>ENA-OPSC01001019-OPSC01001019.1-human-gut-metagenome-genome-assembly--contig:-NODE-1019-length-13601-cov-2.166617_pt1 | contig 13601 bp, 6 predicted proteins | sample MGYA00241800_ERZ501891 | MGnify/ENA primary metagenome ERZ501891 (study PRJEB25962, sample SAMEA2042407) | human gut metagenome | biome: human gut; feature: human-associated habitat; material: faeces...
AGAATTCTAATGTTATGTATGATGTCACAGATGCAACCTATAAAGTTTATCCTTATATATCTTCTAAGACAGAATTTGATTATAACAAGTCAATGAATGAACAATCTCAAGGTGCTATAGAAAACCTATTGATTGATACATTTATGGCTTCATTACTTGATTCTAAAAATACTCATGATACTACTAGACCATTGGATGTTCCTGTTAACATCATGAAAAACGGTATTGTAAAGAAGTATTTCCCTGATAAAAAGAATGATGCTGCTTTATATGAGTATACAGAAGAATATCAAGATACTTTAAAACAAGACTTCGCTGATAGTAAAGGTGGTATTGGACCATTTGCATTAAATAACCCGCATCATGTATTAGGTCAGTTAGTTGAATTAGTAATGCAATCTCCAGAGTACTTACCGAATATAGGTAACTTGCATAAAGTAAGTGGTGTAGATGATATTCATATTCTAGACTGGTTATCTGCATTGATTAGTGCTCACGTAGACGTTGCTAAAGATAACTACATTATTAAACTGAATGTAAATACATTTACTTATAATGTTACTAATTTATTGCTAAGAAGTGGTGCTGGTAAGAACACCATGTATTTTGTATCCCAAGAGATAATGAAACGCATGGCACAGGATTACATTCAGAGTAAAGGTACTTATGCTATCGATTCTACTAAATCATTCCAGAGTAGGTATAATGAGAAAGAGAAAGCTATTCTTGAAGAGTTTACTAAGAAAGCTAATCAAGCTGCCACTAATAAAATTCAGAGAGATGCTATAACAAATCTTTTAAATAATGATAAACTTAGTTGTGATGAATTATTTGAAATACCTGAAGCTGGTAAGTTAGGTTATCTTGAGAATCTATTGCGTAAAGCCAATGAGAAAGAAAAAGATTTTGACTATTACTATGGACAACTTCTTGTATATAAGATGTATAAACAGATAGATCCTATGGCTAGAGCCTTATCAGATCTCGTTAAAGCATCACAGGTTGATACTAAGAAGTTTGGTAAAAATGCTATAGAAATGCGTCAATTCTTAGATAAAATAGCTGATGTACAGTCATCGCCTTACTTTACTCCAGAAATGATAGATAAGTTCTATAAAGATACATTCTTACAAAAGAAAATTGACAATAGTATTATATTTACTTTAAATCTATTAGGTAATATAAATATCCAGAGTAAAGATAAATATTATAATAAGTTTAAATCTTTTGTTAATGCGAGTGGGTTAGCAACTATATCTAATAAACAAGCTATTACTGCTGTTACTAATGCTATAGACTCTTTCTGGAGATCAACAGCATTATATGATAATTCTTCTAGTCCTCTTATTAGGAGTATGAGAGAACTTAATAGATTATTTGTTGGTACTGATAGTGTAGCTAAGAGATTAAATAGACTGAAAAAGGATATACTTGCTGATAAAGCTAATGGTGGTAATAAATATCCTATGATATCTGTTACGAATGGTAGAATCAGTAATCTATTCCTTAACAGTATAACAGGTGTTACAGATACTACTAATAAAGGTATAGACTATATTCGTCTTGATTATTCTGATGATATCAACTCTAATGCTAGTAGACAGATTCGTGAATACTGGCAAGAGTTATTAGATAGCAATGTACCCGAATTACATGATTTTGCATATGATTTAATTCGCTATGCAGTATTTAGTGGTACTGGTATTAAACATCTTAACTCACTATTTGACTTTATTCCTCAAAGAGCTTTAGAAGAAATAGGTTACTTTGATGCAGTACGTAATATAGAGAATGATACTGTAGACTTTGATCTATTATTTACTAAGGAAGATATAGATGAAATCTATCGTAATAACTGGCAGAACAATACATTAGTACCTACTGTAAATATAACAAAAAAAGGTGTATATAGACTTAGTGCTGTTGTTAAAGGTAAGTTAACTAATATTGCTTTTAAGGGTTCTGATAAACGAGCTTTATGTAAGAATTTAGAAGGTATATCTATTTATCACCCTTATGTTAAGGTAAGAAATAATAGGTCTACTGGTAATTTTGATTTATATAAGTATATCGGTACTTTTGTAAAGGATGATGGCAAACAGATTATTGAAAAGCCTGTATACATACTTGTTAATAAGAAAGGGTACAGAGAAGGTGGTAAAGGTATGGTAACAGAATATTTAAGTAAATGGGTAGTTGGTGAAACAGCATCAAGATACTCTATAATACCTGGCAACAATGTTGCTCCTAGTTATTCAAATTATGGTGGTAATTTCTTAGAAGATGTACCAGAACTGATTAACAACAATGTTATACCTAAACTTAATTCTCAAACCAATGATGTTACTAAAGCTGGGTTAGATGGTGTATTCCATCCAGCAAGTAGTATAGATTATATGTTTGGTCTTGATGGTAATAATAATGATATTAGATATCAATTGAATGAGGAAATGAGTGAAGATGGTGAAGTAGAACAAGCATCTGAAGTTAGACCTACTACAGAGGGACAATCTACAGAAACTACTAGTGATTTTAATGATAAAAATGAATTTCCTACTGATGAAATGAATCATTGTATTAAAAGTTAATCATATATGAGTATAATTTGTCCTAATTTAAAAAACGAAGAAGTTGCAAGAGAATTCGAAGAATTAAAAAATGCAACTAGTGAAGCAGCGGCTTATCATATATGGTCGCTTAACAATGGTAATAGCATAGATAAGGCTCCCAATGGGGAGCCATCTAAGCTATTTTCAGACCTTTTAGAGCATTATAATGGTGACAGGGTAGCTGCTATTCAAGCTAAAGCTAGAACTTACTCTAATAGCTTTAGAGACTGGTTTGGTGATTGGACCAATACTATAAAACCTGGTAATATTATTTTTGGTCATCCTGCAATTGGTAAAACATACTCTTTAGAATCTGGTAAATATAAAGATAAACTAATTGACTGGGATGAAGAATTTAATACAAAAAGAGATAAGTGGATTGAAGACCATTCAAATACAGTCAAAGGCACTCCGGAATATAAAAAAGCCAGAAACGAATATCTAATTTATCCAGAAAGACATCCAGATTATGTAGAATTTATTAAATCAGAATGGGAAAGAGTAAAAAATAAAGTCAAAAAAGAAGGTAAAATATTATTTGCTTCTCCACATAATTTACTTAAAATGTTTCCACAAGATTTTAATAGAATTATAAATTTAAAAGACGAAGATTTTGTAAAAAGAAATATTGAAAGAGGTGGGAAAGAAAGAGAATCTAAATTATGGAAAGAAGGGATAAATAATACTATTTTAAACACTACTAACATCCCAATAGAGTATTTAAATGAAAACCAACATTTTGAAGATTATTTAAATAAATATATTGGTGTATCTAAAGTAGTAGATGAGAATGGTGAACCTAAGTTAATGTTTCATGGATCAGATAACGTATTTGATACTTTCAGAAACGATGTAGCAATATATACTACAGATGCTATGAGCACAGCTGATAGTTATTTTTATTCTGAAAGTAACGTTAATGATAGAATGGAGCTTTTTGAATATAATTCTGAATTTGAAAATTATGGTTTAGAAAGAGAAGGTGATTATGCCAGAATGGAATATCTATTAAATGAATATTCTAGCTTAGAAAAACCATCAAGCGAATATGATAATCCATACAGTAATAGTCCGTTTTTCAATGATAAATTTGCATATAGACCATATAAGACAGCAGATGATTTTCTTCATAATGTATTTCCAGATTTTTTGAATCATATAGATAATGCTGAATATAGAAAGGAGATAATAAATGCATACGTTGAACACGAACATCCTATAAATCCAAATGATTTTTATAAAAGATCGATTAGTGGTCAAATACTGCCTTTATTTGTTAGTAACAAAAACCCATTAGTAATTGATGGTAAAGGTTCTAGTTGGAATGAGATTGAATACAATGGTAAAATATGGAGTACTAGAGATCTTGAAATCTTTGCTAAAAATAATAATTATGATGGACTAATTATAAATAATATAATTGATCTTGGTGGAAGACAATCAACGACGTCTATGGATTATGGATCTGCTACTGTTGCTATTTCATATAATCCAAACCAAGTAAAATCAATAGATAATCAAGGTACATTCTCTACTCAGGATAATAATATATATAATCAGAAAATAGTAAATAGAGAGACTAGATTAGAAAATTTCTATAATTCCTATGTTAAGCTAAGAACTAAAACTGTAGAGAAAGCTGAGAATGAAACTGAATTACGTAAAAGACGTAGTAAACTATCGAGTAATTCAAAGTTACATGAAACTAACCTAGATGCTATAATGCAAGAAATTCTAGGTATACACATATATGATGCGGATTACTCTACAGTAGATAGTACATTAAGAGAATTAAATAATCTTTCTGAAAGTCGCTATTTAACTATATTAAATGATGAAATAGATAAATTAGATAGATTATTGATACCTGTTGACTCTTTAATAGCAGCAGTTAATAACATTAATAAAGGATACAATAAACTTTCAGACTATTCTAAAGAAGTACAGGATCGTCTGTTTAATATGCCTGTATATAGAGAAGCAACAGAATTACCTGTAATAACACGAGCAAAGAGCTTAAAACAATACAATGCTTATCAAAAGATAAAATATAATAAAGAATTAAATACATTTATTTCTAATTTAAAATTAACTCAATTAAAATTAGCTGCAAGAAAGTATCATTTAGATACAATCAAGATGTTTGTTGAAGAGTATGACCGTGGTTTTGAAGACATGAAACTAAAAGTATTAGATGAATACTTATATAGAACATCACTTTTGTCTAAGAAAGCTCCAAAACTACAAGGTACGTATAATTTGTTAGAGGATTTAGCAAAAGGACAATCTGAGTTGGATACTAGAAATGCTAATGAACAAATGCAAAAAATATCTAATGTTACTAACATCAAACAAGCATTAGAACTATTATCTAAAGAGTTGCCTGAATACGCTCCTTTTATAAGACATTTGCAGGAAATACCTTATTATGAAGATATATTAATAGAGATTGATTATAACTCAGAAGATTCTTTTGCTTTAACTAAAGCAGTTGGTAAGACTTCCTTTAAAATTGATCCAGAAACAAACGAATACACTGCTAAGATAACTATAAATGAAAAATCTTTTGGTTATAGAACTTTGCTACATGAAATTGTACATGCTTTTAGTTCTATAGCATTAGCCGGAAGAGATGAACACGGTAATAATGAATTTGTATCTGATATAATTGCTATTATAGACCATTGTAATAAGTATTTTGAGATTCCAAAAATATTTGGAATATTAATGCAAGATTCGTTAAATTATGGTTTTACTAATCCTCAAGAATTTATTGCTGAATTTTTTAGTAATCCTGCTTTTCAGATGTTATTAAAAGAGATACCAGCAATCGGAGAGACAGAAATAAAAGAAAAGAATATCTTTAAATCTGTAGTAGAGGCTATAACTAAGTTCTTTGCTTCATTCTTTAATAAAGAGAAGAATCTATATAATCAGATTGAACCGTTAATGTATAAGATTATAGACTTTCAATCTGACTTACATAAGAATAATACGATTAAATACAATCCTAATAGGGAATACAATAGTGATAACTATACAAATAATCAAGTAATAACAAAAGTTATTTCTAATAGTAAGGATTTATTAGATAACTCTAGATCTAAAATGGCTACTGTACTTAGGGATGTTGCTAATAAAATAAACATGCAACCTGTATCTATTGAATATACAGATAGACCATTAAATGAGATATATCCTGAAGCTACTTATTGGACACCTGCTATATACGATAAAAATACAAATAAGATTGTAGTAAATACCACTGGTGATTTTAGTAGATATGGTTCATTAGAAAACGTATTACTACACGAAATAGCTCATGCTATTACTCTAGACTCTTTAGCAGCAGATACAGAAGCAGCTAATGAACTTAGAGCTATACAGAAAGAGTATGCAGCTACTCATGAAGACCATGCTAGTAAAAATGTATATGAGTTTGCAGCTGAGCTGTTTTCTAATCCTGAAGTAATCCACAATATGCAGGACTTCCCTGCACCTACTGGTAAAAAGACTATACTACAAAAGTTAATGGATTGGTTTAAGAGATTGTTTGGTAAGAATACTACTCATGAGAATCTTATAAACAAAATAGTAGAAAATGTAATTGAATACAATGCTTATCAAACATTAGAGCATAATGAAAATACTGATGATTATATACCTTTAGCATTACCTGCTGCAAGTAAACGTGAAGAGATTGCTGCTACTAAGTTAATGTCTACTTTTGACTCTATCGTAAAAACATTAGAAATACGTACTCAATCTATGCAGTATAACCCTATTGATGATTCATTTGATAGAAGAGAAACTGTTAGAAATACAAGTGTTTTCAATAGATTATACAATCTTTCTAATACTGTAAAGAATATTACAGATCCTAACAGTATGCTCGATGTACTTAATGGTAGTATTGAATACATGAACAGTGTAATAGACTCATTAGCTGAAGCAGAGAAAGTTCTTGATAATATTAATGAGAAGATTGAGAATGCTAAGACGATGGGTGATGAAGCAACTACTAATAAATATAGAGTAGCACTGGATAACTTTGGTGCTGAGTATCTATATCCACATGAAGCTAACTTGAATAACCTATATGAGACAGTATTCTCACAGGAATTTAATGATGCTATATACGAATCACTACTTGGCACTAATGTATTTAATGATATTAGACAGACTTTAAACGCTTTAAGAGCTGAGTTCAGTTCAATTAAGATGGATAGTAGAAATAATATTGGTTGGAAATATAAAAACACAGTTATTAGAACTCTTACTAACTTCTTAAAAGGTGAAATGGAAGAAGCAAACGATCCTCGTATAGAAAGTGCACTAATGAACTGGTTAAGTTTTGATTCTGATATTTCAGCTTATCATAAGTATGTAGGTTTACCAAATAGCACAAATAATACTGTTATTTCTTCTGTTAGAAAGGTTATAGGTGATGTAAACAATGAAGTTCATAAGAAAGTATATCACAAGTATGCTGAACTTATGGGTTTAGCTGCTGCTACAAGAGATCATTTATTACTATTTGAAAGAAACTCTAAAGGTAAAAAAACAGGTTATATCATTAGAGATAGAAGGTATGGTGAATATCAAAATGATAAGTATAATTGGCGTAAGAAATGGTTAAAAGACCATAAATTAGCTAGTGTAGATGAGTTGAAACTTGATCAAAATTTATGGTTAGAATATCAGAGAGCCTATAATGACTGGAAATCTAAACATGCTGAAAGAAAATATACTCCTGAGTTCTATAATATATTTGCAAATCTTAGTATAGAAGCTAATCAGGCATTATCCGAAGTAAATATAGATATTGATAACTTACTTAAGCCTTATTTAGATAATGTTACTAAGAAACCTAGATTCGAAAATATGTCTCAAGACGATTATGATAAATATCAAAGATTACTTGAAAAGAAAAGGAATTTAGCTAACCCATATGATGCTCTTACAGGCGAAATAAAGCCAGAAGATAGCGTAGAGTATAAGATAGCTATGGAACTTACAGAAGCTTATGAAAAGCTCCGTAAAGGGCTTAAATCAAAGGCTAATATGGCTGCTTTCATGGCTGAGATGGAGAAAATGAGGGAAATAGAAGGATATACTCCTGATGGTAGATATACGCTGTATGAGGCTTGGTTAGAAAGAAATACGAGATGGGAATATACTCCAGAATTTGAAGCTCTTGTATCTAAACAGAATAAGAAAGATTACGGAGAGATATATGACAGATTATATCAAGCAAGAACTAATCTCTTAAAACTTTACAGAACCGATAGATACGAAGTAGATTATATTCGTATGCCACAAGAAGTAAAAGAGAAGATTAGAGAACTTGATATAGCTATGTATAGGATACGTCGTAAATCAGGTAAGTTAGGTGGTGGTAGAAGACTGTTTAAGTCTGAACTTAGTGATATAGCTAAAGATAATGGTGGTAAAGATGCAGTATCTCCTGATGATATATGGGTAGATGATAAAGGTGTCAAGCATTACTTCTCTTATATGACCACAGTAAAACCAATAAATGATAAGTACATGCATAGAGTACCTAATAATAATTGGGCTGAGACATCTGAAGAATCTGCTTTCTATAATCCTAATTATGATCCTACTATACCTGAAGCTGAACAGCCTAAATTAGAGTTATATGATAACAGAAAAGATTACAACGCTGTTATGAGAAACACTAATTTATCTAAGCTTAGACAGGCTTTAATAGATACCATAGGAGAAACTAATGCTAAATTAACTCATACCAATTATCGTAATGATTACAAGTTACCACAGATACCTGGTACTATATGGAACTATATAAGTGGTAAAGGTTTAGTTACTGGAGTTAGAGATTATATGTTAGATGCTTTTGCTATTACTCCAGATGATGAATTACATGGTGTAAAGAATAAAGTAAGACCTAATGGTACTGAAATTAATATTATGCCTACTCAGTATACTACTATGTTAGCAGATCCTTCTGTAGGTACTAATGACTTAGTTGGAGCAGTAATGCGTTATTATAGAATGGGGTGTAACTATGAAGCTAAAAAGAAAGTAGCTCCACAATTGAATCTGTTAGATGAAACTATTAAGAAAGAAGGTAAAGTAGTAAAGAGTCAGAATACTGTATCTGCAGCAAATTCTAATCTTAGTTATGTAATACATAAGTATATTTCTTATCATTTATATGGTAGACGTACTACATTGCCTGAGATTACTATAGGTAATCATCGTATTTCATTAGATAAGATTTTTAGACATTTTGCTACATGGGGTAGAGATATAGGTCTATCTTGGAATTTACGTTCAGCTATATCTGGTGGTGTTTCTGCATGGTCTTTTTATGCTGCTGATGCCTATATTAATAGGCATATGAATGTCCGTGATTTTACTCTGGGTAATGCGGAATTAGCTAAAGAATTGCTCACACTTAAGACTTTAAGACAGCTTGGTAAGAATATGGGAGATAGTGATTTAATATCTATGCTTGAATATAATGGGCTAACGTTTAATCAAGAAGAAGATATGTCTAACACTAATAGGTGGAGAGTTGGTAGAATGGTAACAAGAATTGTAGAACCATATTCTGCATTTAAAATGATGTCTTTCTTACCTAACTCTATATTTATGAGAGGTATCTATAACAATTATAGATTACTCGAATTAGAAGATGGTAGTAAGCATTTTATTTCTGAGAATGATTTTCTTTATAACCATTTTCCTGAACAGTCTATAGAAGAAAAAAGAGCTATCTATAATTCTACTAAAACTACCTTATGGTCAGCATATGATAAGAAAGGTGGAGTTAAGATAAAACCAGAGTATAAGAAGTATGTGACTAAAGAGTTAGAGAATGAGATAAGTGATAAATTAGGTAATATATCAAGTCATGCAGAAGGTATGGTTGAAAATGCTGATAAATCCGGTGTACATTTACATACTGCACTTTCTACTATACTGATGTTCCGTGCTTTTCTACCGAAAAATATAGAAAACACATGGAATCCAGCATATTGGAATTACCAAACAAAAGAACTTGCTATAGGTACAGCAATGGCTTATTGGTATGGATGGCTTTATGGAGCTAATAACTGGGGTATAAAAGCAATAAGAGCTCTTACATTTAGAAACAAGGAAAAAGATATATCTGAATTATCAGATAGATTTAATGTTAGTGAGAGTTATACAAGAAAACAAATTGAGACTTATGCTAAAAGGTTTAATGCTCAAGTATTTACTTATATATTCTGGCTTACTTTATTTAATGCTTTAGGCATGATAGGTAGTACAGGACCTGATGATGATTATTGGTATCAAAATGTCCTTATGCTTGAATTAAAGAAGATTTCACTTGAATCTGGTTCAAGATATAATGTTATGGATATTGCTGATATATTTAACTCAGTATCTCCATTACTACAAACTGTAGAAGATATAGGTACTGCCTTTGGTCCTTGGTCTTACTTTAAAGAAAGAAAATATAAGAAGATTAAGAAAGGAGCTTTTAAAGGTCTATATGGTTGGCAAAGAGACTTTATTAAAGTTATTCCTTGGCTTAATGCTTATTATAATATGAAGAATCCAGGAGAAAAATTACGAGACTTACAGAATCGTATTGGTGGATAAACAAAAAGGGGAGCGTTTCACAACGGTCCCCTTTCTTTTTACAATTAATATTAAAACAACTAAATTACAGCGATTATTCAAAGTAACTCATGTCTTCTAAACACGGGCTAATCTGAATATTTATATCTTGTTCCTCAATGTGATTGAGTGTAAATACTTCATTTTTACTTTCTAAGTTTATATCTTCAAATACTATCATAGTTTTATCGGTTTTATTAGAGTTAATTGAATATACCGAAGTAAAGATAAATATTTGTTTCTTTACTTCATCTGATAGTAAGTGATAATACTTATTCTCTATCAGTGATATTAATCTTCTCTGTGTTGAGTCTATTCGAAGAATAAATACTGTATGGTAATCTATTTCTCCTTTATAACGATACTTACCTATAAATAGTTTGTGATTACTAACTTTTTGTACCATATTTGTATACTCAAGGTATGATAGACCTTTATAATCAATATAGATATTATTATCTTTTATCCAATATTTTGTATACTTATATAATACAAGATTTACATATGAAGCATTAAAGAATAGAGCTATCACAGCATTCATCGTATATCTCTGATCCATCTCCCTCATAGTAATTACGAGAGTAATCCCATAAATTGTTCTGTTTATGCCAACAGATTTGTTCGATAGTATCTGATATTAATGTAAGTTTTGCTTCAATAGATTCTGGTGTAAACTTAAATACTTTTACTTCATAACCATTATTGCTTTGTATAGCAATGATATATGTTTCATAAGTATATTCAGCAATATCTTTTTCTAATTCGTACTTAAAGTACCAGTGAATAGCTAACCAATAGTATGCTAATTGCCTACGATAGTCATACTCTTCAATAGAATGCTTAAAATTGTTTACATCAGCAGTAGTTTTTAAGTCTACTAAGATAATCTTTTTCTCTGTATGATCGATTATTAATCTATCTAACAAAGACTTACACGATAGCTGATAGTTTTGGAAAGTTTTTGGAAATTCCCAATTTATGTGAAACTCATTGTTTTGTTCACACGTATTTGGTAAGTTATATAGTAATTCGTTTGCTTTCTTATGCTTCTCAAGATTACTCTTGATTGTTTTTAGCATCTGAAGATCTGCAAACGATATTACTTTCATCTCAGTTTGCCTCTCAGTCTTAAGATATTCAATATAGTTCTCTAGCTTTTTAGCCATTTCCTTGGCTTCTAAGAGCACTTTATCATTACTCTTACCTTTTGTACTATAAGCAGCTGAATAAGCCTTTATAAGGGCTAAATCAGGGTCTATTTCTACAGTACCAACTAGATTCTCCGCAAACAATTGTTGCTGTTTACTACTTGGAGTATCAAAGTCTAATATCCGATAATGAGCCCAGAATTCATCTGGTTGAAGTATGTACATATGTATCATAGTTCCTTTATCTAAATAACTAGCTTTAAGACCTTCAGCGGTTCCGTCTAACGTATCTTTCAAGTATTTTGGACCTTTCTTTATAAAGACTCCTAAGTTACTATTAGAGATACGTGTCATATCTTCATAATAAGGTATACTTAAATCCATAATCAACCGTCTTCATCGTCATCATTGTTTTCTTCTTCTAATTCTATAAAGGTAAATTCTCTTTTCGGACCAAAATCAATAATGAGATCAAAATTCAAAGTGTTAGTTTTCATAGGCTTTTATCTTCTTTATACATTCTTCTGTTTCCTTATGATTATGTACTATGAAAAGCATATATTTCTTATCTAAATTATTTAATTTAAGATAATACATAAATAACTTCCATTTATAAGGAAACACGTCATTCGGCCTACCTTTTGCTTCGATTATAAAGTTGTTACCAACAAAATCTGGAGTATAAGTCATAGGCCGAATTTTTTTATCTTGAAACTGAAATGAAGGTATAAGTTCAAACTTGATAGGTTCATATTCAGCTTTTAACTTCTCTTCTTTAAGTCTAGAGTAAACATAACCTTCTAATTTACTCTTGAATGGTATCTCGTCTATCTGAATTGGAGTTGCATTCTTGACTTTCTTGTTTACTGAGCTTTTCTTCTTCTTTATCATGCATATATGATTTAAATATAAACATGAACGTAGTAAGATTTACTATGTTGCTGATAGTACAGCATAAGAAGCAGAAACATATTAATTCAAAAATACTACAGGTTAACGTAGTATTAAGTATGTCTAAACTCATGATTGTTCTTTTTCAATCTTATCTGCCATTTCAGATAGTTCCTTTTTTAATTCTTTAAGTTCTTTAATCTTATCATCTAAGCGTTTTTCACTTGAATCTGCTTGATAATTAAAGAAATGATTGATTTTAATATGTGTTTCTTTATCAAAGAAATGCATAATAATACCAAAGAATACTGAGATTAATAGAAAAAGAACTGACGGAATTGCAAACAACCAAGAAATTGCTGTACAAATACCGTTTTTAGCTTTAATTAGAAAATTCTTCATATTTTTTTAATGTTTGGTTTAACCATTCGCTGACCACTTCAAAGTTATTATTCTTTATAGCGTCGCTAATATCTTTACTTTTAAACTTTTTATGCACTAGAAAGCAATTTAAGCCTGTTTTAAGGCTTATTTTGCGCATATTTTTAACACCAGGAGCATCTCTATCAAAGCATATTAAAATATGCTTAAAACGCTTCTTTAATACCTCTAAGGCGTTGTTTGGTATAAATGTAGATTCAGAAGAGGGAGATATTGCATTATATCCTAACTCTTTAAGACACATTACATCTTTCATAGACTTAGTAATAATTAATAGATTACCTTTTTCTGGTAATTGAGCATAACCTTGTATATCATATTCTGTTAAATTATTACGCCATTTAGTGTATTTATCTGCTAAAGGTCTATAAATTTTGAAATGATCATATACTTTATAAGCATACATAGGATTTTCATCCTTATATATACCTTTTACTATACCATTACATAAATAATACTTAATACTATTTACATTGTATAACTTTAAAGTATTGATAGATATATGAAACTGTGACCAATAATTTTTGTCAATTTCTGTAAAATCTTGTCTTACTACACCTATTACAGTTTCCTCAGTAGGTTTTTGTTCTTTAGTACTCTTTAAAACAGTATTATTTTTTATGTTCAGATCTTTTACAATCTGTTTCAGTAGTTCATTATAATTAGTTATGCCAGTATATTCTTGCACAAATCTAATTACATCACCACAAAGACCATTACCATGATCTTTAAATAACAGTTTACCTGTTTTCCTACTTCTAAATATCCCAAATGAAGGATTTTTATCTTCTCTAAATGGACTATTATAGATATAACCTATTTTAAATTGCCCTATATAACGTTCATATATATCATA
>ENA-OPSC01001021-OPSC01001021.1-human-gut-metagenome-genome-assembly--contig:-NODE-1021-length-13581-cov-4.847109_pt1 | contig 13581 bp, 12 predicted proteins | sample MGYA00241800_ERZ501891 | MGnify/ENA primary metagenome ERZ501891 (study PRJEB25962, sample SAMEA2042407) | human gut metagenome | biome: human gut; feature: human-associated habitat; material: faeces...
CATGTCCCTTCCTGCTGTCAGTCTTTAATCTTGGGATACTTGCGTGTCCATCCGTCCCAGCGCAGACGCATCACACCGAAGAAAGCCTCGCCGAATATGCCGCCGCTCATCTTCGACACGCCTTCACGTCTGTTGACGAATATCACGGGCACTTCCTTAATCTTGAAGCCTATCTTGTATGCCGTAAACTTCATCTCTATCTGGAAGCCGTAGCCCTTGAAGCGTATCTTGTCCAGCTCAATGGTCTCGAGCACGCGGCGCTTGTAGCACTTAAATCCCGCAGTGGTGTCGTGCACCTTGAAGCCTGTCACCATGCGCACATACTTAGATGCAAAATAGCTCATCAGCACGCGTCCTATAGGCCAGTTCACCACGTTCACTCCGCTCACGTAGCGCGAGCCTATGGCAACGTCGTAGCCCTCGTCGTGGCATGCCGAATAGAGGCGCGGCAGGTCGTTGGGGTCGTGACTGAAGTCGGCGTCCATCTCGAATATATAGTCATATCCGTGCTCCAGGGCCCATTTAAAGCCCGTTATGTATGCCGTGCCGAGGCCCAGTTTGCCGCTGCGCTCAATGATAAACAGACGGTCGGCAAACTCGCTCTCCATCAGTCGGTGAACTATAGCCGCGGTGCCGTCGGGCGAGCCGTCGTCTATCACGAGAATATTAAAACATTTTTCAAGCGAGAACACCGCCCTTATAATCTTCTCGATGTTCTCTTTCTCGTTATACGTAGGTATAATGACTATGCTGTCGCTTTTGTTCATGTCCTGAATGTCTTTTGTTTATGCGTGCTATATATGTCTTGTCTCCCTCCGGCTGGCGTCGTCATGGAGCCTTCAACGTTGTTGTCTTCTTCTTCAGATAAAGCAGCTCTCAGTCGTGTCCGTGCGTCCTGTCTCCCCGGTCAGTCCTGTCTGCCGCTTATCTTATGCAAAGATAATGCAAACCGCGAGCAGAATCATTAAGCTTGCTTGAATGTTATGCCGAGATGCCGCTTATCTTATGCAAAGATAATGCAAATTGGCATAACTACAAAATAAAAATTTGCCAACGGAGCCATTATTTTTCGTCCTTGCCTTTTAAAATGACGTTTTTCAGTCAATTTGCTTTATTACATCACGTTTTGCGTAACATTATTTATGACTTTTTTATCAATCGCAATACCATAAACTATAGCCGCCCCGTCGTCCGTAACATTGACATGAGCGTCACTTCTTATCCCCAATAGCCCGATTAATATTTGTCAGCTCTCCAGTCCGGTCGCCTTTTCATGTCCATACATTCGCATCATAAAAATAGTCCCGAAAAATCGTAAGTATTTGCGTTGTTTTATGTTTTAAATTGAAAGATTGTGTCTTTGTATATGGCTTCTTGTTAAGCAAGTTCAATGTATTTACTTCTAAACTGTTAATGGCTGAGTTTTGCCTCGTAACTCGGCCACTTTTGCATCAAAAGTCATAGGTTTTTTATGCGTAAGTCATAGGTTTGTTTTGGGGATATAATAAGGTGGATATAAAACGCAGGAAAGTATTTGTTATTATTGTCGTTTTTGATAAGTTTTGTCATGAAACGGTATAATCCCCAATCGTCCTCAGGCCGCACATAGCTTTATCAATTTTGTTTATTCATGCTTTCAGCCCGCCTTTTGGTTCTATTGGCGCAGGCTAATTATGAAACGTAGTTCGTTCTAACCCAATTATGAATTATGAAACGAAGTTCGGCGTAGCCAATTATAAATTATAAAAGTGCCTGTAAATAATCCAATAAAAAGCCGCTCGATATAAAGCAAAAATACATACCGAATCTTAATAACAGATTTTGTATTATGGCATTTTTGATTCAAAAATTTTTTTTTGAACGATGTGGTATTTACAAAATATTTTTATATCTTTGTTCTTCGTGTGCGCCGCTTGTAATCCGGCTGATGTTACTTCTGATAGTGCAGCTGATGGTGGCGTTATTAATGAACTTAGTGTTGATTATATTTAATAAAAAATATTATGGCAAAGAAACAGACTAAACAGAAAAGCATAGAAGAAAACCTTTGGGAATCGGCTAACAAATTGCGTGGCTCGGTAGAGCCGTCCGAATACAAGCATGTGGTTTTAAGCCTGATATTCTTAAAGTATGCTTACGACCGTTTCATGCAACGCAAGAACGAACTTATTGCCGACGGCAAGGGCGCGTTTGTAGACCAGCCTGTTTTTTATAATGCCAAGAACGTTTTTTATTTGAACGATATAAGCCGCTGGAGCTACATTATGGAGAATGCCAAGCAAAACGACATTGCCATAAAGATAGACAAGGCTTTGGCGACAGTGGAGAAAGACAACCCCACACTGCGCGGTGCGTTGCCCAGCAATTATTATTCAGGGCTGGGGCTCGACCGCAACAAGCTGGCTGCGCTGCTCGACGTGATAAATGACATTGACACTCTGAAAGACCCTGAAAACGACCTGATAGGCCGTGTATATGAATATTTCCTTGCCAAGTTTGCCATTGCCGAAGGTAAAGGTAAGGGTGAGTATTACACGCCGAAGACCATTGTAAACCTTATTGCCGAAATGATAGAGCCTTATCGCGGCAAGATTTACGACCCCTGCTGCGGTTCTGGCGGCATGTTTGTGCAGAGCATGAAGTTTATCGAGGCTCACCACGGCAACAAAAAGGATATTTCCGTCTACGGACAGGAATATACCAACACCACATACAAGTTGGCAAAGATGAATCTTGCCATACGTGGCATAGCCAACAATCTTGGCGAGCAGGCTGCCGATACGTTCCATAACGACCAGCACAAAGATCTGAAAGCTGATTTCATTATGGCAAATCCCCCTTTCAACCAGAAGTCGTGGCGTGCCGAAAACGAGCTTGTTGACGACCCGCGCTGGAAAGGATATGAAGTTCCGCCTACTGGCAACGCCAACTATGGATGGATACTCAACATCGTTTCAAAGATGTCTGCAAACGGCATGGCCGGATTTCTGCTGGCTAACGGTGCGTTGAGTGGCGACGGTACGGAGCTTGACATACGCCGGCAGCTGTTGAAGAATCATCTGGTAGAAGCCATCGTCATTCTTCCGCGCAATATGTTTTATTCTACCGACATAAGCGTAACTCTCTGGATACTGGCAGGCAACCGTAAGGCACGCACTGTGGAGCAGAACGGCAAGACCGTGAAATATCGTAATCGCGAGAATGAAGTGCTGTTTATAGACCTGCGCCAGTGGGGCGAACCGTTCGAGAAGAAATACATACAGTTCTCAAAAGAACAGATAGCACAGATAGCCGAAAACTTCCATAAATGGCAACGCGAAGGTTATGAGCAGACTTATAAGAATGTGCCTGAATATTGCTATTCGGCTACTCTTGAAGAAATAGAGGCTAAAGGTTGGTCACTTGTACCGAGCAAATACATTGAGTTCAAGAGCCGTGACGAAGGCGTAGACTTCGACACAAAGATGAAAGAGCTGCAAACTGAAATGAAAGATTTGCTGAAACAGGAGGAGGAAAGCAGAAAGGAGTTGTTGAACCTGTTTAAAGAGTTGGGGTATGGACTTGACTGATAAGATTGTAATCTACCAAACGGCTGATGGACAAACGTCCATTGACGTGAAATTGGAAAATGATACTGTATGGCTTTCAGCTAACCAGATGGCCATTCTGTTTGACAGGGATGAAAAGACCATAAGAAAACATATCAATAATGTCTTTTCCGAAGGTGAACTTGAAAAAGAGAACAACACGCATTTTTTGCGTGTTGATGGGGTGAAACAGCCTGTTGCCTTTTATTCTTTGGATGTCATCATTTCCGTGGGCTATCGTGTGAAAAGCCAGCGTGGCACGCAATTCCGTATATGGGCAAATAGGGTGCTGAAAGAATATTTAATTAAAGGTTATGCCGTCAATAAAACCATGACAGAACAACGCTATACGGAGCTGAAGCAGCTTGTTAACGTATTGGGCAGAACGGTCAAGGCACAAGAGGCACTGACTTCTGATGATGCGCTCAATCTGGTGGAAGTGGTTGCCGATTATGCTTATGCCCTTGATACTTTGGACAAGTACGATTACCAGCAACTGGCTGTGGAGCAGACCACTAACGAAGCCAAGTTTCGTGCTACCTACGAAGGAGCCATGCAGGCAATAGAAGAACTGAAAGAAAAATTCGGCGGCAGCCAGTGGTTCGCCAATGAGAAAGACGATTCGTTCAAGAGTTCCATCGGGCAGATATATCAGACTTTCGGTGGGCAAGACCTTTATCCGTCAGTAGAAGAAAAGGCCGCTATGTTGCTTTATCTCGTTACAAAGAATCATTCGTTCAGCGATGGCAACAAGCGCATAGCTGCAACTCTCTTCTTATGGTTTATGGCAGGTAACGGTATTCTCTATAATCCTGACGGCACGAAGCGCATTGCCGACAACACTCTTGTTGCCCTTACGCTGATGATAGCCGAAAGCCGCACGGAAGAAAAGGACGTGATGGTGAAAGTAGTTGTAAACCTGATTAACAAGAACAATTATGAGTAAGACGGATTACAAACGCTTGGGCGATTATATCCGCGAAGTGGATGTAAGGAATCGGGATTTGAAGGTGACGAAGCTATTAGGGCTTAGTATGACAAAACAATTTCGTCCTTCAACTTCAAATATTGTTGGGGTAGATTTAAGCAAATATAAAGTAGTTGATAAAAATGTTTTTGCTTTCGATCCAATGTCTGTTATTCGAGTCCATAAAGTTCCTATTGCATTAAATTCAGACAACTTGCCAATAATAGTTTCGCCTGCTTATATCACATTTAAGAGTATCGATGAAAATATTTTGGACGCAAGATATTTAATGATGTGGTTTAGAAGAAACGAATTTGATAGATATGCAGATTTTAAGTCTGATGCATCAGTTAGAGGCGGTTATAATTGGAATGAATTGTGTGAAACGCAGATTATATTGCCATCAATTGACCAACAACGAAAAATAGTTGCAGAATACAATGCTATTCAGCAACGTATAAAACTCAATGAACAGCTAATCGTAAAATTGGAAGAAACAGCCCAAGCCATTTACCGCAAAATGTTTGTTGACGGAATTGACAAAAATAATTTGCCTGAAGGATGGAGAATGGGACAAGTCAAAAATTTTGGAGTCGTTGTAACAGGTAAGACCCCATCTACATTAGATGAAGATAATTTTGGGGAATATATGCCATTTGTTACTATTCCCGACATGCATAAAAATATCTTTATCTATAAAACGGAAAGGATGTTATCAAGAAAAGGAGTTGATACACAAAAGAAAAAAACATTACCTTTAAATTCTATCTGTGTTAGTTGTATTGGTACTCCTGGGTTAGTGTCAATAACGACAGTAAAGTGTCAAACAAATCAGCAGATAAATAGCATTGTTATAAACGATGCTAATAATTTATATTATCTCTATTTAGCATTAAAAGATTTGCAGAAGGTCATCGCAGAGTACGGAATAGGTGGAGCTGTTTTAAATAATTTGAATAAAAATGATTTTGAAAATTTAAATATTTTAATTCCTAAAGAACATGATTTAGCAATGTTTCAATCAAAAATTCAATGTATTTTTAATTTAATAAGATTGAAACAAGATGAACAAATGAAATTACATAAATTACATTTTTTAATATTAGCAAAAATAATTTATTAAGCAAAAACATTATGGAAAGATCTGTTATTTTAACATTAATAGGTTGTACAACTTTAATTGCAATAGTTGCAATTATCTGTGATTACTATAATAGTAAAAGAATACAAACATCTACAGAAAATCTACTAACTCAGAAAATAATAAAGCTGCATAGAAATTATATTATTGGGGTTCTTGGCTTTGCAATAATAATGGTTATTTCTTCCAAATATGGCGGGTCAAATAATAATATATTTGACTATTTATCATTTGGTTCAACAATTACATCATTAGTTTTATCTGTATTGGCAATATTTGTAACAGTACAATCATCCTCAGATTTATATAAACAGTTCACTAGAATTGATAATGCAACAGAAACAATCGCAAGCATTTCAAAAAAGTTGGATGGAACATTGGATAAAATATCTGAAGTTGGGAAAGAACTATCTTCAACTTCTAATTTAATAACGAATCAGGTTGATAATATTATATCTCGTTTTGATGAAAAATTAAAAGAGAGAATGCAAGAAACAGAAGATAAACTTTCTGAACAGATAAATTCGTTGGGAATAACAGAGACAAATAAACATGAGCAAGAAGAAAATGAAGATGTAATAGAATTTATTAATAACTTAAAAACTAGATTTTTAAATTCAATTTCTGCAACAGGGACATTAGTTATTTATGCTTGCATTTTATCAAGAAATAAAAATAAAGATTTTATGTTGACAGATTTCTTTAAAAATAATGAGCAATATGTATATGGTTTTTTAATTTCAACTATATCTATTGGTTTGTTAGAAACAGGAATTGATGAAAACTATAAAATTAATTGTACATTTTCTAAATATGAGCAAGATGAAGTTGTTGATTGTTTAAAAAAATTAGTTATTAGGTTTGGCCAAGATTTTCTTAATCAGATAAATACTATTAATAGATATTTCGGAATAAATGAATTAGCTGTAGACTTAAAATCAAAAGAATGATTTATTATGTCACACTTTAACGAACACGCCCTTGAAATGTCCATTATGGAGTTGTTTAAGCAAGAGGGCTACATATATACCAACGGCGAAGAAATAAACAAAGAGGCGAGCGATGTTATTCTTCGTGAAGACCTATGCGCATATCTGCGGAGCCGCTATGCGAAAGACGGGATAACGGAGCTTGAGGTGGAAAGCGTGATAGCAAAGCTTACGGCAGCAAACGGATTTTTGTTGTACGACAAGAATGTGAACACCTACCGCCTTATTACAGAGGGCTTTTCGTTGAAGCGTGAAGATAAGACGCAGCCAGACCTGTTTATCGAGCCGATAGACTTTGAGAACGAAAGCAACAACACGTTCCGCATAGTGAATCAGCTTGAAATACAAGGCGACGTAAAACGTATTCCTGACGGCATGGTCTATGTAAACGGCCTGCCGGTAGTAGTGCTCGAATTTAAAAGCGCTGTTAAGGAAGACACAACTATAATGGACGCTTACAGACAGCTGACCGTAAGATACCGCCGCGACATACCTGAGCTGTTCAAATATAACGCCTTCGTAGTAATAAGCGATGGCGTGAACAACAAATATGGCTCGCTGTTTACACCTTACGAATTCTTTTATTCATGGCGTAAGGTGAACAGCGAGGACAAGCCCGACGATGGCATAAACTCGCTGATGACAATGGTGAAAGGCATGTTCGGCAAGAAACGTCTGCTGAGCATACTAAAAGACTTTGTTTACATGCCCGACTCGTCGAAGACGGAAAGTAAGATAATATGCCGTTATCCGCAGTTTTTTGCCACGCATAAGCTGTTTGACAATATCCTTAAACACTCGCGCCAGCATGAAGGCGGCGACGGAAAGGGCGGTACATACTTCGGCGCGACAGGCTGCGGAAAAAGCTTTACGATGCTCTTTCTAACCCGTATGCTTATGCGCAGCAAGGCTTTTGCCAGTCCAACCATAGTGCTTATTACCGACCGCACTGACCTTGACGTACAACTTTCTGAACAGTTTGCCAAGGCAAAGACATTTATCGGCGACGACTGTGTGGTTGAAGTGGAGAGCCGCGCCAAGTTGCGTGAGTATCTTGCAGGACGGACAAGCGGCGGAGTGTTTCTTACAACAATTCATAAGTTTACCGAAGACACCAAGCTGCTGTCAGACAGGGCAAACATTATTTGCATATCCGATGAAGCGCACCGTTCGCAGACAAATCTGCAACAGAACATAAAACAGACCGAACTCGGGCTGAAGAGAAGCTACGGCTTTGCCAAATATCTGCACGACTCGCTGCCAAACGCCACATACGTAGGCTTTACAGGTACGCCGATAGACGCTACTATCGACGTGTTCGGAAAAGTTGTTGATGCCTATACCATGACAGAATCGGTGGCAGACGACATAACAAGGCGCATAGTGTATGAAGGACGCGCAGCAAAAGTATTGCTCGACAATGCAAAGCTGAATGAGATAGAAGAATACTACAAGCAATGTGCAGAGGAAGGCAGCAACGAGCATCAGATAGAAGAAAGCAAGAAAGCCGTAACCAAGATGGAAAGCATACTTGGCGATTCAGACCGCTTGCAGGCGGTTGCAGAAGACTTCATCGCGCACTATGAGAAACGTGTTGAAGAAGGCAGCACCGTAGTTGGTAAGGCAATGTTTGTATGCTCTAACCGTACAATAGCGTATAATCTTTATAAGAAAATCGCAGCCCTAAGACCTGAATGGGTGAAGCTGCCGGAAGAAGAAAAGAAAGACTATGCCATGGCAGCCGAACCTGTAGCCCTATACGGCAATAAGGAACGGCCGATAGAGCGGATGAAGCTTATAATGACACGCACCAAAGACGATGAGCCCGACTTGTATAATCTGTTGGGAACGGACGACGACAGAAGAAGTTTTGCGGAAGCATTCAAGAATCCGAAATCTAACTTCAAGATAGCCATCGTGGTAGATATGTGGATTACGGGTTTCGACGTACCTTGTCTTGACACAATGTATATTGACAAACCGCTGCAACAGCATACGCTAATACAGACAATTTCACGCGTAAACAGAGTATATCCGGGAAAGGACAAGGGACTGATTGTTGACTATATCGGAATAAAGAACAATATGAATACAGCTTTGAAGCATTACGCACAAGGCGAAACAGACTCTGATTCGGTTGAAAGTCTTGAAAAGTCAATCGTCATGGTAAAAGACGAGCTTGACATAATAAGACGTATGTTCAACGGCTTTGACTATTCGAAATTCACAAGCGGCAGTCCGTTGGAACAGTTGGAATGTCTTAACCGTGGAGCTGAATTCATGCAACGCACCAAAGAACAGGAAAATCTGTTTATGGGGCATACAAAGAAACTGAAATCCGCCTTCAACTTATGCAGCAACAGCGAGGAAATAACTTTCTCGGACAGGGAAGACATACATTATTTTACCGGCGTGCGTGCTGTAATATACAAACTGACAAAGGGCGAGGCTCCTGACGCCTCACAAATGAACAGACGTGTCAGGGCGATGATAGAAGAGGCAATACAGTCAGAAGGCGTGGAAGAAATAATCCGCATAGGCAACGATAAGGAAAATCTTGATGTGCTGAGCGAGGAATATATGGAAAGGCTGGCAAAGATGCAAATGCCCAACACAAAAGTGAAACTTATGGAAAGGCTGTTGCGCATGGTTATTACCGAATTTAAGAAAGTAAACAAGATGCAGGGCGTAGACTTTTCAAAAAGGCTTAACGATCTTGTTGATAAATATAATGACAGACGCGACAGTGCTGTATTTGCCGATGAAGTGGTGACGGAAGTTGCCAACCAGATGGCTATGCTCCTGAAAGAGATTAACAAGGAAAAATCTTCGTATAAAGGTCTCGGCATAAGTTATGAAGAAAAGGCCTTTTATGACATACTCAAAGCAATAGCCAAACAGTTCGGATTTGAGTATCCTGAAGATAAATTGCTGGTGCTTGCTGCCGAAATAAAAAAGATTGTGGATGATAAGTCTAAATATACAGACTGGGCAACTCGTGACGATATCAAAGCCGAACTGAAAATGGATCTTATCGTAGTGTTGGCGGAACATGGTTATCCGCCTGTAACAAACGATGAAGTATTCAAAGAAATTCTTGAACAGGCCGAGAATTTCAAGAAGAATAATTGATTATTGGAATAGAACTCATATCAGTTTCAGAAATAAAGGAATATTAGATTAAGAATAGTCATTAGCAGTATATGACAATAAATAATTTGCTGAACGTCAAGTCTCGTGCTGAACTGCGCGAATGGCTGATGCAGAATCATGATAAGGAGACGGAATGCTGGGTGGTGGTGAAGCGTGGAAGACCTGTTGACGACGGCACGTTCTGGTATATAGATGCTGTAGAAGAGGCTATGTGCTTCGGATGGATAGACAGCACGACAAAGAAGCTGGCAGACGGGGTGACGGCACAGAAGCTGTGCCCGAGAAAGCGGCGCAGCAACTGGTCGGAACTGAACAAGGAAAGATGTCGCAGGATGGAACGGCTCGGGCGGATGACTGATGCCGGCAGGGCCGTGTTGCCGGATATGACAGACAAGGGCTTTGTGATAGACGATGATGTAATGAAAGAATTGAAGTCGGACCCTGTGGTGTGGCAGAATTTCTGCCGACTGCCCGAGCTGTATAAGCGTGTGCGCATTGACACCATATAAATAAAGAAACTGTAGTTTCAAACCTGTCTTTATAATAGATGAATAGTTGCCATGAAATAAATTTTCATTATGAGGTATGATGTAAAGTTTGATATACAGATTATGTCATTGAACAGTGAGAATTGGAATTTAGAATTTGTACTCCTGTAGTTTGTACTTAAACATCCATTTTTTGCTGTCAATGCACTCTTTTTTCGGCTTTCAAAGACAAAACTGTCATTTACAAATCAGAAAAGCTTATGGATTATCCAGCGACTGGATATATAGCCATGTTGATTGACAAGATTTTTAGAGTATTGCTTGCATATCTCAAGTATTTTTGCGACCTTTGTATAAATGTCACACATGTTATAATTGGAACTTAATGGTCTTGCCAGAACCAAGTTGCTAAAAATCAACGAAATGTGCAACTTTTTAACCATGTGTATCAACGTAAATTAACTCCGCCAACGTGTAAAGACAATGAAATATACAAATTATGATAAGGCTGAACTACATTGTCATTTAAATGGTAGTATCCCTATTAATACAATATTAAAAGTGATAGATAATAAATGTGGTTTTAAAGAACATGACTATATAATTGATAAGCCTGTTAAAAACTTATCGGAATATTTTAATCCATGGAAAATTACACGTCTATTACCCCATAATAAGAATATATTTATGGTTATATTAGATGGTATTGGGAGAGAAATGTTTACTGATAATATAAAATATATAGAATTAAGAAATTCCATTATATATTTAGCCAAACTCAATAATATTACATATGATGAAGTTTTAGATTGGTATATTGAGGGCTTCGAGGCTATAAAATCAAAGTATAAAATAGATACGAGATTAATCATATCTGTAAGAAGAGAAATTAATGAAATAAATGAATATTATAAAATACTGAATTTAATCAAAAAAAGAATAGTAATATTTTTGTTGGCTTTGATTTAACTGGAAATGAAACTGAGGTATATTTTAACGAATGGCCTACCTTTTTTCAAAGGGTTAAAGAGAATGGATATGGTATCACTATTCATGCTGGAGAAAGTTGGAGTGATGAAAATGTTAGGTATGCTATAACAAAATGTAAAGCAGATAGAATTGGACATGGTTTAGCTATAGCTAACAATCCAGAATTATTGGAGTTATGTAAACAGAATAATATATGTATTGAAGTCTGTCTTACCAGTAATATTCTTACGTCATCTGTTTCTGATATAAGTTTACATCCTGTTTTACAATTCCATAAATTCAATATACCTTACGTATTGTGTTCTGATAATCCAGGTATTCATAATAAAAGCCTAAGTTTTGAATATGAATTATTTGAAGCTATTACAAAAAATTCCAACTTTGCAGAATATATGTATGAGACTCAATTAAAATATGCATTTAAAAACTTAAGGTAATGAATAGACAAATAAGAATATTATCTAGTAATCCAGAAAAAATAAAAGAAATCAGCGATATATTGAACGAGTTTAATATTGAGGTCATACCTAATATGATAAAATTAGAAGAATTGCAAACAGATGATGTAATTCATTTAGTTAAGGACAAAGCATTAAAAGCATATAAAAAAATAGGTAGACCATTAATTGTAGAACATACAGGATTATATATAGAAAAGATTAATGGATTGCCAGGAGGGTTAACGCAAATTTTTTGGGACACATTGCAAGCAGATAAATTTGCTGAGATTTTTGGTGCGGATGATGATAGTGCAAAAGCTCAAGCAAAAACAACTGTCTGTTATGTGGATGGGAAGAATTTTAAGATTTTTGAAGGTAAGATAAATGGATCTATAACCAACCGCCCTAAAGGCGACCGAACTTTTCAGTGGGACTGCATTTTCATTCCAGATGGTAAAAATATGACTTTTGCAGAAATGGGAACTTTAGAAAAAAATAAAATTAGCATGAGAAAACAAGCTTTAAATGAATTTGCAAAATATTTGAATGAACAATGAAAAATTTAGATGAACTAAAAGAAGCGATTCAACAAAAGAATGTAATTTTATTTGTTGGATCAGGAGTTTCAAAGAATTTAGGATTACCAACTTTTTCTGAACTTATAGATGAAGTTGCTAGATTATTACATTATGATTCTGATATTTTCAAGTCTTTGTCAAATTATCAATCTCTAGTTGAATATTATAAGATTAAAAAGACATCTATTGGGGTATTAAGGAGTTATATGGATACAAAATGGCATAATCCTAATATTCAAATAGAAAAGTCAAAAATACACAAATTGATTGTAGATTTAGATTTTCCTATAATATACACAACAAACTATGATAGATGGCTTGAAGCTAGTTTTGATTATTACAAGAAAAAATACACCAGAATAATAAATGTAAAAGATTTTACAGAAATTAAAGATGGAATTACTCAAATTATAAAATTCCACGGTGATTTTTCTGATGATAATTCTATCGTTTTAACCGAAAGTAGTTATTTTGAAAGATTAGACTTTTCTACTCCATTAGATATAAAATTAAGATCAGATATGTTAGGTAAAACTATCTTATTTATAGGATATAGTTTGGAAGATATAAACATGAGATTTTTAATATATAAACTTCATAAAATTTGGAATGATTATAAAGAGTCACGTCCAAGTTCATTTATTTTTTTAACTAAACCAAATGAAATTGAAGAAACGATTCTTAAGGATAGAGGCATTATATCGTTAGTTTCAGATGATGATAATCCAGGAGTTGGTTTATATAACTTTTTAGAATCACTATTGTAATTAATTGATTTACCTATTGTCGGAATTAATTTAGTGCATACTTAATTTAGCAGATGTGCTTGTTGCTGATAAATTTTACAAACCTCAGAATGGTAAGTGCACTAATTCTGTCAATGATTTTGGCAAATAATTTATTCGTTATTTTGCATAATTTCTGATATGTGCAAATTTTAAATTATGCTTACCAAGGTGAATTAGTTCCGTCAACGGCTTTTGATAATAAAATTATACTTTTAATCCCCTCTAATTCGAGGGGAATTAAAGTTATTATAAGTAAGCAAAAGCTTTTTGTATTATGGAAAATTTTATAAATTTGCGACAGACATTTTTCAAAAATAATTGCATACTAAAGCTGATATCAGTATGCGTGTTTGAACAAAGATAGTATATGACAATAAATAATTTGCTGAACGTCAAGTCTCGTGATGAACTGCGCGAATGGCTGATGCAGAATCATGATAAGGAGACGGAATGCTGGGTG
>ENA-OPSC01001037-OPSC01001037.1-human-gut-metagenome-genome-assembly--contig:-NODE-1037-length-13492-cov-2.140582_pt1 | contig 13492 bp, 11 predicted proteins | sample MGYA00241800_ERZ501891 | MGnify/ENA primary metagenome ERZ501891 (study PRJEB25962, sample SAMEA2042407) | human gut metagenome | biome: human gut; feature: human-associated habitat; material: faeces...
CATTTGAGTAATAGTCAAGGATTGAGGGAATCATCCCTGCGATAGAGAGCGCACATGCTGTGGCTTACGCCATGAAGCTGGCACCTACAATGGATAAGGATAAAATAATAGTAATCAATGTATCAGGACGTGGCGACAAGGACGTTGCAGCCATCGCAAGATACAGAGGGGAGGATCTTCATGAGTAATATAGCAAAAGCATTTGAACATGGAAAAGCATTTATACCATTTGTGACATGTGGCGATCCGTCGCTGGATGTGACAGAGGAGGTAGTATACGCAATGGTGGAGGCCGGCGCAGACCTCATCGAGCTGGGAATCCCATTCTCAGACCCGACAGCCGAGGGCCCGGTCATCCAGGGCGCAAATATAAGAGCGCTGGCAGGCGGTGTGACGACAGACAAGGTATTTGACCTTGTGAGAAAGCTCCGCAAGAAAGTGACAATACCTATGGTGTTCATGACATATGCAAATGTCGTGTTCTCGTACGGTTCGGAGAGATTTATCAGCACATGCAAGGAGATCGGCATAGACGGTCTGATCCTTCCTGACATTCCTTACGAGGAGAAGGATGAGTTTGACGGAATCTGCAAGCAGTATGATGTGGATCTCATTTCACTTATCGCACCGACATCCCATGAGAGAATATCCATGATCGCAAATGATGCTAGTGGATTTGTGTATTGTGTGTCATCACTCGGTGTAACCGGAACAAGAACCAAGATCACCACAGACATAGGTGCAATGGTCAATCTGGTGAAGAAGGCGAAGGACATCCCTTGCGCTGTAGGATTCGGAATATCCACACCTGAGCAGGCAAAGCAGATGGCGGAGAAGTCAGACGGTGTCATCGTCGGTTCAGCCATCGTCAAGCTGTGTGCCCAGTACGGCAAGGACTGTGTGCCTTATGTGAGAGATTATGTGAAGAGCATGAAGGATGCGATAAGGTAGGAAATTAATAATTTTATTAGGAATCCCTGATGTATATACAACATCAGGGATTTTGTAATTTAATTAAATTACATTTGACAGGGAGAGAAAAACGAAGTATCATACATATATAAAGATACGTAATTCACCTGAATTACCATAAAATGAGAGGAGGGTGAAATGGAGAAAAAAAGGTTGAATGAGTTGGTTACGTTCACTATAGGTAAAAACATAACTCGTTTGAAAGACAGCAACGATATGGCTGAGGATCTGTATGTACCAGAAGATTTTAACAAAGACCTTTTGGGGATAAATGAGACATGTGAAGGTATGGGATGTGTGATCAATTTAATAAAGTCAAAAGCTGCACCGCTATCTGTTCAAACACAGAGGAAATGTATCACATCGAATTTCCTTAAGTGCAGTTTTGATCCTAAAAAATTAGATCCGTGGTTCTTCTGCTACCAATTTAATGAAGGAAGATATTTTGCGCAGCAGATAAGCAAGTATTACCAAGGAAATACACTCAGTGTTAAAAAAATAAACATAAAGAGTGTTGGAGAAGTAAATATACAATTACCAGATATTCAAAAACAGCGTCTTATAGGAAACATATACCGACAGGCAATAAGACAAAGATATTTGATGATAGAGCAGGCTGAGGATATAGCCAACGCTACATTTGAAACACTTAGGAAGATGGAGGAGGATTACTAATGGCAGAAGGAAAAGATTTATTACAGGTATTATGGAGCGGGGCCGATGTCCTGAGGGGAAAGATGGATGCAAATGAATACAAGACATACTTGCTGGGATTGGTTTTCTACAAGTATCTGTCTGATTCGTATCTGTCCAAAGTTTATGATCTATTAAATGATGAAACTCCGGATGATCTTGAAGAGGCGCAGGATGAGTACGAGAGTGCCATGAATAGCGATGATGCGAATGATCTTCTTGAAGAACTTCAGGAGTCGCTGAGATATACGCTTGATCCTGATATGACCTACGTCAGCATGCTCAGAGATGTAAAGAACAATAGCTTTAACAGAGAAAAACTGCAGGCAGCTTTTAACAGAATTCAGGAGTCGGATGAGATATTCAACGGATTGTTTGCTGATGTGGATCTGTATTCAAATCGTCTTGGAACAGGGGATCAGAAACAGAGTGCAACGGTTGCGGAAGTTATAAGAGTTCTCGATGGTGCTGATCTGATCCATACAAAAGGGGATATCCTTGGAAATGCATACGAGTACCTCATAGGTCAGTTTGCATCGGAGACTGGAAAAAAGGCTGGTGAGTTCTATACCCCACATGGTCCGGCTCAGATATTGTGTAGAATTGCTATGACAGGACAGGAAGATAAGAAGGGACTTCAGGTATATGATCCATGTATGGGTTCTGGATCACTCATGCTTAGCTGTAGAAATTATTCCAGTGAGCCGGAATATATCAAGTATTACGGACAGGAACTTATGCCTTCAACATATAACCTGGCGAGAATGAATATGTTTCTGCATGGCGTACTTCCAGAAAACCAGCATTTGAGAAATGGAGATACACTGGATGCGGACTGGCCGACCGGTGAGGATACTGAATTTGATGTGGTAACAATGAATCCTCCATATTCAGCAAATTGGAGCGCTGCAGAGGGATTTAAGCAGGATGAGAGATTTATGGATTACGGTGGAAAGCTGGCTCCGAAGTCAAAGGCAGACTACGCGTTCCTCCTACATGGATTCTATCATCTTAAGCAGACAGGAACCATGGCGATAGTACTTCCTCATGGAGTTTTGTTCAGAGGTGCTGCAGAGGGAACTATAAGACAGATACTTCTCGAAAATGGTTCAATATATGCTGTTATAGGACTTCCTTCAAATATGTTCTACAACACATCAATTCCTACATGTATCATTGTTCTCAAAAAGCACAGAGAGGGAAGAGATGTCCTGTTCATCGATGCATCAAAGCAATTTGTGAAAGAGAAGAAACAGAATGTCATGCAGGATGAGCATATCGATCATGTGGTTGAACTGTACAACAACAGACAATCCGTTGATAAGGAAGCATATCTGGCATCGTATGATGATATTGTAAAGAATGACTTCAATCTCAACATACCGAGATATGTAGATACCACGGAGGAAGAACCGGAAATAGATATCAAGGCACTCACCCAGAGCATTCGTGATACGGACAAGGAGATCAAGGAAGGAAATGAAGCACTTCTGTCAATGATGAGAGAACTTACCTTCGACAGTGATGAGACCAGAGATGCTGTTGCGGATCTGATAAGTGTATTGGAGGGGATGTAAATATGGCAAATAAACCGAAGATAAGATTTAAAGGATTCGATGATGCTTGGGAACAGCGTAAGTTGGGTGAACTGGCTGAGATAGTGGGTGGAGGAACTCCTAGTACCAGTATGGGTTCATATTGGGATGGTGATATTGATTGGTATGCTCCGGCAGAAATTGGTGAACAGATTTACTTGGAATCTAGCCAGCGAAAAATAACAGAGAAAGGTTTAAATAAGAGTTCTGCCAAGATTCTTCCTATAGGGACAGTTCTCTTTACATCTCGTGCGGGCATTGGAAAAACCGCTATTTTACTGAAGGAGGGCTGTACAAATCAAGGTTTTCAGTCCATCGTTCCGAATAAAGAAAAATTAGATTCATACTTTATTTTTACAAGATCAGAAGAACTTAAGAGATATGGTGAAACAGTTGGTGCTGGTTCAACATTTGCTGAGGTGTCAGGAAAGCAGATGGCGGACATGGAATTGATGATGCCAAAGACGACGTTAGAACAGCAGCAAATAGGAGAGTATTTTTCCAAGCTTGACCACCTCATCACTCTTCATCAGCGTAAGTGCGACCAGATGAATGAATTAAAAAAATACATGCTGACAAAAATGTTCCCACAAAATGGTTCAAAAGTTCCGGAAATACGATTTGATGGATATACTGACGATTGGGAACAGCGTAAGTTGGGGGATGTGTGTTCAAGAGTACAAGGAAATGATGGAAGAATGGAACTTCCAACATTGACTATATCTGCTAGTAATGGGTGGATGAAACAGGAAGATAGGTTTTCAGGTAATATAGCTGGAAAAGAACAGAAAAATTATACTTTGCTTCACAAAGGGGAATTATCGTACAATCACGGCAATTCAAAACTTGCAAAATATGGAACTGTATTTTCACTTCAATCATATGAAGAAGCGCTTGTACCAAGGGTTTATCACAGTTTTAAGGTAGAAGAAGGAAATACGGATTTTATAGAATATTACTTTGCAACTAAGTTACCAGATAGGGAATTAGGAAAGTTAATTTCATCTGGGGCTAGAATGGATGGCCTTTTAAATATAGGATATAAAGAATTTATGGGTATACAATTACTGTTTCCTAAAACGAAAGAACAAGAGTGCATTGCAAATTATTTTCGCAACCTCGACAACCTTATCACCCTTCATCAGAGTAAGTGTGAAAATCTAAAAAATCTCAAGAAATACATGTTAAGAAACATGTTCGTATAGTTAATATACAATTTATTTACATAATGTTAATAGAGAGCCGGTCAATCCGGCTCTCTTTGCTATAAAAATTGCTATTGCAATGCCAAAATTATATTTATTATTGTTCAAATGCAATAATCAAAGCGTAAAAATGCAACAAAGTTTATATAAACATATTCTTAAGCATATATTTTTTTATTTCACGAAGTTCATTACACTTATGCTGATGAAGAGTGATGAGGTGGTCAATGCTTGAAAAATATTCTCCAATTTTAGTCTGTTCTTCTTTACTTGGACTAGAGATTGGAAAGTCTACAAGTATATTTTGATTAAGATGTTTAATGGTTCCTCCAGTAGCTTTTTGTGCAACATAATCCATTAAGAAGGGAGCCTTTAAGAACTGAAATAAATACCTACCATCAGTTTCATTTTTATTTTTGATTTCAACATTAAAAACACCCGCATTAAGTGTAGCAGGCATGCTCAACCCCTCTACATAAGCCACTTTTCCAAGCGTTCCATCCTTTGTTATCAAGATACTGCCATTCTTGATTTGTATATTTTTATCTTGATCATATCTTTCCTTTTCAACATAATGGCATGTAGAATAATTAACTTTTCCATCTTCAAAGTCTGTTCCGGTAATTAACATATAATCACCAACATCTAAGAACTCAGAAGTACGAAGATTTTGCCAACCAATTCTTGCATGCATTGAAGCCAACTCTGACAACTTACGCTGTTCCCAAGCATTGTTGTAAAGCTATATACTGAAGATGTAGTTAAACTTGATAGTTCCAAAAATAATTTTGCACTCAACAGTATCATATCATGTTTCCAAATCATTGTAATAAATCAAGAAGTGTATATTCACCACTTGGAATTTTAGCTGATTTTGTGTATTTATGTATAGCCTCTACAAGAGTATTCACATCTTCAAAATAATTCAATACGTATTGATATGATTTTACATCTTTCATTTTCAAGTCTTGTTTGCAAAAGTCGCTAGGCTTTTTACCAGATTTTTTGAAGTCTTTATACTTATCTTCATTGTGAATGATAAGCATTTCAATTTCGGGAGCGGTTATGACATTTATAACATCTACCTTATGTTGGTAGGCCCTGCTTAATTTGAAATTTTCTCTTCTGGAATCAAGAATTCGAATAATCGATATTTTATCATTAAATCCTTTTCTTAAGTATCTTGTTTCGAATGTTCTTGCGTCTCTGCATCGTATTACTTGTTCATCAAGCAGTTGCTCCCTATTAAAAATTAAGAGGTTGTGTTCAAGCAGGAGATCTATGATTGCCTGCTCAGCCGAGCCCTCACATATGCACGCAACATATTTACTCAGTTGTATATCCATAGGCAGCCCCTCCTAAATATAAGCAGAAATGCTTTTTTTGAGTTGTAAATATGCTTCGTATGCAGGAGTCGTTCCGTCAAGGAAACCGCTTTGGTATGCATCACTCTTTTTTATGTCATTTCTTTTAAGAATGTTAGAAAGGTTCTCTGCTGTGATTCCGTTACGATTTCTTGTAATGAAAATGCTATCGTTCCTGTCATATTCATCCAATAGCTCAGGATAGTGTGTTGAAAAGACAAGGCTTGCACCATTTTTGTTAATACGTGTGTCCATGAAAAATCGGATTAAAGTAGTAACTATTTCCTTATTAAAATGATTTTCTATTTCATCGATGATCATATATCCGCCGTTTTTTAATGTAGCCATGGCCTTCGTAAATGCTATGATTCCTTTAATAGTTCCAGATGAAAGATAATGCTCAAGTTCAGCCGGAGTGTTTAGTATTATTTCGTCGTTACCATAAAATTTTAGATGAACAAGGCTTTTAGTTTCAATATCTTCGAAAAATAATGTTTCAATTGTAGGATCAAGAAAATTTATTATTTCAAGTGGTATATTATCAGAAATAGGTAAAACATTTACATTTGTAAATGACAACATATCTGTTACAGAAATATGTTCATTAAGTTTCTTGTTTTGAGCAATTATTATGCTTATATCATCCGGAAGAAATTCTTCAGTATTGTCTCTTTCTTTAATAAGCATTGTTTCATTAAATACAAATGTATATTTTTTCGTGACAATATTACTCGTAGGCTTTTTCCACAGTTTCTCTTCCTTTATGATGTATCTATCGGTGTCTTTGTTGTATTTAATTATAGTTTGAAGTTTGCATATTTCATTATCAGATAAATGATAATATATAGTGAATGTAGCTTCCTGAGATTTACCGAGGATATCCTTGCTCTTTATATGGTTTATGGGTTCATTGTTTACAATACCTAACGCAAGCAGGATTACGTTTAATACAGACGTTTTTCCGGATGCATTAATTCCTATAATTGCTGTTGTAGTATTAATGTATACATTGGAAAAAAGATGAAAAAGAATATCTTTATCATCATTAGAAAATCTTTGCGATGTTGTAAAACTAATATCCAATGGTTCTTTAAATAAAGGAAGTCCGCCTGCTTGTATTCTCAATATCTTCATTAATATTCACCTCCGCAAATTAAAAACGTAAATTACGTTTTAAATTGAATATAATGTTATTATATTCAATGTTTTAAAAATTATCAACGGGAAATCTGTTATTATTTTGAAAATATGGCTTGACATAAACGATATTATAGTAGTTGGAATTTCTGATATAATCAACGATTAGCAGTAATGGGGTCAGCATTCATCATATAAGCATCTCTAACTATACTATATACCAACCACAACAAAAAATTTAACTAATTTCGGCAGTTGTACTTAATAGCCGATTTTAATTAAAATATTCAAATCCTACTGCATAGTATTTTCTCTCCATTCAGTATTTTCATTGTTCTGCATTTCAATATACATATCAATGAATTCAACAATTGCCAGCAGATTCATCTCGTTGATGTGTACTACAATTCATATGTATAGATATACTTTGACATAATATGTAGTTTTTATAAACCAACTACACTTTTCACAGGTAATTCTACCATAATGCTTGGGAACAGCGTAAGTTGGGGGAAGTTGCTGAATTTAGTAAAGGAAGTGGATATTCTAAAGGAGATTTGGTCGAGTATGGGACACCCATTATTCTGTATGGAAGATTATATACAAATTATGAAACTCGCATTTCAGACGTTGACACTTTTGTAGAGGCAAAAGTTGGTTCTGTATACAGTAAAGGCGGAGAAGTTGTCGTTCCAGCGTCAGGTGAAACAGCAGAAGACATTGCAAGGGCTGCAACCGTTGATAAATCAGGGATTTTGCTTGGTGGAGATTTGAATATTGTTATGCCAAACAAAGATATTAATTCTTCCTTTTTAGCAATTTCCATATCTAGTGGAAATCCACAACGAGAACTAGCAAAAAAAGCACAGGGAAAATCAGTTGTTCATATTCACAATGAGGAGATAAAAAATTTAGTTCTACCATTTCCAATAAAGGATGAGCAGAACAAAATAGCGTCATATTTTTGCCAGCTCGACAACCTTATCACCCTTCATCAGCGTAAGTATTTACAAGAGAAAAAGACTTCATTAACTTGGGAACAGCGTAAGTTCAGTGATGTTGCAGCAAGAGAGTCTTTCGTTTCTACATCTGCGTCAGATGTTCCAAGTGTAGAGTATGAAGATGTAGTAGCAGAAGAAGGACGGTTGAATAAAGATATCCGCTTAAAAGAAGCGGTAAAGTCTGGAATTACATTTGATGGCTCGCAGGTACTTTATGGAAAGCTTCGTCCATATCTGCATAACTGGTTAAATCCAGATTTTAAGGGCATTGCAGTCGGCGATTGGTGGGTATTAAAGCCTATTAATATGGAAAAAAACTTCCTTTATCGCCTTATTCAAACACAGCAATTTGATAATATTGCAAACCAGTCATCGGGCTCAAAAATGCCACGTGCAGATTGGAATTTAATCTCCAATTCGCAATTTGTGGTTCCATTTTCAAAAGAGGAACAGAGTAAGATTGGTGGATATTTTGATAACATCGACCACCTCATCACTCTTCATCGGCGTGCACATTTTCATAGACGAAGGAGGACTTACAAATGAATACAACGACAGTAAAAAGGCAGGTTTTGTTCTGCAATTATTATGAGCAGTGGATAACCGTGTACAAAGAAGGTGCAATAAGACCGGTGACGATGAAAAAATACAAGATGGCGCATCAGTGGCTTGTAAAACTTGTACCAGATATGTTGCTGGAAGATTTGGATCGAATATCATATCAGAAGCTGCTGAATGACTATGCGGAGGAGCATGAGCATCAGACAACCTTAGATTTTCATCACCATGTCAAGTGTGCAATACTTGATGCGGTGGATGAAGGGCTTATATCCAGAGATCCAACCAGGAAGGCAATAATAAAGGGAAAGAAACCTCGCGATAAGAAACCAAAGTATCTCAATCAATTTGAACTCCACAAGCTGATCGAAGATTTGGAACTTGAAGACAAGGTTACATGGGATTGGTTTTTATTGCTTGTGTCAAAGACAGGGATGCGATTTTCTGAGGCACTGGCACTCACTCCAAAAGATTTTGATTTTTCCCACCAGACTCTATCCATATCAAAGACTTGGGATTATAAGGGAAATGGAGGATTCCTGCCTACGAAGAATAAATCTTCAGTGCGAAAGATACAGATGGATTGGTTGACTGTAATGCAATTTGCCAGGCTTGTCAAAAATCTGCCTGAGGATAAGCCGATATTTGTGGAAGGAACAGTGTATAATTCCACGGTAAATGGCATCCTTGAAAGACATTGTAAAAATGCAGGTATTCCTGTGATATCTGTTCATGGGTTACGACATACACATGCGTCACTTCTTTTGTTTGCGGGAGTCTCGATCGCCAGTGTGGCAAGAAGATTGGGACATGCGAGTATGACTACGACACAGAAGACGTATTTGCATATCATACAGGAACTTGAGAGCAAGGATGTGGATATAATCATGAGATCACTGTCCAATCTGAATTGATTCTGAACTGATACATAACAAAAAGTATAAAAGAATAGTAAAATAAATATACGTGTACGCCGATATAAGATAATGGGCTGCCGGTAAAATGGCAGCCCACAAATAAGATACATGAAAGCATGTACACAATAATATAAATTAAGATCAGAGCCTTATATTCACAATTACCATATCAAAGGAAGTATGTTCTCCATAAGGTCGTTCTTAAAGTCGTCTATCATAAGCTTTCGGAACTTGAACTTAGGAAGGGCATCCTCTGTATCTGCTTTATATCGGGCATAATCTGCGTTCTCCTTCAGATTGTTTTCATTTGCAATAACACCATCACGGTATTTGTATGCTTCATACTTGACATCTTCGGGATCCAGGTACCACTTTGAAGCGAATTTGGCTACTTCTTTGTTTATGGCATTGGTTCTCATCTCATTTATGATTACAAAAATGTCCTGTCCGATATATTTGTTCTTATCCTGTTCAATCTCATCAATAACCTGATTGATCAGCTCTCCAAGGCGCGGATTTTCTTCCGTGAATTCAGACATTATTGCGCGAAGCTCCTTTATCTGATATTCAAAATTCGATTTCTCAAAGTTGTTGTCATCCTGGTTTAATGTTTCAACAATTCCCTGAAGCAGTTCGATGATGTATTCAAAATCAATGCGCAGCTTACTGTAAGCTTTCAGGTCATAGTCAGTTGCAGCTTCAGGCTCGTCATCAGTATTATCAGGTTTATCTTTCTTGAGTTCCTCTACAACATTTTTGTACATCGCAGCGAAGTCTTCGTATTGTTCTTCTGAGAAGTCATAGCCGTCCAACATAGATTCATCGTACTTGGTGAATGCTTTCAAATGTGCAAAATCATTGTCCAGATTTCTGAATAGCTGTAAAAATGCCTTTTTTTGTTCTTTGGAGAGGCTTGCTATATCCTTTGGAGTTCTCACCATTCCGTGAATTGCTTTGACGGAAATTTTAAAGTTAGTGAGGACGGTGTTCCAATCCTCAGCAATAGGGCATCCATCGCCGCCTCTGGAATACAACTTAAGCGCGGTATTGATGGCGGCTTTAAAGTTGCCAGGTGACTGGAAGGTTACAACCTGACCATATTGTTTACTTGAGTCAAAAAGTCTGTTGGTTCGAGAGAATGCCTGTATAATTCCCTGAGGACTCATAGGCTGTCTATCCATGAATAATGTGGACAGACAAGGCGCATCAAAACCTGTGAGCAGTCTGTCTACAACTATGACAAGGTCTAACTGTTGTCCTCTTTCCAGATATTTTTTATCTTTTCTGGCCAGACGATCATTGAGATTGCTATTGTATGCATTTATCCCCTCTATAGTATAGTTAGTTCCAAACATGTCATTGTAATCTGCTATGGACTGTTTCATCTTTTCCTGATTTACCATGGACGATTCTTCGTTTTCAGATACGGAGTATGTGATGGCAAATTTTGGGAAATCCGGGAGGGCTTTTCTTACTTCATCACTGATTTTTAACTCATCATCTCCGGACTTTATCTTTTTAAGCAAGTCATAGTATTGCTGTGCCCGTGCTATTGATTTGACAGTAAGCAGTCCTTCATAGGTTCTTCCCCTTCCATTCTGCATTCCAAATTTGGTATAGGACTGATTGAGTATGACTTCAAGAACACTTCTCATGTGAGCTTCACTGTCAAATACAGACAAGTCAGCGTCGGCATTCTTAGGGCCGAGATTCTCAACCATGAATCCAAGTACGGCTTCATCGTGAATGGCCTCTTTTATGGTGTAGCTGTGCAGACACTCACCGTAAAGCTGTTCAGTTGTCTGTGCCAGATCACCTTTTTGCTCGTACTTATTTTCTTCAAATATAGGTGTTCCTGTAAAGCCATACCACAATGAATTGTTGAAGAATGCTTCTATGCTTCGTTTTGTTTCAGGTGTTATTGCCCGGTGGCATTCGTCGACAACAAATGCTACTCTGAGATTTTTGATCTTGCTATAATTCTTGTCGCCCTCTTTAAGCTTTTTATTGATCATAGTCTGAAGCTTCTGTCTGGTGGTGACTATCATCTGTCTTTTGCCATCGGAAAGCTTTTGGATAAGAGTATCAACATATTCTGTTCCATCAACATCTATAGTATCGTTGTTGGCGTATGACTGGAATGCCATTTTTGTCTGCATATCCAGGTCTTTTCTATCGATAAGAAATATTGTCTTTTCGATGGATGGGATATCCATGAGAAGATTCCTTGTTGCTTTATATGAGGTCATGGTTTTTCCAGATCCTGTGGTGTGCCAGATAAAGCCTGATTTTCCGCGCTTTGAGGCTTCGCGCATTGCCTCGATGGCATGTATCTGATAAGGTCTGAGAATAAGCAACTTTTTCTTTTCGTTGTCGAGTACGGTATATTTTGTCACCATCTCGTGTGCCTGAGGAATCCTAAGCACTGAACCTGCGAAATCAATATAATCACATACAGGGTAATTGTGTTTGTCTATCCATCCTGTGACAAATTTTTTGTTGAGCTCAGGTTCTCTTGCTGCAGAAAAATACTTGGTGTCTACGGCATTACTTACAACAAACATCTGAATGTTGGAGAATATGCCACGGAACTTGCCTTCGCCGACATACTTTTTTATCTGATTAAAGGCTTCCATATAGGCGTGATCTTTGTTCTTTAATTCAATGTGTATCAAAGGAATACCATTTATCAGCAGTGTGACATCAAAACGTCTATTACGAGAATCTGTATAGTCATCATTTGCAAATGCCTGATACTGATTGATAACCTCATAAACACTTGATCCACCGGCGATATGCTCATTGTTCATAACAAGTAGATGCAGCTGTTCATTTCCTCTCTGAATGTGCACATATACCTTGCCATTTTCACCTACAAGCCATTTACCGGCATCGTAGAATGAAGCATGTGAAACATCGTTCTTTATTTTTGCAAATTCAGATTCGGAGAGGGGCTGGTCCCCTAGTTTCGCTTTGTTATTTTGTTCAAGTATGTACTTGAAATTTGCCCATATCTGCTCTTCGGTTTTAATATCTGGTCTGTATGTCCATTGTGATTCTCCGCTACATAACTGATCGATAAGTCTTTGTTCTATAACTGATTCTAATTCTGCCATGTTAACTCCCCTTTACTGTTTCGATAGTAATTATTTAGTATTATTTATTATTTTACCTATAAATGAGAGAGACTTCAATAAACAAACAACGGAGAAATCTGGCTCTCTTGTGTTTTATAGATATATTTATAAATATGTTGACACCACAATTAGTTTTTGATATAACATATACATCAGCGATTGCTGATATCCATAATGAAAATTGAATAAATTATATTTTAAGTAGAAGAGTTTGAAAACATGATGAGTAGCAAGTGCTACAAGTCTGCGATCATGACTCTTTTTTTGTTGCCTTTTGGGCATGGGGCAGATTTCAAATGAAAACTGAATATGCATCTGCCCGGTATCCGGGGCAGCAAAGAATACGGACACAGCGACTGTCGTCGGCTGAAAAATGACAGACCGGGGAGTGGGCACCATGGAGGTGTGAGCTGGTGAAGCTTCAGATAACACATTGACAACATTTTGTAGATTTATTTTAGGTTTATTTTTTCATTATGGAGGTAACGATTATGAGATATTCATTTACAGAAAAGACATCACACAGACAGCAGGAGACAGCATACATGCTTTATATGATCATCGGCAGCTATTTTCACAGATGCAGCTGCAGATCAAAGGCGTTGGAGGAGAATCTCTTCCTTTATTATAAAGAGCTTGGAGAACGCAGACAGATAGATAAAGAGAGACAGATCATCAGAGTCAGCGAGGGTGTGCTGAAAGACAATATGACAGATCTTGCGGAGATGAATGCTGAGGTGGTTATCTCAAGGGCAGATGATCTGTATATATTAAGATTTTACACAGGATTTGAGAGAGTCGTGGTGACTGTCGATGAGAAAGGCTGCTATGAGATAAGCCTGGGTAGGGATGAACTAGCGGTATAGAAGGTGTTGTGAGCAAACAGATGAAGTATAGTGGCAGTTGTTCAGGG
>ENA-OPSC01001042-OPSC01001042.1-human-gut-metagenome-genome-assembly--contig:-NODE-1042-length-13453-cov-4.118003_pt1 | contig 13453 bp, 9 predicted proteins | sample MGYA00241800_ERZ501891 | MGnify/ENA primary metagenome ERZ501891 (study PRJEB25962, sample SAMEA2042407) | human gut metagenome | biome: human gut; feature: human-associated habitat; material: faeces...
CGTAGCACGAAACAATCCGTTGGCATCATTGTTGGGGGCTTTTGACCCCAACATCATTTTATTCTATCCAACTTCTTCAACAATGTAAAGTCCCAGCCACCTTGTCATTGACCGGAAATTAGTGTTATAATTTAAGAAAATCAGATTTACGGAGGAAAATAGAATGGAAAAGGAATCTGCAAAAATCATCTTAAGTGCTGATAGTACCTGTGATCTTGATACCGAGTTAAAAGAGCGTTACCATGTGCATTACTTTCCGCTCCATATCATCCTGGACGGTCATGACTATAAGGACGGCATCGACATCACTCCGGAAGAGATTTTCCAGAAATATTATGATGAAAAGATTCTTCCCAAGACGGCTGCTGTAAACGTTGCAGAATATATTGACCATTTTGAGCCATGGGTCAGAGCCGGTTACGAAGTCATTCATATCAATCTCGGCAGTTCCCTCTCCAGTGCCTATCAGAATTGCTGTATTGCGGCTGAAGAACTCGGACATGTCCATGTCATTGACAGTTGCTCTCTTTCCAGCGGAACAGGACTCCTTGTCCGTGATGCCGGAGAAATGATCCGTCAGGGAATGTCCGCTGATGCAATCGCCGATGTTCTCCGACAGCGTACAGAGAAGTGTCATGCCAGCTTTATTCTGGATACCCTTACTTTTCTTCATGCCGGCGGGCGTTGCTCCTCCGTAGCTGCACTGGGTGCCAACGTACTAAAGTTAAAGCCGTGTATTGAGGTAAATAATGCCGACGGCAGTATGAAAGTCGGTAAAAAATATCGGGGTTCACTGGATAAGGTTCTCGTAAAATATGTAAAAGATCAACTGGCCGCACATCCAGATATCGATCCGTCTTTTATCTTCATTACACATTCGGGAATTGCTGCAGAATATATCCATCTTGTAAAAGAAGCCCTCAAAGCTGAAAAAGACTTCGCTGAGATCCATGTGACAACTGCCTGTTGTACGATTTCAAGCCACTGCGGTCCAAATACCCTTGGTATTTTATTTGAGACAAAATAATTTTTAGGAGCATAAATCATGAATAATCAGACAACCAACCCCGTATTTCACGGAAGTGACATTGAAAAGATCAGTGCCTGTTACCATATAAAAAAAGAAGCTATCGTCAACTTTGCCGGAAATGTAAATCCGCTTGGACTTCCTGCCTCTGTAAAAGAAGCGGTCGCCACCCATGCAGATTTATTTTCCAGTTATCCTGACCGCGAGTATCTGTCTCTGCGTAATGTTCTTTCTAATTATTGTGATGTTCCTGCCGATTATATTCTTCCGGGAAATGGCTCCAGTGAACTGATTGCTTTGCTGATCGAAGCTCGTGCCCCAAAGCATACTCTGATTCTCGGTCCTACTTATTCAGAATATTCCAGAGAACTCACCTTTTCCGGAAGTACTCAGGATTATTACCATTTGCAGGAGACTTCTGACTTCAGACCAGATCTGGAGGATCTTTTCCATACTCTCTCGGATGGATATGATTTTCTCATTATCTGCAATCCAAATAACCCGACTTCTTCCGCTATTTTTCGGGATGAATTAAAAGAATTACTTGCATTTTGTAAACGGAAAAATATCTTTGTAATGATAGATGAAACTTATGTTGAATTTGCACCGGATATTTCAGCAATTACTGCTGTTCCTCTTACGAAGCAATTCTCCAATCTGATGGTACTCCGGGGAGTTTCCAAATTCTATGCCGCCCCGGGAATGCGGTTCGGATATGGAATCACCGGGAACAGTGAATTTCTGAAGACCATGCGTGAAAAACAAATTCCATGGTCACTGAACAGCCTCGGTGCTTTCGCCGGAGAAATGCTTTTTCAGGATCACGACTATTATCAGCAGACCCGAAACCTGATTCTTTCCGAACGTCAGAAGATGTACGAAACCATAAAAAAACTCCCGACTTTCAAAATCTATCCGGCCTATGCCAACTTCCTGCTGGTAAAGATTCTGAAAGACGGGTTTACCTCTTTCGATGTATTTGAACGTTGCATTCAAAAGGGACTTATGATCCGGGACTGCTCTTCTTTCCAGTGCCTGGAGGGTGAATATGTACGGTTCTGTATTCAGATGCCGGAAGAGAACCAGCGTCTGCTCGATCTTTTGCAAACAATCTGACTCAATGGCTGGATCTGTGATTAAGGCTTTATAATTGCTTTTAAATCACATGATGATTCAGCCATTTACGATTTCTGAACCGGATCGTAAAGATCACTCCTCTCAATGCCCAGTCACTGAACATACCGATCCATACTGCGATTGGTCCAAAGCCAAAGACTCTGGCAAGAACAATCGAGAGTGTCACCCGGCATAACCACATCGTAAGCATTGAAACTGTCATTGTAAACTTCACATCCCCGGCTGCCCTGAATCCATATGCCGGAACAAAAGCCATGACCCAGATCAATGGCTTTATAATGGTTATGCACGTTACCATAAAAATACACATTTTTGCACTTTCAGGCTCCATACCTCCAAAATAGGTAATCGGACGAACTAAAGCATACAAAAGCAGACAGGATGCAATGATCACTACTTCGGAAACAATACATAATTTCTTTACATAATAAACGGCCTCCTCCTTTCTTCCTGCTCCAAGAGTTTCCCCCACAACGGTCATAAGACCGATTCCTATTCCGATTCCCATAATTCCGTTCAAATTTTCAATGATACTCGCCATTCCCTGTGCAGCGATAGCCGCAGTTCCCATCAGCGATACAGTCGACTGGATCGCAAGCTTTCCAAACTGGAACATACTGTTCTCCACCCCCGACGGCACACCAATCCTCAGGATTCTTTTAATCTCATCCCAGTCAGGCCGGATGGTAAAATACTTTCTCAACTGGATCTCCAACTGTGGATTCCTCAGTTTTACCAGCACTGTAACCATACTGAACATACGTGCCAGCATCGTTGCAGTTGCCGAACCTGCAACACCCCAATGGAACACCCATACAAATAACAGATTCAGAATAATATTCAGGATATTTGAAATAACCGAGATCAGCATCGGCAAACGACTGTTCTCCTGTGCCCTCAGGATGCACGATCCATCATCATATAATGCGATAAATGGATACGAGATTGCAGAAAAGAAAAAATACTTTTTGGCATTCACCATAACCGCACTCTCTACTTTTCCAAAGATCAGTGCCAACATCGGACCATTGAATAAAAGACACATTCCAGCAATCACCGCCGACAATACGAACGTAATGAAAACCAACTGTCTTGCTGCCTCCTGTGCATGCTCCTTTTTTCCACATCCAAGGTAATGGGAACACACAACTGTTCCACCTGATGCCAGTGCAAAGAAAGCCTGAACAATCAGGATATTGATCGAATCTACCAGTGAAACTGCTGAAATCGCTGCTGAGCCAAGATTACTGACTACCAGTGTATCCACAGTTCCCATAAATGAATTAAGGAGCTGATCTACTGCCAGTGGAATTAGAAGTGCAGCTAGTTTTTTATTGTCAAATAAACGATTTTGTTGCGTGGTTTCATTCATTTTACTCACTTCCTTTGTGTTTCACTCATCCTATTATCTCGACTTCACCAAATGCTTTCAGGAACTGCTTCACTCCGTATCCGTCAAACTCTGCCTCAACCATCAGATCATCTTCCCACCTTAACACTCCGACACCATACTTCGGATGCCTTACCTGCACCACCGCCTGTATGCCAGCCCGCATGTCAGCCTGTTCCTGTTGATCTTCCGGTTTTACTTCCTGCCGAAGTTCTTTCTGCTCTTTTTCCTGAACTTCTTTCTGAGCTTTTTCCTGAACTTTTTCCTGAGCTTTTTCCTGAGCTTTTTCCTGAGCTTTTTCCTGAGCTTGTTCCTGAACTTCCTTCTTTAACTGCTGCAGGTTAGCCCATCTTTCTTTTTCATCCGGCATTCCCTCCAACAGCTCCTGCGGAATCATTTTCAGATAACGGCTTTCCTCACCCGCTATCCCCGGTTCACCCGGATTCGTATACCAGGAAAGTTCCAAGCGGTTCTTTGCACGGGTAATCCCCACAAAAAACAACCGTCGTTCCTCTTCTTCCTGTTCATAATTTTTTGAATGAAGCGGGATCAGACCGGGATTCACACCAATCAGAAAGACCGTATCAAATTCCAGACCTTTGGATGCATGCAGCGTCATAAGCTGTACTGCATCTTTCCGGTCTTCAGGATTCATTTCTGCTCCTACTTCTTTTTCTCCTGCTTCCATCTTTAATCCATAAAGCTCTGAACTATTCAGAAATTCCCTCAGATGCCCCCGGAAATCAATCGAACCGCAATATGAACATAACTGCTTTAAAAAGCTCTTTATTTTTTTGACATTTTCAGTATAGCTCTCCACCGTAGGACGCAGGAACTCTTTTAAGTGAAAATATTCAAAGATTTTCTGCTCTTTTTCACCTTCTTTCATGAATTTCCCAAAGTTATCCACTACCCATGCCTGAAATCCGGCCATCTGTTCATAAAGCAGACTCTCGGACAGCTTTTTCTCTTTTATGATTTTTTCTGCCTTTTTCCGCGTCATTCCAAACTCGCCAAATTCTTTATCTGCGACTGCTGCAATCCCGGACTGCTCATCCAATGGATTTACACAGAATCTCAATACTCTGACAAACCAGTTCAATACCGGAATATCATGTAGGCTCTTTTTTACGGAAACTTCATATGGAATCCCCTGACGTTCAAACACTTTTGCAAGCACATCCACCTGACGCTGTAACCGATAAAATACCGCCATCTCCCGATATGTCAGTCCCTGCTCCTTTAGCTCTCTTATCCGCAACGCAAGTTCCTCTGCCTCCTGAAAAGGATCATAATAATTAACAATTTTGACCTTCTCACCTTTTTCTCTGCTCGCCCGGATCTGACTGCCAAACTGAAGGAAACGATTCGCCGCTCCCAGGATCAATGCATTAGAACGGTAATTCACCGGGAGAGAATATTCTTTCGCCTCAAATCGGTGCTTTAATAAAAAGAACATATTCTCTCCTGTCCCACGCCAGCTATAAATCACCTGATTCGGATCTCCTACTGCAAACAGCTTCGTCTCCCTGCCTTTCAAAGCCTCCAGAAATTCCATCTGCATCTTATCACTGTCCTGCACTTCATCGACAATGATCCACTTAGGGATAAAAGCATCCTGCTCTTTCAATAAAAGTGTACTGACACGCAGCAAATCCGAAAAAGTCATCTTATTCTGCTTCTTTTTTTCGGATTCAATTATTGGATACAATTTGAACAAATCATCTTTGTATCTCGGTATCGGTCGTCCTTCAAGATACCATTGATATTCCTGCTCCAGCCGCTTCTTCAGGCGGTTCTTATATTTTATTTTCAATCCATATTCTGCGGTCAGAGTTAATGCAAGATCTTCTTCTTCATCCGGTGCCATGACAGTAAAATCTTTTCTCCATCCAGCTTTTTCAACTTCCAGCTTTTCTCTCAGCATCCATAGAGCTACACTATGAAATGTACCAAATCCATCCAGCCTTGGTTCTTCGTCATTTTTTTCTTTTTTTAAAAACTTTTCTTTTGCTATGAGTCGTTCTTTTATCTCATCTGCTGCTTTATTCGTAAAAGTCAGAACAATCATTTCTTCCGGCTGTATCTGCTTCACCTGATATAAATACAGTATCTTTGCGATCAGAACAGTTGTCTTTCCGCTTCCGACATTTGCATTCACAACACATGCCGGACTCTCATCAAGAACTGCTGTCATCTGATAGGGATTCAGGAAACTCCATTCTTCTTCAAATTTCATCTTTTCCATACCTTCGATTTAATTTTCCACGGATCTTTTTCACCCGCTCCCAGTCTGTCTCTGACTGAATCTCCAGCTTCATATCTGCCGGACAGATCGCATACGAACGGAGCAGACGCTCTACTTCCCGCAGATTCTCCCATTCCTGCAGCCACCCTTCATAAAATGAATTTTCAACCTGCAGGATCAGACGCTCCTCTTTTACTTCGACTTTCTTTACCATACTTAAAAACGCAGCTCCCGATTCTCCGCTCCTTTTTAACTTCTCACAGAACTCATCCCATTTTTCTTCCAGCATTTCAAATGAATATTCTTTCTTTATTCCCGGTCTGTTCATCTCTGACAATTCTGACTGCTTTGATATAGATACCGGAGATTCACTCTCTTCTATAAAATTCTTCAGCCCCCACAGCACTGTCTTTTTATCCAGTGTATAATTTCCTACGCAGACCGGACATCCGTCCTTACACGGACAATGTTCAACCTGCTCGATTGCCTGATAAATGATCTGTTCCATCAGATCATAAATTTTCTCAGCATAACCAAGACCGCCTTCATACTTATCATAAATAAATAAGGATACCTTTCGTCCTCTTTCTGCTCCGGGAATCAACGCATTATTTGAAAGAATCACTCCGATGTCATCTTTTTCTGTCATTGTCACCATCATAGCTGCATTCTTGATTGCATAGGAAATTCCCTCAAAATGATTATTCAGAACAAGTTCTCCTCTTTGATCTGGCACAAGGAGCCTCTGGTATGTATCCACAATATTCTCCGGGATTTCAATCCAGGTACTCTCTGTATCGTAATCTTTCTGTAATGGCCTCGTCAGCGACACATGGCCCAGATTCTGATGATTATGAAACTGAAGTTTCTTATACATCGAAATCACTTCATTTACATTTATGTCACCAAAACATTTCTTTATTCTTTTAAAAGTTTCTTTTTGGAAGGTCTGCAAAATTCTTGTATCCTCTGTGCCGGATGGAACTGTATAATAATTTCCATAAAATGGTACTGCCAGTGCAGTTCTTGAAACCAGATCCAGCTTCAGCACCTCATACTGCTCACCGTCATGCAGATACACCGCTCCCGGGTGCAGCTCATGAAAAGCCTGCGACTCGTCCATCTCAGTAATTTCCTTTCCGTTAAAAAGAGAGCCTTTCCTTTTCTCCTGCACATTTCTCAGATGCTCCATACTTGGATATACGATCAGCTTGTATCTCGTCCTGTCCATATTCCTGAGACTGTAATCTCCGGCAGGGAATGCCGGCCCTGCCCATGAAAAACGTCCCGCCAGACTTTTCAGTTCCTGTGCATTTAAAAGAACCGGGATGATCTCTCCCAAATCCGGGAACAACGCAACATCATCCAGAGACAGTGGCATCTCCGCTGCTGCCGCACGTATATGTGCAAGCTCGATCAGCAGATTGTCCGGATCTACGATTGCATTTTCACTTCTGCCTTCAAAAAGCCAGTCAGGTGAAATTGCAATATACTGATCGAACGGCTGATTCTCCAAAATCAGATAATTGACACACCTCCTGCCACATCTTCCCGCCCGTCCTGTCTGCTGCCAGAAAGAAGCTCTTGTCCCCGGATATCCTACCAGCACTGTACAATCCAGTTTTCCAATATCAATTCCCAGTTCCAGTGCATTCGTACAGATCAGGCCTGTCAGCTCTCCTGCCATCATCTTTCGCTCGATCTCACGCCGCTCCAATGGAGTATAACCTCCACGATACCCGGCGATTTTGTCCGTCTGCCCCTTTTCTCCCAAAAATCCGGCGTCTTCCAACCGGTCTCTCGATTCCTTTAAAATAACTTCCACCGCTCTTCGACTATGTGTAAATACAAGAAACTGTTCTCCCTTTTCCACAAGCTTCGGGATCAGCTCTTTCACCACACTTGAAGCCGAATATCTTCCATATACTTTATCATTCGCTCCTTTTATCTCCGGTGGCTGCAGGATCTTGTATACCTTTTCCGGTGCCGGTGAGCCATCTCGCTCGATCAGCCCCGGGGTTATTCCACAAATCTTCTCTGCCAGCTCCACCGGATTTGCAATCGTCGCTGAACTGCATAAAAATTGTGGATCGGAATGATAATATCCGCAGATCCGTTTCATTCTGCGGAAAATATTGGCAAGATGCCCGCCAAATGCTCCTCTGTAGCTATGCAATTCATCAATCACGATATAATTCAGATTGGCAAATATAAAATCAAATCCATATTTACTGTGGTTAGGCAAGAAAGCTGCATTCAGCATCTCAGGATTCGTCAGAATAATATTCGCACTCTTCCTGACCCGGCTGCGTTCTGCAGGCATCGTATCTCCATCATAGACCCCTGCCGATATACGCCCCTCTCCAAAATACTCCAGTACAGGAGCCAATACCCGATACTGATCACTTGCAAGTGCTTTCGTCGGATAAATAAAAATCGCACGCGTCAGCGGATTCTCTAAAATCTTCTGCAATACCGGCAGCAAAAAGCTCAAAGTTTTGCCACTTGCTGTCGCTGTCGTGATGACCAGGCTTTCTCCTTCACCGGCCCTCACGAACATCTCCGCCTGGTGACTGTAAAGCCGGGAAATCCCCTGCGATCTGAGATAATCGCCAATCTCCGGTCTCATAGACTCCGGAAATGATACATACTCTGCTCCATGTGCCGGAATTACCTTTTCATATACAATAGAATCATTCTCTTTTTTTATCATTTCTTCATGCCGCCTTTACGAATGTATGTTCGTATTCATCATACCACAGATTTCTTTTCCATACAATCAGCAGAATGCTACATCTGCTTACGGACAACTGCATATTCATCACCATTTCTGTAAAACGGACACTGGAAATGACGATCTGTCATCAGACGGATATATTCATCTTCATCCATATTTTTATCACATACATAACTTTCATAGTCTTCATCATAAATATAATAAGTACAGCTCTCACAACTGACTCTCTCATTTCTGCTCATCTTTTTATTGCCTCCTTTTTCTATCCTTTAGTATAAGGACAAGATTCTAAAAAATCCAGTCGCATACTGCCCGGTTTCAGTTCTGTATATTTTTTATATTTTCATTTATTTTCTGTTAATTTAAATTATTTTTATTTTTTATCAGATTTTCTATTGACAAAACGTGTTTTGAGAGTTAATATATAGTCAACAAAAGAAAACGAACACCAAATAAAAGAAAAGGAGGTACGGACCACCAAAAACTTAAACTTAATCCAATAATCTAATGAAAGAGGTATAGACCAATGGGACATTAATTTTAATCCAGAACGAAATTTACGAAAGGGGTACAATCCAATGGGATAAAAAGTCTTTAACTTTAATCTGATATGAATTTTATGAAAGAGGTACAGACCGATGGGATGCTAATTTAATTCTAAGTAAGAACATAAGAACGAATTTTATAAAAGAGGTACAATCCAATGGGACGTTAATTTTTAAATAAAATTTCACTATTTGAGATAATAGTTTTAAATAGATATTAATTGAAGAAGGAGGATATTCCAATGGATGGAATAAATTGAAAGATCCACTGTATGACTTGTAGAAGCGTATGGTGGATTTTTCGTATGCTCTTTTTGCGATTATTCATGGATTTTTTGTATGCCCATTTATCCTTGACACTTCCGTATTTCAGCGATATAATTAGTTTCTAAAACTGATGTGGATTTTTGGAGTATCACGATGAATGACGGGCAAATGGTTTCCGGCATAATGTGATACTACTTTTCGCCACATGACTACTTTTCCTGGCAGTCATGTGGTTTTTTTATGTCATAACGTTATTAATACTAAAAAAGATCCATTGGATCTTTGTCGTATGCTTAACAACTGAGAAATCCCGAAAGGAGTCTGAAAATGGAACAAACTTATATGAAAGAACAACCAATCCTGAACCTTCTGTTAAAAATGTCATTACCAATGGTTGTGTCTATGCTTGTAAATTCACTTTATAATATCGTTGACAGCTTTTTTGTTGCTAAGATCAGTGAAAATGCAATGACCGCACTTTCTTTGGTATTCCCTGTTCAAAATCTGATCAATGCAGTTATGATCGGTTTTGGAATCGGGATTAATGCCGTCATTTCCTTTTATCTGGGAGCAGCAGATCAGAAAAAGGCAGATCAGGCGGCAAGTCAGGGAATGCTCCTTGGAACATTTCATGGTATTTTCCTGATGATTATCTGCCTTGTAGTTATCCACCCTTTCCTCAGTCTCTTTACCAACGATGCAAAAATTATCAATTTAGGGCTTCGTTATTCAAAAATCGTATTTTTATTTTCTGTATTTTTTGCATGGGAACTGGTTTTTGAAAAGGTTTTTCAAGCTGTTGGTAAAATGAATATCTCCATGATCTGTCTGATGAGCGGATGTCTCGTCAACATTTTTCTCGATCCGGTTCTGATTTTTGGACTGGGACCATTTCCTTCACTCGGGATCGAGGGTGCTGCCCTTGCCACAGGTCTCGGACAGACATTCAGTGCAATCCTTTATCTGATTTTTTATATGATTGCTCCAATCTCTGTAAAATTCAGAAGAGCTTATTTTAAACCTGATTTTGCACTTTGTAAAAAAATGTATTCCATCGGGATTCCTGCAAGTCTGAACATGGCTCTTCCATCCCTGCTCATTTCATCATTAAATGTAATCCTTGCAGGCTTTGGTCAGTCTTATGTCTTTGTGCTTGGAGTCTATTACAAATTACAGACATTCCTTTATCTTCCTGCTAACGGAGTCATTCAGGGGATGAGACCACTGATTGGATACAATTATGGTGCAAAAGAACATAGCCGTGTAAATAAAATTTATCAGACCTCTTTAATCCTTGTGCTGGCGATTATGGCAGTAGGAACTGTCCTGTGCTTATGCATCCCAGGAACTTTGATCCATCTGTTCACAGCTACACCTGCAACCATAAAGATTGGTTCCTCTGCTCTTCATATTATCTGCCTCGGATTCCTTGTATCTTCTGTTTCAGTTACAAGTTCGGGAGCTTTAGAAGGACTTGGAATGGGATTACCATCCCTCATCATCTCCCTCTGCCGCTATACGCTGATCATCATTCCGCTGGCTTTTCTTCTAAGCCTGCTGCAGGGAGCATCCGGTGTCTGGCACGCATTTTGGATTACCGAAGCAATCACCGCAATCATTTCTTACTGGATCTACCATAGGAAAGTAAGAGCTTTGTAAACTTTTTTGAATCCGGCACGTTGTCTATAGTTTCATGTTATAGATAACGTGCTTTTTCGTACACACGTCTTGCAATAATCTGTGCCGTGATGGTTAGCAGAAATACCCTTTGATATCCTTTGTCGCAACAGAACTGTAATGCCATATCCATAAGCTTATTTCCAAATCCACGCTGTCTCATCTCCGGTTCCAGCATAAAAAATCGAAGCTGTGCAGTCTCATCATCAACTTTGGCAATAGCAATACTCCCCGCAGGTGACCCATTACATTCCAGTATATTCAGACAATCGGTTTGTGGATCAAACTGCTGCACAATTCACATGAAGATTATGAGAGACTGATAGAATACCTCAAAGTAAAGAATCCACCTGCAATCCTGCCAATCCAGATCGCATACTATGCGGGACTTCGTATCGGTGAAGTTTGCGGATTGACATGGCAGGACATCAACCTTGAAGAACAATGCCTGACCATTAAAAGAAGGATCCGCTATGATGGCACAAAACATAAAAACAGCATCGGACCGACCACACAATAGTCACATTTGTCGGAGTTTCCGCCGGTACCACAGCGGATTAAAGTTCCATGAATCTGGCTGATACCCCGCATGTCAAAATTTCGATTCAGATTAAAAATCTTTCCCAATCTTACAAATCCTGACATAAACAGATTTGTGACAAATTCCTGTAGTTCTTCTACTGGCGGATTGTCTGGAAGGAGAGGGTACATGAAAAAAATAATGAAAAAAGCCAGAAGCCTTGAAAATTCAAAGTTTCTGACTCTTCAGTCAACAGGGGATGAGAGAATCGAACTCTGTGGGAAATCCTCACAATCCCCGTAAAATAAGCATTTCTTCGATTGAGTTTTGACTACATTTGACTACCTTTTGACAACATGAGTGGTAAAAAACAAGAAAGGAGAAATCGTTCAGCATGGTGTCATATTTTATAATTGAACTTGTATGCTGTCCATGCTAAATAACTAGTATTACGCGCTGTAATTTCTTCATAATATCGTCTTGTGATTTCATTATTTTCTATATTTTGAAGAGAGTTTTCTATAGTTGTGGCTATCCTATTTGCCTCATTTCTACTTCGAATTATTTCATTTGCCAATTCTTCTTGATTTGCAATAATCGTGTCCAATCTAGAAATGATATCATCTAATTTTGTCAAAATGATTTCTTTAAATTTTTCTTCTTCATATAAATTATAAGCTCCCTCATGTCCTTCTAAAGTATAACAACGTCCAGATTGTAAATATTCATTAAACATTCCTACAGAAACTAAATCTCTATATTTAGGATATATAATATTAAGAGAATAAAAATCTTCTTTTGTTTTTAAAGTGGTTTGATAACTCCTTCTTGCACAAGCTAAATTATTTGAAATAATTTGCGATTTTGATTCATATGCAATTAACTCTTTTTGAACATTAGTATTGTTTTCCTCAATTTTTTGATTTTCTTTTTTTACATTTTTCTTTGAACCAGATATTATCCCACACAAAAAAAGTAGTAAAAATCCACCACCCGCACCTATGATAATACAATTAAAAATTAGTTTAAACATGCCAATTACAGGATACGTTTTTAAAAAAATATATATCCTATCTATAAACGGGATTGAAAAATGCATTATACCACATATTAGAGCTATAATATACAGTGCTACACCAACCAACATAGATATTCCTATTAATGGTGGTAATACCGATATTCCCCACCAAATAGCACTTGCTATATAATTAATCCAACTAAATTTCTTGAATTCTTTTTTTTCATTTTCTTTGTTTTTTCTTTGATAATTTATATGTGACAGCTTTTGCTCTAAGTTGTCACATAACAATTTTTGTTCATAACACGATAATTCTAAATCTTTTGCTTTTGATACATATTCTTTTAAAAGAGCTGTTTGCATAATAATAATTTTCTCCTTTGTAAATAATTAATTCATTCAACTATATCTACTTTCCTTTTATCTCCTTTGTTTTCCTCCTCATGATAAATTTAATGCCACTTTTCTAATATTTTTCTTTTTTATTATATCAAATTATAAGCTATTAACAAATATATTTTTTAACTGTAAGATGAAAATATAATTAAAAAGGGAGTATTGTTTTGGATTACAAATTATTAGGAAAAAACATAAAAGAAGCTCGAAAATCTTTAAAAATGACGCAAGAACAATTAGCAGAACAAATTGATGTGTCTACGGTATTTATAAGTCAGATTGAAAATGGCTCGAGAAAGCCAAGCTTGGAAACGATTTATAAAATTTCTATAGCGTTGAAAATTAAAATAGATACATTGATTAATAATGATACTGCCGACGAGAATATACGAGATATAGAAAAATTGATAGAATTACTTAGTCGCTGTTCTCCTAGTATAACCGTTATTAATTAACTGGACTTTTGAATTGGCAACGTATCAACCACCACC
>ENA-OPSC01001060-OPSC01001060.1-human-gut-metagenome-genome-assembly--contig:-NODE-1060-length-13291-cov-2.607132_pt1 | contig 13291 bp, 8 predicted proteins | sample MGYA00241800_ERZ501891 | MGnify/ENA primary metagenome ERZ501891 (study PRJEB25962, sample SAMEA2042407) | human gut metagenome | biome: human gut; feature: human-associated habitat; material: faeces...
AATACGTAGTCAACTCCACCGAATCCGATATCGTAAGCCCATCCGTCACCACCGAAGATCCACTGAGATTTCTTAGCGAGGAAGTCTTTCTTTTCAACGATATCTTTGCATGTCGGGCAGTCGCATCCTTCTAATGCAGCAACAAGTTTGTCTGTAGCTGTTCCGTTAGTAGCTCCGCATCCGTATGTTTCAAGCCATTCGTTGCAAGCAGCTTTTGCTTCTTCGCTGGCTTTATCTGATGCAGCAACTTCTTCAACTTTCGCTTTCAGACCTTCTCTGATTGCTTTCTGAGCAAGTAACATACCATATCCAAACTCTGCGTTGTCTTCGAACAGTGAGTTAGACCATGCAGGTCCCTGTCCCTTAGAGTTTATTGTGTATGGTGTAGACGGTGAAGAGTTACCCCAGATTGAAGAACATCCTGTTGCATTAGCGATGTACATTCTGTCACCGAATAACTGTGTGACAAGTTTAGCGTATGGAGTCTCTCCACATCCGGCACAAGCTCCTGAGAACTCAAGCAGTGGCTGTTTGAACTGAGATCCTTTTACTGTATTTTCTTTAAATTTAGCAACAACTTCTGGTTTTACTTCGATTTCTGTACCAAAGTCAAAGTATACCTGTTCTCCAGCGTTCTCTTCCATGTTACCCATAACAAGAGCTTTTTCACCCTTCTTACCTGGGCAGACATTTGCACAAGAGCCACATCCTGTACAGTCATAAGCTGATACAGTCATTGTGAACTTCATTCCCGGCATACCGATCATGTCGATTGCTTTCAGTCCTTCTGGTGCTTTTGCAAGTTCTTCTTCTGTAAGAGCTACCGGACGGATTGCAGCGTGCGGACATACATATGCACAACGGTTACACTGGATACATGTTTCTGACTGCCAGATCGGGATATCTACTGCGATACCACGTTTTTCGTATGCAGCTGTTCCTGACGGTGTAGATCCATCTACATAATCTTTGAATGCAGATACAGGCAGTGTGTTACCTTCCTGAGCATTAACCTTAGACTGAATGTTCTTAACGAATGCTACTGCATCTTCTCTTCCACCCTTAACTTCTGGTGTGAACAGACCTTCGTCTTCGCAGTTCTTCCAGCTTTCCGGTACTTCGATTGCGTTAACCTGCTTAGCTCCGGCATCGATAGCATCGTAGTTCATCTGTACGATCTTATCACCTTTCTTACCGTATGTAGCCTTTGCAGCTTTCTTCATAAGGTCGATAGCTTCTTCTTCCGGAATGATGTTAGCCAGTTTGAAGAATGCAGACTGAAGAACTGTATTGATACGTCCGCCAAGTCCGATTTCTTTACCGATCTTGATACCATCGATTGTATAGAATTTGATGTCATGGTTGGCAATGAATGCTTTAACCTGTCCCGGAAGATGTTTGTCAAGTTCTTCTGCTGTCCATGGGCAGTTAAGAAGGAATGTACCACCATCTACAAGTTCCTGAACCATGTTGTATTTGTTGATGTATGACGGGTTGTGGCATGCAACAAAGTTTGCTTTATGAATCAGGTAAGTAGATTTGATCGGTTTCTTACCGAAACGGAGGTGAGACATTGTAACACCACCGGATTTCTTTGAATCATAATCAAAGTAAGCCTGTGCATACATATCTGTGTTATCACCAATGATCTTGATAGAGTTCTTGTTAGCTCCGACTGTTCCGTCAGCTCCAAGTCCCCAGAACTTACAGTTGATTGTTCCTTCTGGTGTTGTAACCAGTGGTGCACCAACTTCAAGTGAAAGATTTGTAACATCATCGTTGATACCGATTGTGAATCTTTCTTTGTCTGCGTTGTTGAATACTGCAACGATCTGTGCAGGTGTTGTATCTTTAGATCCTAATCCGTAACGTCCGCCGTTAACCGGTACTGCGTCGAACTTAGATCCCTTTAATGCAGAAACAACATCCAGGAATAATGGCTCTCCCTGAGCTCCTGGTTCTTTTGTTCTGTCAAGTACGTTGATGTATTTTACTGTGTCAGGAATTGCATCAATTAATGCCTGTGCACAGAATGGTCTGTAAAGACGAACCTTAACAACACCAACTTTTTCCCCAGCTGCTGTTAAGTAATCGATTGTCTCTTCGATTGTGTCACATACAGAACCCATAGCAATGATAACTTTCTCTGCGTCTGCTGCTCCGTAGTAGTTGAAGAGTTTGTAATCTGTTCCGATCTTCTCGTTAACTTTATCCATGTACTCCTGTACGATAGCCGGCATAGCGTCGTAGTATGGGTTACATGCTTCTCTTGCCTGGAAGAAGATATCCGGGTTCTGAGCTGAACCTCTCTGGCATGGGTGATTTGGATTCAGTGCATGATTTCTGAATGCATCGATTGCGTCCATATCTACCAGATCTTTCAGATCTTCATAATCCCATGTCTCGATTTTCTGAATCTCGTGTGATGTTCTGAATCCATCAAAGAAGTTGATGAATGGAATCTTTCCTTCAAGTGCTGCACAATGAGCAACCGGAGTAAGGTCCATTACTTCCTGTACGCTGGATTCACAGAGCATAGCTGCTCCTGTCTGACGACATGCATAAACGTCAGAATGATCTCCAAAAATTGACAGTGCGTGGCTTGCAAGTGCACGGGCAGATACGTTGAATACTCCCGGAAGCTGCTCACCAGCAACCTTATATAAGTTAGGAATCATAAGAAGGAGTCCCTGAGAAGCAGTAAATGTTGTTGTAAGAGCACCTGCTGCTAATGATCCGTGAACAGCACCTGCTGCTCCGGCCTCGGACTGCATCTCTGTAACCTGTACAGTCTGTCCGAAAATGTTCTCCCTTCCTTCAGTAGCCCACTCATCGATATGCTCCGGCATAACGGATGAAGGCGTAATCGGGTAGATAGCTGCTACTTCTGTATATGCATAAGAAACGTGAGCTGCTGCCTGATTACCGTCCATGGTCTTCATTTTTCTTGCCATTTTTATTCCTCCTTAGGTGTTACATAGGTTTTACACTGAGTTAAGTATAATTAATTCACATGTAGTTTCATTATATCTCCAAAAGTCACAAAAGTCTAGAGTTATAAATATCCTCTTTTGTATATTTTCGTGTACAGAGTATAATTTTGAGAATAGTTATCAGTGCTGTTATTGGGGATTATTACCTAAAACAGGCAGAAATGGAAAAAGCCAGAAGAGTACTTTCTGTTGAACATTAACTCTTCTGGCTTATGAATCACTATACTTTTTTCTTATCATTCTATCTGTTTTTAAACAACCGGTCATCCCACTTCGGTGGTTTTTTCCCTTTGATCTTTGTTGGCACCGGCTCATACTGATCCACTTTTTTCTTCTCATTTCTTTTTCTGCAATGCCTTCTGCAATAGATCAGCATAATTCCTGTCACAATCACCAGGCAACCTGCCAGAAGTTCTGACACCGGAAATCCGATTCCCGGAAGAACAAGCTGATCTGTTCTAAGCCGCTCGATCCACACGCGTCCTGCCCCATAACCAAACAGGTACATAAGAAAGAGCTCACCTTCATATTTCTTATGTTTCCTATACAGAAACAATATAATAAGAAGTCCGGCACACCATAATGATTCATACAAAAATGTCGGGTGTACCTGAATATAACTGACTCCGTCAATTCTCTGCATGTTCTCGCGCATAAGTTCTGTGATATCTCCCGGTCTTACTGCATCAACCGGAAGCCTCATCGCAAACAGACAATCTGTATATTCTCCAAATGCTTCCCTGTTAAAGAAATTTCCCCAACGTCCAAGCATCTGACCATTCAGAAGCGCCAGTGCAATTGTATCCAAAATCTGAAATGGTGATTTTTTCTTAACAACAGCCATCACAAAAACTGCGATCACTGCTCCGATCACGCCGCCATAAATTGCCAGACCACCTTCTCTGAGGTTAAAGATAGACAAAAGATTATCTTTATATAAATCCCAGGAGAAAATCACGTAATAGATTCTTGCACCCGCAATTCCTGCGATCACTCCGACAATTCCCATATCCAGATAGTCTTCCGGATTTTGTCCTGTTCTTTTTGCCTCCGCTGTGGCAATCAGAAATCCAATCAAAATTGCTGCACCGATGATCATGCCGTAGTAAGCAATGGAAAAACCAAAGATGCTGATGCTTTTTCCTACATGATCCAGATAAATCCCTAAATTCGGAAAGCTGATATTGTAATGCATATTATGTTATTTCCTTTCATATCCACAGAAATCAGGAACAAATCTAGTTGTCCCTGATTCCTGTTTTTACTGCTTTTCCAATTAGAAAACAATGAATCTAACCGGTTTTTAAGCATATTCCCTATATCTGTTAAACGTTAAATCTGAACAGCATGATATCTCCGTCCTGAACGACATAGTCTTTTCCTTCCAGACGAACCAATCCTTTTTCCTTCGCTGCCGCATGAGTTCCACATGCCATCAGATCATCATAACTTACTACTTCCGCACGGATAAATCCACGTTCAAAGTCTGTATGGATCTTACCAGCTGCCTGTGGTGCCTTAGTTCCCTTCTTGATTGTCCATGCACGAACTTCCGGCTCACCTGCTGTCAAATAACTGATCAGTCCAAGAAGATGATAGCTTGCCTTGATCAGCTTCTCAAGTCCGGATTCTTCCAATCCAAGATCCTCAAGGAACATAGCCTTCTCATCATCATCTAACTGAGAAATTTCCTCTTCAATCTCAGCACATACAACAAACACTTCGCAGTTTTCTTTTTTTGCATACTCACGAACAGCTTTAACGCCTTCATTATTCGCACCATCATCCGCAAGATCATCCTCAGATACATTTGCTGCAAAGATTACCGGTTTTGCTGTCAGAAGATTATACTCTGCAAGCCATGCCTGCTCATCCTCATCCTCTGTCACAAAGCTCTTCGCCATCTTATTCTCTTCCAGATGCGCTTTCAGACGGTTCTGAAGATCCAGCTCTTTTGCCGCCATCTTATCGTTTCTTGAAAGCTTCACTGTCTTGGAGATTCTTCTTTCAAGAACCTCAAGATCTGAGAAGATCAGCTCAAGGTTGATTGTCTCAATGTCACGCAGCGGATCAATGCTTCCGTCTACATGGACAATATTCGTATTCTCAAAGCATCTTACTACATGAACGATTGCATCAACCTCACGGATGTTGGCAAGAAACTGGTTTCCAAGTCCTTCTCCTTTGGATGCTCCCTTCACAAGTCCTGCAATATCAACAAACTCGATTGCTGCCGGAATGATCTTCTTTGTATGATACATCTCTCCAAGCACATCCAGTCTCTTATCCGGAACTGTTACGACACCGACATTTGGATCAATTGTACAGAATGGATAGTTTGCAGATTCTGCACCGGCCTTTGTCAGTGAATTGAACAGTGTACTTTTTCCTACGTTCGGTAATCCCACAATACCAAGTTTCATTTTCTCTATTTCCTCCTTAAAACCTTGATTTCTAAAGCTAAATCCACAAGGTCTATTTCTCTTATTTTCTGTTATGTGACTCTTTCACAAAAAGAAGCCCCAAAATAGCATCTAATATTATACTATAATGGGGCTTGAATTTCAATCTCTCGTCTCCATCAAAATCACTTTTCCAAACACGAAAGAGATCTTCACTTCATCTTCACCTTCTGCAAACTCATTACTCACACACAAGCTGTCTCCTGATGAGAGCAAATGATTCTGCAATGGATATTTTGCACCGCTGATACAGAAATCCTCAACCGGAAGTTGCATCGGAAATACTGAAAAATACTTTCCGAAAGCTTCTTCTCTGCGAATTGCGATTCCATGATCAAGCAGACGAATTCTATTATGACTGTCTAAGATCATCGCCTGAGATCCTGCTTCAAGTGCAATATTCAGGCACTGAACATTAGCCCAGAAATGATCTAGACGATTTCCTGTTCCTCCAAGAATCCAGATTTCTTTTCTTCTGAGTCCGAGACACATACGAAGTGCAATCTCCGTATCAGACGCATCCTTTACCGGATTGAACTCCCGGATCGGTACACTTGCTTCTTTTCTATAATAATCGATCACTTCTTCCGGTACACTGTCAAAATCTCCCACAATGTAATCCGGCTTGATCTTATGTTCATAAAGAAATGCGAGTCCTTTATCTACTCCGATAATAAATTCTGTCTCTTCTGCCTCAAGAATCGGAAGGACAAAATCTTCTTCCAGCATTCCCCCGCTCACAATAACTGTTCTCTTACACATTGCCGTTTAAAATCTCCATAAACTTTGCTGTATTATCTTTGATATCACCTTTAAAAACGCCTGAGCCTGAGACCATTACATTCGCTCCGGCTGCAAGTACTTCTGCCACGTTTTTATGATAGATTCCACCATCTACTTCAATATCAGTTGTAAGTCCTTTTTCATTCAGAAGGTTTCTCAATTCACTAATACGCTCCAGTGATTCCGGAATAAATGCCTGTCCGCCGAATCCCGGTTCTACAGACATGATCAGAAACATCTCTGCCTGATCCAGATATGGAAGCAGTACATCAACCGGTGTCTTTGGTTTAATAGAAATTCCCACTTTCGCTCCTGCTGCATGGATTTTATCAATTGTTGCCTGCAGATCTTCACATGCTTCATAATGAACTGTAACGATATCTGCTCCTGCTTTCACGAATTCTTCCACATAACGGATCGGTTCTGTCACCATGAGATGAACATCCAGTGTCTGTGTTGTTGCTCCCTTGATTGATGCGAGAACAGGCATTCCAAAGGAAATGCTTGGAACGAACATTCCGTCCATCACATCAAAATGAATATACTCTGCGCCTGCTTCTTCTGTTAATTTCAACTGTTCTCCTAAAATTTTGAAATCTGCTGAGAGAATAGATGGTGCCAAAATATTTTTCATAAACTTAATACCTCTTTCTTTCCTTTAGTTCACGGTACATCTCCGTATAATCTTCATATCTGATCTTATGGATCTTCCCTTCTTCAACTACCTCTTTTACAGCGCATCCGGGTTCATGTATATGGTCACAGCCATTGAACTTGCACTGTCCTTCAAATGGTGTGAATTCCGGAAAATAATATTTTAAATCTTCTTTTTCGAAATCATTGACATAAAGAGAGCTGAATCCAGGAGTATCCATAATATAAGAATCTTCTCCAATCACGATCAGTTCGGAATGTCTTGTTGTATGTTTCCCTCGGTCAATCTTCTTACTGATACTTCCTGTCTCCATCTTCACTTCAGACTGCAGAAGATTGATCAGGGATGATTTTCCAACACCGGAAGGACCTGCAATCGAAGTTGTCTTTCCTTTTAAAAGTGATTTTAACTCACTGATATTTTCTTCTTCCTTCGCACTTGTGAAGATTACCGGATATCCGCATCCGGTATAAACTTCTTTCAATTCTGCAATTTCAGGATGGCTTGCAATATCTGTCTTATTAAAACATAATACGACAGGTATCTCTTTTCGTTCCATCATGACAAGAAAACGATCCAACAGATTATAATGTGGTTTCGGTTTTGTCACCGCAAACACAACCAGTGCCTGATCAATATTGGCTACTGCCGGACGAATCAACTCATTCTTACGCGGCAGGATCTCTATAATATTTCCTGTCATTTCTTTTTCATCAAGTACCTCGATCACAGCATCATCACCGACTAACGGCTTGATCCCGTCTTTTCGAAAAGCACCCTTTGCTTTACATTCAAAAATTCCGGATTCTAGTTCACTCAGTAGAATCCGGCAATCCCTTTTATTATCTTTCCCTGCATATACTTGCTCTCTGTTATCATTGATTCGTGTTCTCTTCTGTTCCGGAATCATTTCCGGAATTTCCACTATCCGGGGCTGATGGTTGAGATCCTTTGCTGACCTTATACTGGACAGTTGTTCCTTTTTCCACCTGCGTACCAGCGCTAATTGATTGGTAACTCACTTGTCCTTGGCCATATTCATTAACACTATCATCTTCACCTAGATATTCTGGTACTAAACCAGCTTCTTTCAGCTTTTTCTCTGCTGCATTCTTATCAAAGGATAATATGCTTGGTACAGTAACCACCGTCATCTTTGGTCCTTTGCTCACCACATATCCAATCGTTGTACCCTTGGATACTTCTTTTCCGGCATCTGTATCCTGTGAAATAATAACTCCTTCTTCTACAGTATCACTGTAATCTTCAGTTGCATTTCCTGACAAACCTGCCTGTGAAAGTGCTGCTTCAGCATCCGACTTGGACTTTCCAGTAAGTTTCGGAACTGTTGCCGGCTGATTTCCCTTGCTTATTACAAGAGTAACCGTTGTTCCTTCTTTTACTTCTGCCCCTTCACTTGGACTGACTGAAACAACTTCTCCCTGTTCCACATTATCACTGTAGACCGGATCACCTTTCTTCACAACAAGATTCTTATCCTGAAGTGCTTTTTCCGCATCAGCTTCCGACATTCCAACAACATTTGGAATGGTTGTTGTCTTTGCTTCCTCACCGGAACTAATCACAACATTGACTGTTGTATGCTTCTTTACTTTCTTTCCATCTGCAGGATCCTGGCTGATGATCTTTCCTTTTTCAACAGTATCGGAAGGCGCAGTTGACTTATGGATTCCAAGATCATATTTGTTCAGTTCTTTCTGGGCTTCCTCATATGTCTTGCCTGTCACATCCGGTACTTTTACCATCTCTGAATCCGTTTGCTGTGTAGTCGTTCCTTTTCCACCTTTAAATACGCCCACTGCATTTCCTACAAGGAACATGATCAAAAGTGCGATTACAACACCGGCAACAACCATAAGAATCTTCATGATCTTCTTCGTGTCTTTATTCACTTCATTCTTCTTACGGCGGTTCCGTTCATCATAACGGTCTTTGCGGCGGTCATCATAGTCATCGTCATCATCATAACGGCTTCTGCGGCGATCGTCGTAGTCATCATCATCATAACTGCTTCTGCGACGGTCATCGTAATCATTGCCATCATCATAATCGTCGTCATAGTCATCCTCGTAATCGTCGTCATAATCATTATTATAATTCTGACGGTTCTTCATACGATTCAACTCGTCCTGTGACATGACAACCGTAGTCCGTCCTGTATCCTGGGATGCTACCGGCATACGTTTTGTCACACCATCAAGAACTACAAAATCTCCATCCGGATCTACCAGTGAGTGCTTCAGATCCTGAAGCAGTTCCTCACAACTCATATATCGTTTATTCGGCAGTTTCTGTGTACATTTCATAATAATGCACTCCAGACTGTACGGAATATCCGGTACTTCTTCTGCCGGAGACTTGATCACTTCATTCAGATGTTTCAAAGCAACCGTCACTGTCGAATCTCCGTCAAACGGAACATGACCGGTGATCATCTCATACATCGTGATACCTGCTGAATAGATATCACTCTTCTCATCTACAATGCCACCTCTGGCCTGTTCCGGAGATGTGTAATGTACAGATCCCATCACTGTCGTTGTTACTGCCTGTGTTGCCGTTGATGTCGTAGCCCGCGCGATTCCGAAATCAGTAACCTTAACCTTTCCATCTTTGGAAATAATGATATTCTGTGGCTTAATATCCCGATGAATGATATGGCAGTTATGCGCTGCCTGAATGCCTGTCACCATCTGAATAGAAATACTGATCGTCTCTTTTGCTGAAAGCTTTCCTTTCTTCTCAATGTAATCCTTCAGCGTAATTCCTTCTACAAGCTCCATGACCATATAATAAAGACCACGATCCTGCCCTACATCATAGACATTGACTACGTTTGGATGCATCAATCCTGCTGCTGCCTGAGCTTCGCTTAAAAACTTCTTAATAAACGTCTCATCCGAACGATATGTGCTCTTCAACACCTTGATCGCAACAAAACGATTCAGCTTATGGTCCTTGCCTTTATAGACATCTGCCATTCCGCCAGAACCGATACGGCCAAGTATCTCGTATCGTTTCCCTAAAAATACTCCTTCTTTAATCATACACTCACCTCATCTGCAAATGGCTCAAACAATACCACTCCGATGTTATCTGTTCCTCCATTCTCTTTTGCTGCTTCCACCAGCATCTCACCTGCCTCGACGATATCCCGGCTTCCCTGAACAATATGGAAAAGTTCTTCATCTTCCACCATATTACTTAATCCGTCTGTACACATCAGAATGATGTCTCCCCGTTTCAGACGGTGTTCATAAAAGTCCACATCCACATCAGCTTTTGCACCGATCGCTCTTGTGATAATATTCTTATCCGGATGATGCTTCGCTTCTTCCGGCTTAATTCCACCGAGACGTACCATCTCTTCTACAAGAGAATGATCCTTACTTAGCTGTTGGATTCCCTGATTAATCAGATACAGACGGCTATCTCCCACATTGGCAAAATACAGCATCTGTTCTTTCACAGTAGCGGCAACAACTGTTGTTCCCATCCCCTTCAGATGTTCGTCACCGGATGCTTCTTTGATAATCTCACGATTGGCAGCCTTGATTGCTTTCACAAGAACACGTTCGATATCCTCTCCCTCGCTCTTCGCAATTTCTTTGATCATCACTTCCACAGTACACTTGGAAGCATAATCTCCTGCCTGATGGCCTCCCATACCATCCGCTACCACGAACAGGTTCTGGAGAATACCCAGTGGTTTTCCCGTCGTAAAGACGTAGTCCTGATTTACCTGTCGCACCATTCCAACATCTGTAATTGAAAATGTCTTCATACCTTCTATTCTCCTTCAGTTTCTACGTAGCGGCGCCTGAGCTGACCGCAGGCTCCGTCAATATCAGAGCCCATTTCCCTTCTTATAGTAACATTTATTCCGCTTTTTTCAAGTTTATTTTTGAAATTCAAAGCACTTTTCCGGCTTGGACGAACAAAATCACGCTCTTTTACCGGGTTGACCGGTATCAGATTGATATGACAGTTCTTATGCTTTAATAAATGAATCAGTTCCTGCGCATCTTCATCCGTATCATTCACACCATGTACAAGACTGTACTCAAAGCTCACTCTCCGGCCGGTTTCTTTGAAATATTCGTCACAGGCTGCGAGTACTTCTGTGATATCATATTTATTTGCAACCGGCATCAATTTTCTTCGTTTTTCCTGATTGGAACCGTGAAGCGAAAGTGCAAGGGTAATCTGTAAATGCTCTTTCGCCAGTTCTTTCATCCTTGGAACTATTCCACAGGTTGATACGGTGACATTTCTCTGACTGATATTCAGTCCATGCTCATCTGTAAGTAAATGAATAAACTTCAGGAAATTATCGTAATTATCCATCGGTTCTCCGGTTCCCATGATCACCACATTCGAAACCCTCTCACCACTTATCTTCTGAATCTGATAGATCTGTCCAAGCATCTCAGACGGAGAAAGATTTCTCACCAGACCTCCGATCGTTGATGCACAGAATGCACATCCCATCCTGCAACCGACCTGGGAGGAAATACAGACAGAATTTCCATGCTTATATTTCATAAGAACACTTTCGACTACATTTCCATCATAGAGACGGAACAGAAACTTGTTCGTACCATCAATCTGGGAAATCTGTCTCTCCAGCATAACAACCGGGAGAATCTCATAATTCTCTTCCAGTTTTTCCCTCAATGCCTTTGAAAGATTTGTCATCTCATCAAAATGATCTACCAGCTTCACATGCAGCCATTCATAAATCTGTTTTGCACGAAATGCTTTTTCTCCGATTGTCGCCATCTCTTTCTGTAATTCTTCATATCCATAAGCACGGATATCCTTCTTCATCTTAAAGTTTTCCTCCTGTATTTCGTTTTTTCTGTGAGTTATTCACATTATTTGTCTGCTTTTTCTATTTTTTCACATTTCCTGAAAATCATGCTTTTTCTTTAATCTTGCAATAAAGAATCCGTCACAATCGTGAACTCCCGGAAAGAATTGGATACATCCCTTCTCAATCACATCACTTCGTAACTCCTTACAAAGATTTTCTGTAATATCGTCCAGTTCAAATTGTGGGTATTCTTTCAAGAACCAGTGTACATTGTCCATGTTTTCTCCCGGATTTACGGTACATGTGCTGTAGATCAATGTGCCGCCATCCTTGACGATTGCCTGTGCGCAAGTCAGAATCTTTCTCTGCAAATCTGCAAGTTCTTCAAGATCTTCCGGTTGTACGCGATATTTCAGATCTGGTTTTTTGCCAAGAACGCCAAGACCTGAACATGGAAGGTCTGCAATCACAAGATCCGCTGTTTCCTTATCATACTCATCAAATACAGAAGCGTCCTTGCATACAGCACAAATATTTCCAAGTCCGGAACGGTCGATATTCTGCCAGATCAGATCTGTCTTATATTCAGTCAGATCTCTTGCTTCAACCCGTCCTGTCTTTTCTTCTGTTCCATTCTCTCTCGCCGCCACTTCATCTGCCAGCTGAAGCTTCTCTGCCACATGAAGTGATTTTCCTCCCGGTGCTGCACAGACATCAATTACATGATCGCCGGCTTTTAGATCTGCCAGTTCTCCGACAAACATAGAACTGATATCCTGTACTGCAAAGAGTCCTTCCTGAAAACTTTCCAGACCTTCCAGATAATCATAATCTGAAAGATAAAACGCATAAGGAAGATACGGATGTGCTTCTACTTTCGCTCCTTCTGCTTCCAGTTTTTCTTTCAATACTTCCGGTGTAACCCGGTTCATACAACATCGGATCGTAATCGGCTTCTCTTTCTGAAAATCTGCTGCCATCTTCTCTGTGATCTCTTCCCCATATTCTTTCTTCCATAAAGAAAGAATCCATTCCGGGACAGAATATTTCACAGACAATCTTTGTACATCTTCTTTTGGATACTCGATCTCGTCCATCTTGCGGACAACATTTCTCAGAACTCCATTCACATATCCCCGCAGACCTGAAAATCCTTTTCGAACTGCAAGCTTTACTGCCTCACTGCACACCGCATGATCCGGTACGCTATCCATATATTTCAGCTGATAGACACTGCTACGAAGAAGATTACGGATGACCGGTTTCATCTTCTTAACCTTTGTCTTAGAAATCTGATTCAAAATATAATCAATTTCTATCATATGTTCCAGAGTACCTTCCACAACTCTGGTGATAAATGCACGCTCACGTTTCTCAAGATATTGATATTTTGACAGAACATCGCCAAGAATCTTATGACTATATGCTCCATTCTCTGTTATTTCCATCAAAATCTCAAGAACGACCTCGCGTTCATTGATCTGCTTTCCCATAAATAATCTCCTATTCTCCGCATTTTGTAACTGTTCAGAGCCAAGCAAAATTTTAAAATACAGTTGTA
>ENA-OPSC01001085-OPSC01001085.1-human-gut-metagenome-genome-assembly--contig:-NODE-1085-length-13145-cov-3.873033_pt1 | contig 13145 bp, 8 predicted proteins | sample MGYA00241800_ERZ501891 | MGnify/ENA primary metagenome ERZ501891 (study PRJEB25962, sample SAMEA2042407) | human gut metagenome | biome: human gut; feature: human-associated habitat; material: faeces...
GCGGCGGGACGCCCCTTTCTTCCCCAGCGCCCGGGAGTACAACAAGATTTACGGCGTCACGGAAGAACGCCTGAAGCGCATTTCCGGTGAAGGCCTGTACATCATGCATCCGGGGCCGGTCAACCGCGGCGTGGAAATCTGTGACCTGGCGATGGACTATGAGCGCTGCCTGATCAACCGCCAGGTGGAAAACGGCATCGCCTGCCGCATGTCCATCCTTTACCATCTCACTCCGCAAACCCAGCACTGATTGTTCATGAAAACTTCCGTACTTATTCGCAACGCCCGGCTGACGGACGGTTCCGCCCCGGCGGACCTTCTGGTTTCCGGGGGGGTGATTACAACGAAAGCTCCTGCCGGAACGCTTTTGGAGAGCGCCGCGGAAAAGGCGCTGGATGCTTCCGGGAAACTTGTTCTGCCCGGCCTGTTCGACATCCATGCCCATTTGTGCCAGCCCGGCCGGGAGGACAAGGAACGTGTGGCTACGGCTACCGCCGCCGCCCTGCATGGAGGAGTGACCGGACTGATGGCGATGCCGGATACCGAACCCGTGATGGACAATGCCGCCCAGATTACCACGTTCATGGAAATATGCCGGACGGATGCTCTGGTGGAGGTTATCCCCTCCGGTTGCCTGACCAAGGGGGACGGCGGGGAAGAGCAGGCCTCCTACGACTCCCTGCGCGCCAAGGGCGTCCGTTTCATCACGGACGGGGACCGTGCGCCGGACAACATGCTGCTGCTGTACCGCGCCATGCAGTACGCCAGCAATTTGAACCTTACTTTCGCCCTGCGCGGAGACGTGCCGTCCCTGACGGCCAGGGCGGCCATGCACCCGGGCACTACTTCCTACCGTCTGGGGTTGATGGGCTCCCCCTCCTGTGCGGAGGAAATAGGGCTGGAAACCATCATCCGCCTTTCCGTGGATACGGGCAACTCCCTGCATGTGCAGACCGTCTCCACGGCCGGCAGCGTGGATATCCTGCGCCGCTGCAAGCGGAAAACCGCCGGGTTGAGCGCGGAAGCGGCGCTTCACCATCTCCTGTTCACGCATGAGGACGTGGGCCGGTACGATACCTGCTACAAGACGCTGCCGCCCCTGCGCGACCAGTCGGATGTGGATGCCCTGATTGCCGCCGTGAATGACGGCACCATTGACTGCATTGTTTCCGATCACACGCCCTGCACGCCGTTTTCCAAACTTCAGGATTTCGTTGTCGCCCCGCAGGGCATGATTGCGCTGGATACGTTCCTGCCCGCTATTTACCAGTATCTGGTGGAACCTGGAAAAATGTCCTGGCAGACAGTAGTGCGCGCCTGCAGCGATGCTCCCCGCAGGCTGATGGGGCTGGCCCCCGTCTCCCTGGAAGAAGGGGCCCCGGCCAATCTGGTGGTGTTTGACCCGGAAGGAGAAACGCCCGTCACGGATGAAACGCTCCGCAGCCGCGCCCGCAACACCCCATTCCTGGGCAAGACCTTGAAGGGAAAAGTGGATGCCGTGGTGTTCGGAGAACAGCTCCACCGCTTCTGATGAAAGCGTCACGGAGAAAGGCCGGCAGCTATTAATTATTAACTATCAGTCTCCGCTTGCAGCCCGTCGCCCGCGTCAGCACGTGTTATCCGGACAAATTCGGTGCGCCGCGCCAGAGCGGCCTGGTTCCGGATGCGCGGGCGCGGCTGGTATTTGAGCCGCCGTTCCGCCATCCGGATGCCGTTCGTGGTCTGGAAGGGTTTTCCCATCTGTGGCTGGTCTGGGTGTTCAGTGAAAACGTGGATAAGGGGTGGAGCCCTACGGTCCGGCCTCCGCGGCTGGGGGGCAATGTGCGCATGGGGGTGTTCGCCACGCGTGCGCCGTTCCGTCCCAATCCCATCGGGTTGTCTGCCGTCAGGCTGGAACGGGTGGAATTGCATCCTCTGGACGGCCCGGTATTGCATCTTTCCGGCGTGGATTTGGTGGATGGCACCCCCATTCTGGATATCAAGCCCTATGTTCCTCTGGCGGACTGCATTCCGGAGGCGTCGGAAGGGTTTACGGCCGTCCCCTATGAACGGCTGGATGTGGAAATTCCCGAATCTTTTGGCGGTTCCATGTCTCCGGAAGAGAGGAGTGCGCTGGAAGATACGCTGTCCCTGGATCCCCGTCCCCAGTATCAGGATGATCCGGAACGGGTTTACGGCCTTTTGTTCTCTGGCTGGGAGGTGAAATTCAAGGTAGAGGGAAAGCGGCTGCGCGTATTGTCCCTGGAAAGAAGGCGAAGCGGTTCCGGCCTTTTTTGATATGCGGGCCATTCCTTAGGTATTTTTTCTTTATCCCTGCGCGGAGCATTGGTTTCCTGTGGCTGGAAGGGGTATGTTTGCCGGGAAACGCCGGCTGATGCGGGAAAGAAATGCGAAGGTGGTCGGATTATTGATGGTTTGTTTTTTCAGTTTATTGATAAAGAACGGATTTGATTTATTTTTACTGGTGAGGCCAACGTGTTTTTCCGCGCTCTGTCATTCTGATTCCGCTTGACTTGCGTCCGGATAAAGAGTACCTATCGGTACATTTTTGAAGCATGCTTCATTGTTTTATGGCCGACCCATTTACGATTTCGTTTTTGATGAAAATGATTACGGACCGCGTGGATATGATGCTTACGCGCGGTTTGACTCTGGAGCGTGTTACGGCCTCCCAGGGCCGGGTGCTGGCTTACCTGATGTCCCGTGACGGAGAAAACGTCTCCCAGAGGGACATAGAGCGGCATTTGGGGGTCTCCCATACCACGGCCAAGGGAATTGTTCAGAGGCTGGAACAGAAGGGCTGGGTAACCACGGCTTTTGACAGTGAAGACGGACGGCTGAAGAATGTGTACCTGACGGATATGAGCCGGGGCGTTCATGAGGCCATTTGCCAGCAGATAGGAGTGATTGAAAATACGCTGCTGGACGGGGTGCCGGAGGAAAGCCGCAGCATGCTGAGGGATTTGCTCCGGCGCATGTACGACAATCTCAAATAATAAAGTCCCGTGCGTTTTTTTCGGTAAACAGGTTTTGAAAAATATGAAGCATGCTTCAATAATATTGTTAACCAACAACATGAAAGCACACTATATACTGATAGCGGCCCTGTGCGGGCTGACAGGGTGCCGGGAAGACAACGGCGCCGCGGATGCTGCAGACCGGAGGGAAATGCCTCCGCTCAAGGTTTCCGTGATGAATATGGAGCAGAGAACGGTGGAGTTGAAATCTTCCTGGTTCGGCCATTTGCGCGGGGTGGAGCAGGCGGACATCAGGCCGCAAGTTTCCGGAACGCTGATACGCCAGGTTTACTGGGACGGCTCCATTTGCGACAAGGGAGAACTGCTTTTTGAAATTGACCCGGCTACCTATCAGGCCGCCGTGGACAGGGAGGCGGCCAACCTGGCTACGGCTCGTGCCGTCAAACTTCAGGCGGAAGCTTCTCTGGACAGGGTGCAGAAGGATTTGGACCGCTATGACAAACTGATCAGGACGGGGGCTATTTCCGTCAAGAACCTGACGGACGCGCAACAGAACCTTAAGGAGATGCAGGCCGCTCTGGAACAGGCGGAAGCGGGCATCAAGCAGGCGGAAGCCTCCCTGGAAAACGCCCGGATTAATCTGGACCGCACCAAAGTACGCGCGCCGTTCCGGGGACTGGCTTCCAAGGCGACGGCCAGCGTGGGGGAACTGATTTCCGCCAGCGGCTCGCCGCTCACTACCATGTCTTCCATCGACCCCATCCGGGTGGATTTTTCCGTGACGGGAAAACAGGTTCTCAGCCGTCTGATGGATGGAACCGTGAATGTGAAAACCGGGCGCATGGGAGACATGCCGGATTTTGAACTGATTCTGGAAGACGGCTCCGTCTTTGAAAAGAAGGGGAAGGTGGTTTCCGTGGACAGCGAGGTGAGCCGTTCGACGGGCACCGTCAATTTCGTCGGCCATATTCCCAATCCGGATTTGAAACTGCGTTCCGGAATGGCGGTGCGCGTGCGCGCCGTGACGGGTACGGAGAAGGATGCCTTGCTGGTTCCCGCCCGCGCCCTGCTTTCTTCCATGAACCACCGCAACATCATGGTGGTGGCTCCGGACGGGACGCCGCGCCGCATTGACGTGCAGCCGGGGGAAACCGTAGTCCTTGACATGCCTGACGGCAAGGGCGGCTCGGCCCCCATGCTGATGCAGATGGTGACGGGAACGGTCAAGCCCATTCCGGAATCTCTGAAGGAAATAGGATACGGAAAGCCGACGGATGCTCCCGTCATCGTGGAAGGCGGCATGATGGCCGCCCAGTATTCCAAGGCGAACAGCCTGATGCGGGAACATGGAGCCACGGAAGGGTTCGGGACGGTTGTCCCCGTTCCCTTTATCTATACCGCTCCTGTTTCCACAACTCCTTCCGTAACTGCCAAATAAGCCATGAGTGCGTTTTTCATCAAGCATCCCGCAATCGCAGCCGTGATTGCCATTGTGACCACGCTGCTGGGGCTGGTCTGCATGTTCAACCTGCCTATTTCCCAGTACCCGGAAATCACGCCGCGCACTATCCAGCTTCAGGCCATGTTTCCGGGGGCCAATGCGCAGGCGGTGGCGGATTCCGTGGGCACTCCCCTGGAACGCCAGATTTCCGGCGTGCAGGGCATGGACTACATGACGTCCGTTTCCTCCAACAACGGCGTGTATAACCTTTCCGTCATTTTTGAACCGGGTTCCGATACGGATATTGACCAGGTGCTGACCAATATGCGCTACGGGCAGGCCTCTTCCCAGCTTCCGCAGGAAGTTCAGAGCACGGGCGTGACCATCAAGCAGCAGCCGGGGCTTCCGCTGATGATTTATTCCCTGACGTCCCCGGACGGCAGTTATAATTCCGTGGATTTGGCGAACTATGCCCAGGTGAAGTTGATTGACGAACTCAAGCGCGTGGAGGGCGTGGGGGAAGTTCAGGTGTACGGCGCGGGGCGTTATTCCATCCGCATCTGGCTGGATACGTCCAAAATGACCCATTACGGCGTTTCCGTCAATGAAGTGCGGGGCGCCATCTCCGCCCAGAACACCACCAACCCCGGCGGCAAGATCGGGGCGGACCCCGTGCCGGACGGCCAGGAGCAGACCATTACCGTGCGCACTCAGGGGCGTCTTTCGGAGCCCCATGAATTTGAAGACATCATCATTCGCCAGAATGGGGATGAAATCCTGTACCTGAAAGATATTGCCAAGGTGGAACTGGGAGCTGAAGACTATTCCGCCACCGGCCGCCTGAACGGAGAAGTTTCCGCGGCTATCGTTATCTTCCAGTCTCCGGGTTCCAACGCCATCGCTACGGCGGACCGCGTGGAAAAACTGCTGGAAGCCAAGGCTCCGCTGATGCCGGAAGGAATTACCGGGCGCGTTTCCCTGGATACGACTACGGCGGTGCGCTATTCCATTGATGAAATCAAGCACACGTTCATGGAAGCCGTCATCCTGGTGGCCCTGGTCGTGTATGTTTTCCTTCAAAACTGGCGCGCCACCCTCATTCCACTCATCGCCGTTCCGGTTTCCCTTATTTCCACGTTCTGCCTCTTTCCCGTCCTGGGGTTTTCTCTGAACACCATTTCCCTTCTTGGCATGGTGCTGGCCATCGGCCTGGTTGTAGATGACGCCATTGTGGTGGTGGAAGCCGTGCAGGAGCACATAGACAAGGGGCTCAATCCGCGCATGGCTTCCTTCGCCGCCATGCAGGAGGTATCCGGCCCCGTCATCGCCATTGCCCTGGTGCTGGCGGCGGTGTTCCTGCCCTCCCTGCTGCTGCCGGGCATTACAGGCACGCTCTTCCAGCAGTTTGCCGTGACCATCGCCATTTCCATGCTCATTTCCGCGTTCAACGCGCTGACGCTCTCCCCGGCGCTGTCCGCCATTCTGCTCAAACCCAAGGACCCGACCAAGGGCGGCCCGCTGAAATTCTTCTACCGCGTTTTCAACCGCAGTTATGACGCCACGGCCAGCGGCTACACCAAAGTGTGCCACTTCCTGACCCGCAAGCTCATCATCTCCATTCCGCTGCTGGCTCTGATCGCCTACGCGATTGTCCCCGTAGCCAAGAAAATCCCCAACGGCTTCCTGCCGGACGAAGACCAGGGCTACCTGTTCGCGGCCCTGATCATGCCGGAAGCCCGCTCCCTCCAGCTGACTACGGCCGCCGCGGACAAGGTCTCCGAACTCATCCGTCAGAACCCGAACGTAAAAGACGTGATTGCCATCTCCGGCTTCAGCCTGCTGACGGGCGTGCAAAGCACGAACAATGCCTTCTTCTTCGTCATGCTCAAGCCCTGGGAGGAACGCCCCAATCCGGACCAGAGCGCCCAGGCGGTCACCGCCCAGCTGAACGCCCTGCTGACCACGAAAGTTTCCGAAGGCATCACCATGTGCTTCCAGCCTCCGGCCATTGCGGGGGTAGGTTCCGCCAACGGCGTCACCTTCATGTTGGAAGACCGCGACGGCAAGGGTACGGAATACCTGGCGGAACAAACGGACATCTTTGTGAAGGAAGCGAACAAGCTTCCGATATTCGACCCGAACAACAACGGCGGCGTGCGCAGCGTGATGTCCTTCGCCGTGGAACAGAAAGATGTGCGGCTGGATGAAGAAAAATGCGCCACGCTGGGCGTCAGCATCAGTGAAGCCAACAGCCTGCTCCAGGCCTACATGGGTTCCCTGTTCATCAACTACATCACCCTTTACGGCCAGCAGTGGCAAGTGTACATCCAGGCGCAGGGCAGTGACCGCACCGGAACGGACATGCTCAAAAACTTCTATGTGAAGAACAACACGGGAAGCTCCGTCCCCCTTTCCACCCTCGTGAAAATCACGGATATCAAGGGGCCGGAATTCCTGCTGCGCCAGAACCTGTACAACTCATCCAAGCTCATGGTCACGCCCGCCCAGGGCTACTCCAACTCCCAGGCCATGGAGGCGCTGGAAAAAACCTTTGAAGCCAGCATGCCTTCCGACATGGGCTACAGCTATGCGGACATGAGCTACCAGGAACAAAAAATCCAGAACGGTATCGGCATCGTGCAGATTTTCCTGCTCTCCTCCGTCTTTGTCTTCCTGATTCTGGCGGCCCTGTATGAACGGTGGTCCCTGCCCCTCAGCATCTTCATGACGGTGCCCATCGCGGCCCTCGGCGCGTTCCTGGGCCTGTACTGGTTCGGTTATGAATTGAACCTGTACGCGCAAATCGGCCTGGTGATGCTCATCGGACTGGCGGCCAAGAATGCCATTCTGATTGTGGAATTCGCCGTCATTGAAATGGAACGCGGCAAGACGCTGATGGAAGCGACGCTTTCCGCCGCCAGAATCCGCCTGCGCCCCATCCTGATGACATCCTTCGCTTTCATTCTGGGCTGCGTTCCGCTGGCGCTGGCCTCCGGTTCCGGCGCTTATTCCCGCAATATCATCGGAATCGTGGTCATTGCCGGGATGACGATGGCGACGGTCGTGGGCATTTTCCTGATTCCGTGCTCCTTCTACTTCATCATGAAGCTCTTCCGCGTACGCATCGCCCGGAAGACGGTGGAAACGGAAGACCCGGACGAAATCATCGCCCGCAAACACCTGTTCCACGAAGCCCATGAATCGTTAAAAGGGTAAAACCGCCCCTGCAACTATCTAAAAACAGACTAAACGCATATGCGAACAAACCCATACATCACACGCGCCATCCTGCTGGGAACGGCTTTTGCCGCCTCCTCCTGCATGATGGGCCCCGACTTCAAACCGGTGGACATGCCCATGCCCGCGGCATTCAGGGGAGCCCCCGCGGCGACGGAATCCATTGCGGACCTTCCCTGGTGGAAAGTTTTCAAAAACAAGGACCTTCAGGACCTCCTGACGGACACCTACAATAACAACCGCGATTTGAAAGCTACCATGGCGCGCGTGGAAAAGGCACGCCAGTACATCACCATCACGGAGGCCCCGCTCTTCCCGTGGGCGGATTATTCCGGCTCCGTCAGCAAAGGCTCCAACTATACCGGCGGCAGCATCGTCCAGACTACCGGAACCACACTGACGCCTGGAGCGCTTGACGCCGGCATTTCCTGGGAACTGGATATCTGGGGCAAAACGCGCCGGATGACGGAAGCTGCCCGCGCGGACTACCTGGCTTCCGAAGAAGGCCAGCGCGCGCTCATGCTTTCCCTGCTCCGCCAGGTGGCGGATTCCTATCTCCAGCTCCTCCAGCTGGACGAACAGCTTGCCATTGTGCAGAAATCCGTGGAATCCTATTCCGAAAGCCTGCGCCTGTTTGACGAACAGCTTGAAGGCCAGGTAGGCGACAGGCTCCAGGTGGCTTCCGCCAAGGCGGCCCTGGCTTCCTCCCAGGCCCAGATTCCCGCTATTCAGGTGCAAATCGCCAATCTGGAAAACGCGGTCTCCGTCCTAGCCGGACGCGCTCCCGGCCATATCCGCCGTTCCGGCAGCACCCGGGACATCGCCTATAACGTCAAGGTTCCCGCCGGCATTCCGTCCTACATCCTTTCCAGAAGGCCTGACGTCCGCCAAAGCGAATACCAGCTGCGCGCCGCCAATGCGGAGGTAGGAGTGGCCATTGCCAACTACTTCCCGACCATCTCCCTGACGGCGGCGGGCTGATGTGCGCCACGTGCAGGGGCGCCGCGGCGGCTGGGGGCTGGGAGCCAATCTGACCGGCCCCCTCTTCCAGGCGGGCAAGCTGACGGCTTCCGAAAAGGCGGCCAAGGCCGAATTCCTGGCGGCCAGAAACGATTATGAACAAACGGTTCTCAATGCCCTGGCGGAAGTTTCCAGCACGCTTATCCAGAGGGACAAGCTGCGCAGCATCACCGCCACCCAGTCCGAAGCCGTGGAAGCCTACCACACGGCGGTGAAACTCTCCTTTGAGCGCTACCGCACGGGCCTTTCCAATTACATTGAAGTATTGTACGCCCAGCAGAACCTGTACCCCGCTCAGATTCAGCTTTCACAGTATTATTACCAGCATGCCAGCACGCTGGTTTCCCTGTACACGGCCCTGGGCGGCGGCTGGAATATGAGCCACAAGGCTATCATGGACGGGCCCTGCCAGGCGGTAAAACGCGCCCTTTAAAACAGGGAATTTTCCTGACTGTTTTTTCATCCTCCGGCAAGTACAGCTTGCCGGAGGATTTTTTATCCGTTCCGCGGATTGCCAATTCGATAAAAAACGAAAGTTCTTTACAGAGGGGCATACCAACTGTTACAAACAATCAACATGAAGACTAAATATTTTGCTCTCCTGATCGCCGCCATGGGAAGTAGCTTATCCCTAGGGGCCTCCATCAGTAATCTGGAGTCCGCCTATTCAAAAAATTCCACCGTTTATGACGGGACAAACGGGGATACGCTGGACGTTTCCACCCCCACGACTCTTAACGTAAACGCCAACGGCTCCTGGACAATGGCATTCACCGTTTCCAATCTGACTGCAACCTCAGATTCGAATGTAGGGCTGCTGTTTACCTACAATACCGGATCTTATTACAATCTGGAAGGAATGGGCTATCAGCTGGCGGAGGACGGAACACTCACCCTGAACGTAGGCGGCTTTAACTACAACGGAGGAAAACCTGCCTCCTCCCCCTGGAAAACGCAAACGCTTACCGGTTATTCCGCCAGCCCCCCCCTGACCCTGTTTTACACATTCAGCAGGGGAACTGTTTCCATCTCCGCCATGCTGGGGAATGACACGTCCACGCTGACCACGCTGAGCAACCTCAGCGGCAGCGGAGTCACCTTCCGCGACCAGAACATGACCCAGATCAACTTTTCCGCCAAAGACGCCACCAAAGACACATGGAGCGCTCCGAACGGAATCACGGGAAAATACACCTTGAATAATTTTGACCTGTACACGGCCGTTTTGACGGAAGACCAGATGAAGGAATACGCCCTGAGCGCCGTTCCGGAACCGGCTGCGGCCTCTCTCGGCCTGCTGGGTCTGGGCATCCTTCTGATGCGCCGCCGCAGGGCCTGACTTTTTCCTTCCCGCGTCCATTCCTGCTCCGTTCAGGGATGGACGTTTTCTTCACTCTTTTTCAAATATCCTTTTCATTTTTCCTTGACGCTCTGATGAAAGTCCGGCTCCCTCTCCCCCTCCTGGCTGCCCTGGCGGCGGCATTCCCCGCAGCAACCGCCGCCCCGGCGGGCACGGAACTGGGAAACGTCATGTTCGTTGGGGATTCCATCACCCACGGGGTCAACAGCGCCTCCTACCGTTGGGCCCTCCATAAAATATTTACAGACAACGGCATTTCCTACCGGGCGGAAGGCGTCAAAACCGGCAATTATTCCGGAGGAGTTACTGCAGGCACCTCCTACGGGGGCCAGATATTCAACAATGAACATTCCTCCCAGGCAAGCGCCAGGGCATGGGAAATATCCGGCAGGAGCAACGGAAACAGGTTTGACGGCTCCAACATTAACAACTGGCTGGGGCTTTCCGGCACCAAGGCAGACGGAAGCGCCTATTCAGGCCAGACATTCACCGGAGACAATACGCCGGATACCTTTTTCATGATGATCGGCACCAACGATCTCCTTTCCGACGGAAATAACGCCACGCTGGCGAACCGCCTTGACTCCGTTTCCCAAAACCTCCTGAACGATATGGACACCATCGTGGAGGCCATGTTCCAGGCCAATGAACATGCGAATGTCATCATCCTTACCATTCCCTGCTGGACCCGGCACTCCAACGGCAACTCGGACGCCACCCACCAGGCCGTGGCTGATTACAATGATCGTCTGAAAACATGGGGGGAAGGCAGGCAGAACGTCACGGTCATTGACATCAATGCCGGCATCATTGACGTAACATCCTCCACGCCGTTCTACGGCGTAAGCTCCATGTTCAACAACCCCGGCAGCGACGGCCTCCATCCCAATGCCCAGGGAGATCTGCTTATGGCCGGCAATATCGCCAGGGCCATGGGCTACGCGGGGCGCACCGCCGGACAGGAAAGAAAAGCCGCTGGCGGCCTGGCCATCAATTTTCACCAGGGCGGGCAATCCCCCGCATGGAGCTCGAACAGCCACTTGGAAAATAAAGGGTTTTCCCTCGCCAATGTCACTGTGGACGAGAACGGCATCAGCCTGGGGCAATCCGGGGAAAGCTCCATTTCCTATTCCTGGGCGGAAGGGACGGATCTGCAAAACGGCTTTACCTTTGATTGCAACCTGGTTCTGGGAAACGGCGCAGCAGACGGATGGGATACTGCCTCCGATTTCAGCATCAGCCTGGGGAACAGCTCCTTTTACGGCACGCTCAATATTAATGAGGCCTACATCAAATGGGGCGATGCCATTCTGTATTCCCTGGACATGTCCGCCAATGCGGAAAACCTGCGTATGGCATATATCCGCGGCAATGAGCTGGAAGGGCTGAAAGGCGGCTATTACGTCTGGCTGGGGGACATGCTGATTGGGGAAGCGCTTTCCGTTACCTCCGGCTCCGGCTGCAACGGCCTCACCATTCAATACAACGGCAGCGGAACCGCTGTTCTGCACGACCTGGCCCTGGACGGCACGGGTTCCTATGCCCCAGCCACTTCCGGAACGCTTAACGCGGAAAAGTCTTTTATTTCTTCCGGCTCCTTCACCCAGAGTGGAACACCGGAAGGCAATATTGAGTGGAAAACGGAGGGATTCACCAAAACCGCTGATAATCTGACCGGCTCCGGTACCTTTAATGCCCGCGCCCAGGCGGATTCCTCCGCAGGGGGAACGGGGAATTCCGTAAACGTCTCCATTACCTCCGGAAACGCCACTCATATTTATGCGAACAGCGGCAACTACACGGGAGACGTCTGGCTGACCATCTCCAAGGAGGGACAGGCCTCCGCCTGGTACGGAGCTCACGGAGCTTCCGGCACGCTCAACGGGAACGTCTTCCTCCGTTTCACGGATGCCGCCACAGGCGGAAGCACGGTCTTCGGTGCCGTGAACGCCGCCGGCGTCACCGGAAACGTTTATCTGGAATTCTCTGCGGAAAACGCCTCCTTCGGCACCTTCACCAGCAGTAATTCCTCCTCTGTGGTCGGCTCCTATGCCACGGATATCCAGGGGAATGTGGACATTGTGGTCAACTCCGGCACCTTCAACCATCAAATCATGGGCGGCATCTTCGCAAATGCCAATACCACCATTGGAGGAAACACGCATGTTTACATCAATGGCGGCTCCGTCACCGGAAATGTTATGGGCGGCGGCCTGACAGGCTCCATTTCCGGCGGCGCCAACGTCACCGTCACAGGCGGCGTTATCAGCGGTTCCGTTTACGGCGCGGGCCAGGGAGGCTCTATCCTTGCAGGAAGCTCGGTTTGCTTGACAGGAGGCCTGGTGAAAGGGGACGTTTACGCCGGTGGCAAGGCGGGTTCCATTCAGGGGGACACGTCCGTCACCATCACCGGAAACACGGCCACGCTTTATAACGGGAGCTCCTGGGGCAGCATCTCCGGCGGCGGTTCCGGCGGAACGGTGAAGGGAAACTCCACCGTACGCATCCAGAATCTTTCCTCAGGAACGACGGCCTACGGCTTTGACAAGTACGCCGGAAACATCAGCGGCGGAACCAATGTAAGCGGAGACAGGAGCCTGGTGCTGGACCATGTAACCGTGGACAGCCTCCAGGCTTCCCTGAGTGACTTCACCCATGTTTCCGCCGTCAACCAGACCCGCACCTCGCTGGATTCCCTGGGCGGGGCGCTCACCGTAACCATTGAGGCGGGAAGCAGCCTTATCCTGAACGGAACCTCTGACCTGACCACGCTTATTCTGGGGGAACACGCCTCCCTGACGCTTCAGGGGCTCGCCGCAGATGCGGTCGTCGTGGACATCACGGGAACAACCAATTACACACTCTCCCTGACAGAGATACCTGCCAGCCTGGACAACATCAAATTCCTGAACGACGGCGTTCTGTACGACGCGGCCATGTCCATGGATCTTCAGGCCAATTCCGCCATGCTTTTCGCCCAGGTGCCGGAACCCGGAAGCGCCGCCCTGGCCTTGGCCGGACTGGCCCCCCTCCTGTGGAGGAGGCGCAGAAAAATGTCCCATTGAGGCCCTTCGTTTTCTTCAGGCCCTGATGGACAAAAGAAGCCCCC
>ENA-OPSC01001087-OPSC01001087.1-human-gut-metagenome-genome-assembly--contig:-NODE-1087-length-13127-cov-4.120946_pt1 | contig 13127 bp, 13 predicted proteins | sample MGYA00241800_ERZ501891 | MGnify/ENA primary metagenome ERZ501891 (study PRJEB25962, sample SAMEA2042407) | human gut metagenome | biome: human gut; feature: human-associated habitat; material: faeces...
CGACACGCATAAAAAGCCTCCCATTTCTCATGTCCAAGAAATGGGAGGCAGTTCACAAATCGCTTTCCGGGGGCATGCAATACGTTGCATTGCGCGGAGTCGGCCAGGCGGCTTCACATTCAAGCGGCGTTTGCACCGGGCATGTTACTCGGCGTGCGCGTAATCAACCTTGGCGCGGCGAGCGGTAGCCTTCTCCCAATCGCTGGTGCCCTCAAAGACATCCTGCTTGTAGGGATTGCGGCCGAGCTTTTTGGCGCGGTAGGCGATGTAGATGATCGCGGCGACGTTGGCGACCAGTGCGGCGATCGAGACCGCGGTAGCGGCGCCGGGGTCGAGCGTGGAGTGGGTCACAAAGATGGACTCCTCCTGGAAATACGGGAATACCTGGGCAAACATGCACCAAATAGCCAGCGTAAAGGCGCGGTTCTGGATCCAGCCGCCCTTGTTCCAGATAAAGGCGGCGACGGTGGGTGCCAGCAGCAGCGCAAAGCCGCAGAACCAGGAGTGGGTGGGCAGGCAGTTGTAGGTGTAGCAAAAGTTCCAGATATCGTAGGCGATAATATAGACCCAGGTCATATCGGGCCACAGCATGTCGGTCTGATCCTCGGAGGCGTAGACGCTCCACCAACCGGTCATGCAGAAGATGTTGATGATACCGGCGATGCCGTTGAACACGTTGTTCCAGCCGGCCAGCTGCGTAGCACCTTCGGAGGTGACCCAGGTGGACTCACCCAGGACAAAGAAGTGATAGGCGCTCTCGAAGTCGGACACGACGGCGATCATGATGTTGATGGCGACGATCACAAACGGCCACGCGCGGAACCAATGCGCCTTGCCGATCTTTCCCCACTGGTACTTAATGGCAATGAAGCCCCAGCAACCAGCCAGCGCCGCGTATACCTTGGCGTAGTGGAACCAGCTGTTCTGGTACACATGGGTGGGGTTGGTGAGCGCCCACTCGGCACCCTGCGAGACGCCGATGGCGATGGCGACGCAGTAGATGGTCATGGCCAGCGGAGCCACGCCAAAGATGATTGCCGCGCCCAGCTTGGTGCGGCGGCCGACCTCGTTGAGCACGATCAGGCCGATAAAGACCATGGCCCATCCGGCCCAGTGGATAAGGGTATCGCTACCCCAAACATCGAACAGCATGCTGCTCTCCTTTCACACGCCCGCGGCCCCTCTTCTGATCGCGGGCAGTTTGGCCAAATGTCGTCAGTTCTGGGGCTTGCGCTCCGGATACTTGGCGGTATAGCCCTCGATGTGGAGTGTCGAGGCGATGATTTCCTTGACCGTCTCGTCGGGCACATCGGGGTGCGTGCGGATATACATCAAAAGACCCATGATGAGGGTGTAGAACGTTTCGTAGACATGGTCGATGCGCAGCTCGTGGTGGGCGACAAAATCCACCACGGTGGTGTCGCAGATATACTGCGCCACGCGCTGGACCACGTTGTGCAAAAAGCCGCCGTAGAGCGCGCCGCTGTTGGAGGTCAGAGTGTGCGGCAGCTCGTGGCCGCTGGCGACCAGGCGCTTAAAGAGCGGGGCGACGGTGTCGAGCGCGCCCTCGATATCACCGACGGTGCGGTTGGCATTCCACTGCTCGAGCTCGGAGACAAAACCGTCGATTGTCTCGTCCATGACGGCGGTGACGGCGGCGTCCATGTCGGCGAAGTAGTGGTAGAACAATGAACGCGTGCAGCCGGCTCGCTTGGTCACGGCCGATACCGATAGGTGGGACACGCCCAGCTCGGAGCTTACGGTGCGCACGGCATCGAGGATCTCGCGACGGCGTTCGTCGCCCGTCAGGCGCTTTGCCGCGCTATCGGATGCGGGGACGGCATCGACCACAGAGGTACCTGCTGTGTTGTTGCCCATGTTTTGCCGCCTTTCATCCTCTTTTGCCTGACCGTTCGCCTAACAGTCTTGAATATTGTTGACGGTTCGTCAATACTATTTTTGACACAATGTCAACAATGGCGGGTGAACGGCATGGGGGCATGCCCGGCCTGCAAAAAAGAGGGGCGCCGCGGTCCCGCCGGGCTGTGGCAAGAGAAGGGACAACCATGATTCTCAACGGACCGGGGATTAGCTACACCGAGCCCGACATCGGTTCGGAGTTCGTGGCGCCGCTGCCGGAGCATCCGCGCGAGGCCATCGTCAAGCTGTGCGAGCACTGCACCAACCGTCTGCTGCATCGCGATGAGCTGCTGGGCTACGAGTACTGGTCGTTTGCCGAGGCCGCGACTGACGAGCAGGCCGAAGTGCTCTGCAAGATGAAGATGCGCCGTCCCTATACGCTGCCCGAGATGGTCAAGCTCACCGGCATGCCCGAAGCCGATATCGAGAAGATGCTCGACGACATGAGCTACACGGGTCTGCTCGAGTACAACTGGGAAAACCCCGAGCGCGCCAAGCAGTGGGTGCTGCCCATGCTGGTGCCGGGTTCCGCCGAGTTCCTCAACATGCGCGTGAGCCAGCTCGAGGAGCACCCGGTCTATGCCAAGTTCTTTGAGCAGGCGTCCAAGGGACCGCTGTCCAAGGCCACGCCGATGGTGCCGCCCGGAGGCGCCGGCATCGGCATGCACGTCATTCCGGTCGAGAAGGCCATCGACGCCGCGAGCACCTCGGTGCCGATCGAGCATATCGAGCACTGGCTCGACAAATACGAGGGTAAGTATGCCGCCAGCACCTGCAGCTGCCGCGCGAGCCGTCGCGTGATGGGTGAGGGCTGCGCCGATGACCCGGCCGATTGGTGCATCGCCGTGGGCGATATGGCCGATTACGTGGTTGAGACCGACCGCGGCCATTACGTGACCCGCGACGAGGTCTACGACATCCTGCGCCAGGCCGAGGACAACGGCTTTGTGCACCAGATCACCAACATCGACGGCGAGAACAAGATCTTCGCCATCTGCAACTGCAACGTCAACGTGTGCTACGCCCTGCGCACCTCGCAGCTGTTCAACACGCCCAACCTGTCGCGCTCGGCCTATGTCGCCAAGGTCGAGAAGGACAAGTGCGTTGCCTGCGGTCGCTGCGTTGAGGTGTGCCCGGCCGGCGCCGCCAAGCTCGGCCAGAAGCTCTGCAGCAAAAAGGCCGGCGGACAGGTGCCCGAGTATCCGCGCCAGGAGCTGCCCGACGCCACCAAATGGGATCACACCAAGTGGTCGCCCAACTACCGCAACGACAACCGTATCGAGACGCATGAGTCCGGCACCGCTCCCTGCAAGACGGCCTGCCCCGCGCACGTTGCCGTTCAGGGCTATTTGAAGCTCGCGGCTCAGGGTCGCTATGACGAGGCCCTAGCACTCATTAAGCGCGAGAACCCGCTGCCCGCTATCTGCGGCCGTGTGTGCAACCGCCGCTGTGAGGATGCCTGCACCCGCGGCCGTGTGGATGCCGCCGTGGCTATCGACGAGGTCAAGAAGTTCATCGCCCAGCGCGATCTGGATGCCGCGACCCGCTACGTCCCGCCCGTGGTTACGCCGACGCGCGCTGGCGGCTTTGATCAGAAGATCGCCATCATCGGTGCCGGTCCGGCCGGCCTGTCCTGCGCCTTCTATCTGGCCGAGAAGGGCTACAAGCCCGTCGTGTTCGAGAAGAACGAGCGCCCGGGTGGCATGCTCACCTATGGCATTCCCAGCTTTAAGCTGCAGAAGGATGTTATCGAGGCCGAGGTCGAGATCATTCGCCTGATGGGTGCCGAGTTCCGCTATGGCGTGGAGGTCGGTCGCGACGTGACGCTCGACGAGCTGCGCGAGCAGGGCTTTAAGGCCTTCTACGTTGCTATTGGCTGCCAGGGCGGCCGCCTTGCCGGTATTCCGGGCGAGGATGCCGTGGACGTGACCGTGGCCGTCGACTTTTTGCGCGAGGTCAACAGTGGCAAGATCGACGCGTTGCCCGGCCGCACCATTGTGGTGGGCGGCGGCAACGTGGCCATCGACGTGGCCCGCAACGCCTGCCGTCTGGGCTCCGAGCACGTCGAGATGTTCTGCCTGGAGAGCGAGGCCCAGATGCCCGCCAGCGGGTAAGGGAGTCGCGAGGCCATCGAGGACGGCGCGCACATCAGCTGTGGTTGGGGTCCCAAGGAGGTTCACCTGGACGAGTCCGGCCGTGTGTGCGGTATCACCTTCAAGCGCTGCACGCGCGTCTTTGACGACGAGGGCCGGTTTGCGCCCGAGTACGACGAGAACGATCTGCGTCGTGTCGATGCCGACCGTGTCGTCATGTCGATTGGCCAGTCCATTGTGTGGGGCGACCTGTTGGCTGGCTCCAAGGTGGAGCTTGGCCGCGGCCAGGGTGCTCTTGCCGATCCCCAGACCTATCAGACTGCCGAGCCCGACATCTTTGTGGGCGGCGACGTCTATACCGGTCCGAGCTTTGCCATCGACGCCATCGCCGCCGGTCACGAGGCCGCCGTGTCCATCCATCGCTTTGTGCAGCCGGGCTCCACGCTCACCATCGGCCGCAACCAGCGCCGCTATACCGCGCTCGACCGCGACGATGTCGTGATCGAGAGCTACGACAACGCGAGCCGCGAGGCTGCCCACGTGGACCGCGAGCGCGAGAAGGCCGCGCCGTTTAGCGAGTACGTCGAGACCTTTACCGAAGAGCAGGTGCGCGCCGAGACCGCCCGTTGCCTGGGTTGCGGTGCCTCGATCGTCGACCCCAACAAGTGCATCGGCTGCGGCCTGTGCACCACCAAGTGCGCGTTCGACGCCATCCATCTGGATCGCGACCGCCCCGAGTGCTCCACGATGGTCAAATACGAGCAAAAGCTCCCAAGCCTCGGCAAGTACGCGCTCAAGCGTGCGATTAAGATTAAATTCGGGAAGAAGTAAAAGAACCTAACAAGTAAGTGAGCGGCGCGGGGGCGTCGCTCACTTACGTTTGGCTGACATCGCATCAACCGTTGTGGAAAGGTTTCTACCTTGCATGAATTAGGGATTGTGTATCACATCATTCGCGATGTTGAGAACGTGGCGCGCGCCAATGGCGTGCGTCGCGTTTCGAGCGTGACGCTGCTGCTGGGCGAGGTCTCGGGCGTTGTTCCCGATCTGCTACTCGACGCTTGGCGCTGGGCGGCAGATAAAAAGTCCATCACCGAGGGTGCGGAGCTTATTGTGGAGCCTGTCGAGGCCGTGACGCATTGCGAGGCGTGCGGCTGCGACTACGCGACGGTCGAGCACGGCAAGACCTGCCCCCATTGCGGCAGCGGCGAGACATACCTGCTGCAGGGCCAGGAGGTCATGATCAAGCAGATCGAGACCCCCGACGAGGACCCGGCAGGCGCTGCCCCCGATGGCCCTTCTGAAGCCCCCGATGCCGTCGACGCCGCCAACCCCCTCCACATCGCCTAACTTGGTCGTTGGGGACGTTCTTAAACGACTAGTCAAACAAGAACGTCCCCAATGACTACTTGCGCTAGAGCATAAGTCACGCTAATAGTCAAGTTATGTCTGTTTAAACAAAATAGCAGCAGTACAAGCGCATTCGAGCTTGCCTAAAATCGATATTAATGAACAGCCTGCTTGTATCTGTAAAATGAATGGCTTGATGAGCGACGCTTTGGCGGGTAATGAGTCGAAAAGCAGCAACGTAACCAACTTGTAACAAACCTAGACGTTTAAACAAATAATGCAACCTTTTGCGAATTTAGCTATAATTCCACAAACCAAACAGGTATACTTCCTTAATGTCGTGGAGGAAATACGTAGACAAAAAGGAGGTTATGTGATGGTAAGTATTGTTCTTGCTAGCCACGGGGACTTGGCAGCTGGAATCAAGCAGACGGGCTCGATGGTCTTTGGCGATCAGCCGTCTGTAGCCGTGGTCTCGCTCGAGCCGAGCATGGGCCCCGACGACTTCCGTGCCAAGGTCGAGGAAGCAGTCGCTTCCTTCGAGGACCAGGAGCAGGTGCTCTTCCTCGTTGATCTGTGGGGCGGCACGCCGTTCAACCAGATCAGCGGGCTCATCGAGGGCCACGATTCCTGGGCTATCGTCACCGGTGTCAACCTGCCTATGCTCATCGAGGCATATTCGCAGCGCTTTGATGCAAAGAACACTGCACATGCGATCGCAAAACATCTCGTGACTGAGGCTAAGGCTGGCGTGCGCGTCAAGCCCGAGTCTCTGGAGCCCGAGGAGAAGAAGCCGGCTGCCGCCGCTGCTCCTGCAGGCGCCATCCCTCCGGGAACGGTCATCGGCGACGGGCACATCAAGATTGCCCACGTCCGTATCGACACCCGTCTGCTGCATGGCCAGGTGGCCACCACGTGGACCAAGCAGATCAACCCCAACCGCATCATCGTGGTTTCCGACGGCGTTGCTCACGACGAGCTCCGCAAGACCATGATCGAGCAGGCTGCCCCTCCGGGAGTCCATGCCAACGTCGTGCCCATCAAGAAGATGGCCGAGGTCGTCAAGGACACGCGCTTTGGTGACACCAAGGCCATGCTGCTCTTCGAGAACCCGCAGGATCTGCTCAAGGCCATCGAGGCCGGCGTCGACATCAAGGAAGTCAACATCGGTTCCATGGCTCACTCCAAGGGCAAGGTCGTCGTCACCAACGCCGTCGCCATGGGCGATGACGACGTCAAGACTCTCGAGGCCCTCAAGGCTAAGGGCGTCAAGTTCGAGGTCCGCAAGGTTCCTTCGGATTCCTCCGAGGATCTCGACGCCATGTTGAAGAAAGCTAAGGCCGAACTGGCCGCTCAAGCATAGTAAAGGAGGGTCCGATACATGTCTGCAATCACTATTCTGCTTGTTGCGATTGTCGCGTTGCTTGCCGGTATGGAAGGCATTCTGGATGAGTTCCAGTTCCATCAGCCGCTCGTGGCATGCACGCTTATCGGTCTCGTAACCGGTCACCTTCAGGAGGGCATCCTCCTGGGCGGTTCGCTCCAGATGATGGCCCTTGGCTGGGCTAACGTCGGCGCCGCCGTCGCGCCTGACGCCGCTCTGGCCTCGGTCGCCTCTTCGATCATCATGGTGCTCGCCCTCAACGGCGGCGCTACCGATCCGTCGAAGGCCGTTACCGCCGCTATCGCCGTCGCTGTCCCGCTGTCGGTCGCTGGTCTGTTCCTGACCATGATCTGCCGTACCCTGGCTACCGCTATCGCTCACGCCATGGACGGTTGCGCCGAGAAGGGCGACTTCGCCGGCATCGAGCGTTGGCAGTACATTGCCATCCTTATGCAGGGCCTTCGTATCGCCATCCCGGCAGTGCTTCTGTGCATCATCCCGGCCGAGGCTGTTACCAACGCGCTTAACGCTATGCCCGACTGGCTGTCCGGCGGCATGGCTGTCGGCGGCGGCATGGTCGCTTCCGTCGGTTACGCCATGGTCATCAACATGATGGCCACCAAGGAGACCTGGCCGTTCTTCATCCTCGGCTTTGTCCTTGCTGCCATCCCTCAGCTCACGCTGATCGCCCTTGGCCTCATCGGCATCTCCCTTGCCCTCATCTACCTTGGCCTTAAGGATCTGGCCAAGCAGGGTGGCGGCATGGGCGGTGGCTCCGGTGACCCGCTCGGCGACATTCTGAACGATTACGAGTAGGAGGGGAGTGATACATATGGCAGAGAACAAGATTCAGCTCACCAAGGCTGACCGCAAGAAGGTTTGCTTCCGTCATCAGTTCCTTCAGGGCTCGTGGAACTACGAGCGTATGCAGAACGGCGGCTGGTGCTTCGCAATGATCCCTGCGATCAAGAAGCTCTACACCAGCAAGGATGACCAGATTGCCGCTCTTAAGCGCCACCTGGAGTTCTATAACACCCACCCCTATGTTTCCGCCCCCGTCATTGGCGTTACCCTCGCTCTCGAGGAGGAGCGCGCCAACGGTGCTCCGATCGACGACGTCGCCATCCAGGGCGTCAAGGTCGGTATGATGGGCCCGCTCGCCGGCGTCGGCGACCCCGCCTTCTGGTTCACCCTTCGCCCGATTTTGGGCGCTCTGGGCGCTTCCATGGCCCTGTCCGGTAGCATCGCCGGTCCGCTGCTGTTCTTCTTTGCGTGGAACATCATCCGTTACGCTTTCCTGTGGTACACGCAGGAGTTTGGCTACAAGGTCGGCTCCTCCATCGCCAAGGACCTCTCCGGCGGTCTGATGGGCAAGGTCACCGAGGGTGCTTCCATCCTGGGTATGTTCATCATCGGCGCCCTGGTCGAGCGCTGGGTGTCCATCTCCTTCACCCCGGTCGTCTCCAAGGTCACGCAGTCTGCTGGCGCCTTTATCGACTGGGCTAGCCTGCCCTCCGGCTCCGAGGGCGTCAAGGAAGCGCTGACGATGTACAACTCCATCGGTGCTACCGCCCTTGATCAGGTTAAGGTCACCACGCTTCAGGCTAACCTCGATCAGCTCATCCCCGGCCTTGCCGCTGTGTGCCTGACCCTGCTGGTCTGCAAGCTCCTCAAGAAGAAGGTCAGCCCGATCGTCATCATCCTGGCTCTCTTCGCCGTCGGCATCATCGGTCGCGTCTGCGGCTTCATGTAAGCACGCTTCGGCTTAAGACCGAGAGTTGCTAGGCAAGGGCTTTTGAGCCATTGAAACGGACCGCACCCGGTGGGTACACTGGATGCGGTCCGATTGTTTTTATTGGAGGGCGAGGCGCGTATGGCGCAATCTCAGAACAGCACGGTCGATCTGGCAACGCCGGCAACCTGCCTGATGGGGCTTACCAGCCACGGTAACGTGATGGTGGGCAATAAGGCGTTTGAGTACTATAACGAGCGCAATCCCGAGGATTATATTCAAATCCCGTGGGACGAGGTCGACTATATTGCCGCCGAGGTTTTACGCGGCACCAAGAAGATCACGCGTTTTGCCATCTTCACCAAGGACAACGGTCACTTTACGTTTTCGACGCGCGACGACAAAGAGACGCTTCGTGCGGTCCGCAAGTACGTCGACGAGGATAAGCTCGTGCGTTCGCCCGACTTTATCGATGTGACCGCCAAGGGCGCCAAGAGCATCCCTTCCGTCATCAAAAGCCTCTTCCACAAAGGCAACTAGTCTCCTGCGACGTTCTTAAACGACCGGTCATTAAAGAACGTCGCAGATGACTATCTCGAAGAGCGGCTATGCGCTGCATGGTAGTGGCGTAAATCTGCTACACTAGTACGACATGCCTCCGTAGCTCAGGGGATAGAGCACCGCTCTCCTAAAGCGGGTGTCGACGGTTCGAATCCGCCCGGGGGCACCAGAGATTTATCGAGCCCGGTACCGCCATGGTGCCGGGCTCTTCTGGTCTAAGGGCCGGATTCGGACCGTCGGCACCCGCGTCACTCATTTTCCCGCGGGGGAGTTTTCGAATCCGCCCGGGGGCACCAGGGAATATGACGGCGTCGCGAGAGCGGCGCCGTTTCTGGTTTGTGGGGGCCGCCGGCGGATTCGGGCCGTCGACACCGCGTCACCAATTTCCCCGCGGAGGGGTTCGAGTCCGTCCGGGGGACACCAGAGATTTGCCGATCCCGGTACCGCAACGGCGATACGCCTTGCTAGTTTTTGAAAGGATCGCGTCGGTGCCCTAACGCACTGCCGTTTAGTGCCGATTCTGCCATGCCCGCACTCTTCGCGAAGGTGAGGAGCGTGAATTGATCGGAGAGGGCCAACCACTCTGATAAAATCATCCTCGCTGTCGGCAGTCCTCGTGCCGGGCAGAGCCCTCCATCCGATGGGAGGTGATGCCCATGACCGATTTCACTGAGCTCGTGAAGCTCCTGACCGCTATGGTCTCGCTCCTCACGGCCCTTGTCGGCCTTTCCAAGGCACTCAAGCAGGGTTCGAAGCCCAAAAAGAAAGGCCACCGTCGCTAAGACGATGACCTAACTTCGTTAAGCAACGGCTCTGCCCAGCTCATCACAACTTGGGCTGCCGTCGGCATCATTTTACCCTCCTGACGAGGAATTCGTCCATATTTCAAAAATCAAATCCTGTTCGCGCGTGGGCGTAAACTTTTAGTTGGGCAAATCCGGCAGATTGGAGCTTGAAACATGAGGGATATGCACCTCATGTCGCTCATAAAACGTCTCCTGACCTCGAAGGAGAACGTTTTTTAGCGATAAAAGGAGACATAAATATGATCTGGTTTACCAGCGATACCCACTTCGGGCATGAGAACGTGCTGAAGTTCACCGACCGCCCGTGGGAGACGATTTGGCAGATGAACGACGCCATCGTCGACAACATCAACGGCAGGGTTGCCGTGGACGACGAGCTCTACATCCTGGGGGATTTCTCATTCAAGATGACCGCCCAGGACGCCTACGGGCTGCGCAAGCGGATCGCCTGCAGGCGCATCCACCTCGTCCCGGGAAACCACGACAAGGACTGGACCCAGCCGGCGGTCGCGGGCGCCTTCACCGTGGAGCCGCCGATCTGCGTGCTCAAGATCGACGGGCAGAAGATCGTCCTGAGCCATTACCCCATGGCCGACTGGCAGGGCATGAACCATGGGTCGTGGCACCTCCACGGGCACATCCACAGCAGCGGCGGCGCGTACAACGGGTTCAACCGCAAGCAGGGCCTTCTGCGCTACGACGTCGGTTGCGATGCCAACGGATATTCCCCAGTGAGCCTCGACGGGCTGAGGGAATGGTTCGCCGGAGTCGACGAGCCGTGCGGCCGGGCGAAATGGCCCTGGTGGGTCAACGAGACCGGCGACAGGCAGGTCGAGCGCGAGCTGGCGGCGTACAAGAGGGAAGAGGTGATCCGATGACGGTCTATGTGACGGGCGACATCCACAGTGGGCTCGACATGCAAAAGCTCCGCGACTGGGAGCTCAGCGATAGTCTTACCAGCGACGACTATCTCATCGTTGCCGGTGACTTTGGCTTTCCGTGGGACTTTTCTGCCGAGGAATGCGCCGACATCGCCTGGCTGGAGTCGCGCCCCTACACGGTACTGTTCGTCGACGGCAACCACGAGCGCTTCGACCACTGGGAGGAGCGTCCCATGGAACCGTGGCACGGCGGGCTGACGCAACGCCTGTCGGATACTTCGTCTATTCGGCGCCTGACGCGCGGCGAGGTCTTTGAGCTCGACGGTTCGACAATCTTCACCATGGGCGGTGCCACGAGCGTGGACAGGGAATACCGCGTGCCGTATTCCAGCTGGTGGCCTCAGGAGCTCCCGGACGAGCGCGATTTCGATACCGCGCGGGCAAGGCTCGACGAGGTCGGCTGGAAGGTCGACTGCGTCATCACCCATACCTGCGCCACGCGCATGCTCTCGCCGACGCTCTACCCGGACCCAGGCTGGGAACGCCCCGATGTGGACCGGCTGACCGGATTCCTCGACGAGCTCGAGGACCGCATGGACTATAAACACTGGTATTACGGCCATTTTCACCGAGACGGCAACCCGGACGAACGGCACACGGTGCTGTGTGACCGGATCGTGAGGCTCGGGGACAAACTCCTGCCGTGGGGTGCGTACTGATGGCTATCTATGTGACGGGCGACGTGCACGGCAGGGCCGAGTACGGGTCCAGCCGGTTTGCCTTCAAGTCTTGGCCGCTGGGCCGCACGCTGACGCGCGATGACGTGGTGATCGTGGCCGGCGACTTCGGCTTTGTCTGGGACGGCTCGAATGCTGAGAGGTATTGGCTCGACTGGTTCGAGTCGAAGCCATGGACCATTTGTTTCGTAGACGGCAACCACGAGAACCACCGGATGTTGGCAAAACTGCCGGTGCGGGAGTGGAACGGCGGCCTCGTCCATGAGGTGCGACCGCACGTGCTGCACCTGATGCGCGGAGAGGTGTTCGACATCGACGGGCTCACGGTCCTTGCCATGGGCGGTGCCGCGAGCAACGACAGGCAGTATCGCAGGGAGGGGAGGAGCTGGTGGCCAGAGGAGATGCCGAGTGAGGAGGAGATGGACCATTGCCGCGCCTCGCTCAACCGCGTAGGCTGGAGGGTCGACTACGTGGTGAGTCACGAGGCTCCTGCTGCCCTTGCTGAGGGGTTGTGCCGGGAGCGCGGACGTGAGTACCGCGGAGATCCGCTGCAAACCTTCCTAGGCGAGCTCGACGGACGGCTCGATTACTGCGCCTGGTTCTTCGGACATTACCACGGTGACGAATGGCTCGACGCCGGGCATCGCTTGATCTACCAAGACATCGTGCCGATCGAAGATGCTACGCCCGGTTCTAGGAACCTTCTGGAAGCGCTCTAGAAGATTCCTAGAAATCAGTAGCCTGACAGGAGAAGCGCGGGGCTACTCGTCCTTCATCTGGGTCATGACCTCGACCTTAGCCTCGGCCACGACCGCCCGCTGTTCGGTTGCAGCGAGGCGGTCCTTGAGGGTGGCGACCTCGGCCATCAGGTCGCGCTGGGCCAGGAGTGCGTCGTTCAACTCGGCTTGGGCTTTCAGCGCGGCGTCACGCTCGCCGCGCAGGCGCTCGATCTCATCGACCATGGCCACGGCCTCGGCATGGAGCTGGACGACCTGCCTGTCGAGCTCCCTGGCATCGGCGAGGTATCTGACGCTCGCGGCATGAAGCTCGTTGTTCTCGAGCTCGAGGCTCGCGGGATCGAGTTCAAACTTCTCCTCGATAAAGGCGACCCGCTCATTGCAGTCGGCCTCAAGTCTTTCGTTCCGGTCTCTCGCCTCGACGAGCTTGCGGTTGAATTCGTCGAGCTGGGCCCTGAGCAACGCGTTCTCGGTTCTGAGGTCGCCCGTCTCGCGCAGCAGCTTCTCCCGCCACGTCGCCTCGATCCGCTCGGCGGCCTCATCGAGGACGGCCTTCACGCCGGATGTCTCACTGATTTTCTTCTCGCTCGGATTGTCTGTCATCGTGCGACACTCCAATCAACAATGGGCATGGCTCCGCCACGCCGTACGGCTGGGAACAAATACGCGGCCGCTGTTGATTTGTAGTCGTCCTGCGATCGGTGGGTTCTAAAAAGGCGTCTCAAGTCATGCGTTCACGCAGGTTTTCGATTGGAGAAATACCGCACTCATCTAATAGTAGCGCACTCGGATTTATCTTCTGACTCCGACTAACCCGCGCTCGCGGAGGATGCGGTACAGGGTCGATTTCGAGATACCCGTTGCGGCGCAGATGTCGGGAATTGGCGTCTCGCGGGCAAGGTAGAGTTTCACGGCAGCGTCGGCCT
>ENA-OPSC01001088-OPSC01001088.1-human-gut-metagenome-genome-assembly--contig:-NODE-1088-length-13123-cov-2.665366_pt1 | contig 13123 bp, 13 predicted proteins | sample MGYA00241800_ERZ501891 | MGnify/ENA primary metagenome ERZ501891 (study PRJEB25962, sample SAMEA2042407) | human gut metagenome | biome: human gut; feature: human-associated habitat; material: faeces...
AAAAAACTCAATCGAGTTTTTTCACATCCCCTTCCTTTTTTACTCAGTATTTTTCTACAACATAAATAATGTTATCATTTTTAACATATTTCGTCAAGTTAGGCATAACGGATTTAGGTGCTTTAACTGTAAAACTTTATCAAAATATCGCAACTTTAATCGAAGAATTTAAATGATAAAAACAGCAAAGAATATCAGTGTCTGATTGAGAAGGGAAGTTCTTGATGTTATATCTGCTGGGAAGATCTTCCCGCGCTAATCCTAGCGCAGGAAGCCTCTCAGCATTTTTTCTTTCCAGAACCGGTACTTCTGATACCGTATCGGCAGATCCATCCAGGTTTTCCTATCGACTATGCTTCTCTGATGTGTGAAGCAGTCAAATCCTTCTTTTCCATGATAGCATCCCATGCCGCTTTCTCCGACACCGCCGAACGGCATCTGGCTGGTGGCGAGGTGGATGATGGTATCGTTGATGCAGCCGCCGCCAAAATGACATCTGGCAAGGACTTTCTTTTTGGCAGCAGGATCTTCGGTGAAAAGATAGAGTGCAAGCGGGTGGGGATGGGATTCGACCTGCCGGATTGCATCATTCAGGTCAGAATAGGTAAGTACCGGAAGAATCGGTCCGAAAATTTCTTCGCCCATGACCGGATCGTCCCAGATGACATCTTTTAGGATGGTCGGGGCAATGCGCAGGGCAGACGGATCGGACTCACCTCCACAGACCAGCTTGTCGGCAGCAATCAGGTTCTGCAGCCGGTGAAAATGTTTTTCGTTGATGATTTTCCCATAATCCGGATTTTGAAGAGGCTGTTTGCCAAACTGCCGGTGGATTTCTTTTTCCAGTGCCTGAAGCAGCCGGTCACGAATGGAAGCATCGCAGAGGATATAATCCGGGGCAACGCAGGTCTGTCCGCAGTTGAGGTATTTTCCGAATACGATCCGTCTTGCGGTGAGAGAAATTTTCGCCGTGGAATCCACGATGCACGGGCTTTTCCCACCAAGCTCCAGAGTGACGGGAGTCAGGTATTCGGCAGCATGACGAAGGACTTCTTTTCCAACCGTTTTTCCTCCGGTGAAAAAGATTTTGTCAAAACGCTGGTTTAAGAGCGCCTGATTTTCTTCCCGGCCTCCGGTGATCATCGTTACATATTTCGGCGGATAACATTCCTTGAGGATCTGGCTCAGAATCTGACTGGTGTGTGGAGCGTAAGCGCTTGGCTTCAGGATGACGGTATTTCCGGCGGCGAGCGCATCGATCAGCGGTTCTAAAGTGAGGAGTACCGGGTAATTCCAGGGACTCATGATCAGTACGGTTCCGTAGGGGGATGGCGATTGAAAGCTTTTGGCGGCGAAGTGTGCCAGCGGAGTAGGGACGGTTTTACAGCGCATCAGCTTTGGTAAATGCCTTTGCATCCAGGTAAGCTCGGAAAGTGTCAGACCGATTTCGCACATATAGCTTTCCATCCGGCTTTTTCCAAGATCCGCTTTTAGTGCTGTATACAGATCTTGTTCATGGCGTTTGAGTGCAAGTTTTAGCTGTTCTAATTGTTTTAATCGAAAAGAAAGCGGAAGTGTTGCGCCGGTTGCAAAAAAATCACGCTGCGTGGAAATCCGCTGTCTGATTGTCTGTTCATCCATGTGTTTTAACCTCCCAGGTATCTGGATATTTAAGTTTCGATTCCTGTTTTCCAAATTGTGTTTATATTCTTGAAGAGTCTTTTATACTGAAAATAATGTATATTTCTTTTATGATAACGAAAATAAGGGAATTCTTCAACGGTGTGAGTGGCGAAAATGGAAAGAATGTGATAAAATATTTTTGTTTGCAGCAGCAGACTTACATAATTTTATTAAGACAGGAGTTTTAATATATATGGGATACGAGCGTTTGGAAAAGAGTTTAATCGATCTGGTAAAGGAAGAGCAGGCAAAGCTCGGATATCGGAAAGAGATGATCCGGCTTTATTATCCGCTCAGTTCACTGAATCATTTTATGGAGACGAATGCAGATTCGGAAGAAATGCAGGAGCTCCTTGCAGATTTTCCGAAAGCAGCAGAAGATATTTTCGGGGAAGTCGGGATTACACATGTAAAGGACCGTTTTTGCTTTGCTTTATCGGAAAAAGCATCGGAATATGTGCATGAAAATATGAAACCGAATGAATTTATCAAAGAGCTGGTGGAACTTGTCGCAAAGCATGGCTGCACGATGGAAGATATCGAAGTATTGTTCCGTTCTCATTCAGACAAGATCGTGGCAGAACCTATGGATAATGGAGAATTTGACCGGATGATCCGGTTTGAAGAGGGAGAAGACAAGTATTATTATTGCTTTAAAGATGAAGGATGCCATATTATTTATCATCGTTTCCTGCCGGAAGATTATGCAGATTTTGGCTTTAAACCAGATAAGAAAATAAGAAATCGAGGTAACACCAATGAAAATCGGAATATATGATTCAGGGATCGGCGGACTTTCTGTGCTTCACCGCGCACTGAAAAAGATGCCGGAAGCAGAATTTATATATTATGCGGATACAAAGCATGTTCCATACGGAGAAAAGACGAGGGAACAGATCAAAGGATATGTAGAAGAGGTTCTGAATTTCCTGATCGCGAAGGAGGTTGATGCAATCGTAATCGCCTGTAATACGGCAACCAGCGTGGCAACGAAAGAATTCAGAGGCGAATTTGCCGTACCGATCGTCGGTATGGAACCGGCAGTCAAGCGCGCGCTCAAGCTCTATCAGGATATGCAGAAACGGATCTTGGTAACAGCAACACCGGTTACGATAGCCGGAGAAAAATTACACAGCCTTCTGGAAAAAGTAGATACTGAACACGAAGTAGACCTTGCGCCACTTCCAAAACTGGTCCGCTTTGCCGAAGCCGGAAGATTCCAGGACCCGGAAGTAGATAAATACCTGAAAAACAGCCTTCAGAGCTATACACTCAACCAGTATGCTGCAGTCGTACTTGGCTGTACTCACTTCAACTACTTCAAACAATCCTTCCGCAAAATCTTCCCGGGAGAAATCCACTTTGTAGACGGCAACGAAGGCACCCTTCGCCAGCTAAAACGAGTTCTCCCCGAACAAACCACCCCAGGAGAACCCAGCAAAGTCACCTACTACTTCTCCGGAAAACCTGTTGATGATGAGGGGATGAAGAAAATCCAGGCATGTATGATGCAGTTAGATAAAGTATATGAGATCAAGTAAATACTGATATCGAATTATAAAAAATAAAACACTAAAACAAGCCAAATAGTTTATAGTAAAATATAAGAACTATTTGGCTAGTTTTTATTCTTCTCTGGTGGTGTCACAACCTATCTTATTGTACTTCCTGAATCCCGGAAATATCACTATCTATCATCATCGAGTAATTGGTATAATACACGACAAACCCAGGCTTGCTTCCATTTGGTTTTTTAACCTGCTTTTTCTCTACATAGTCAACCTCCACCTTTTCAGCCCCGGAATTCTTCGAGTAATGCGCAGCAAGTCTGGCTGCCTCTTCAAAGGTCCGGTCCGGAAGTTCTTCCCCGTTCGTCTTCACGATGACATGGGAACCCGGTGCCTTTTTCGCATGGAACCACCAGTCCCCGCCATTTGCAAAATGGAAGGTGAGTTCTTCGTTCTGAAGATTATTTTTTCCAACATACATATGGAAACCGTCTGAAGAAATATAGTGGAACGGTTTGCTTGTGATCTTCACCTTTTTGGCAGACTGCTTTCTGCGGATAAATCCACTTTCGATCAGTTCTTCCTTGATCTGGATCAGGTCATCCTCGCTTCGTGCAATATCCAGGGATTTGCTGACGGACTCCAGATAATCAATCTCATCTTTCGTTTCTTTGATCAGTTCTGAAAGAGCCTCGAAAGTACGTTTCTGTTTATTATACCGGTCAAAATATTTCTTTGCATTTTCCTGCGGTGTTTTTTGCGGATCCAGCGGAATTTTGATCATTTCGTTAGTATAATAATTGAGTGCTTCCAGTTCTTTTGCACCTTCTTCGAGATTGTAACCGTAGGTGTGGATCAGTTCCCCGTATACCTTGTATTTATCGCGGTTTTCCGTATCGCGAAGCTGCTTTAACTGCAGGTCGTATTTCTTGCGGTTACGTTCCAGTGCTGTCTGAACCACACGGCGCAGATCCGAAGATTTCTGGCGGATCCGGGTGATCAGATCACGGGAAGAATAATAAGTCCGGATCACTTCGGAAATCGAATCATAAGATTTTACCTGATAGCTGGAAAAGTGGGTGAGCAGAAGAGATGAGAATTCTTTCGGCTCATTTCCATCGTAATAAATAGCAGGAGAGAATTTGCTTTCTGTCACCTGCTCCATAAAATAGGTAAACTGCCGGTACAGATGCGCCAGCAGATCACCGGACATCTCTGATGCCGGAACAGAAGAGTCGATTCCTGCCAGATAGCAGATCTCTTCGGCGACAACCGGACTGATTCCGGTAAAACTGTTGTAGATCGCTTTCCCGACCGGCATTGGTTTGGAGAGAAGTTCCTGTGTGAAATTTTCTTCCGGTATGCCAAGTGGATTCTCTTTTTTCATAGTATCCGGGATAAAATATTCTCTTCCCGGAAGAACCTCACGCACAGAACTCATCTGCGCGGAAACATGCTTGATACTGTCGATGATCATTCCTTTTTCATTACAGAAAATAATATTGCTGTGCTTGCCCATGATCTCAACGATCAGGGATTTGCGGCACAGATCTCCGAGTTCATCCAGGTGCTCGATCTCGAAGCGGATGATCCGTTCCAGGGAAGGCTGAGAAATGCCTACGATGCGGCCATTTGCAATATGTTTTCTCAGAAGCATACAGAAATTCGGCGCAGTCATCGGACTTGGTTTGTTATCTCTGGACAGATAGATCAGCGGCAGGGATGCACTTGCGGAGATGACCAGTCTTACCTGTCCTTTTGCAGGTTTGATCGTGAGAAGCAGTTCATCATTTTCCGGCTGTGCGATCTTGGCGATCCGCCCGTTCAGGATGGTATCATTTAATTCTTTTACGATATTTGCGATTGTAATTCCATCAAAAGCCATTTTAAAAATTCACCTCATATTTATCCGGGAATATGCCAGGGCACATTCTTTTTTCAATGGGCTCATTATAGCATAGAGAGGCATGCATAGACAAGTGAAAATGCCCTGTCACCCGGTTGACGAGTAAGTGTAAATGAACTATAATAATCGATAGTAAAACGGCCCTTAAAAGGTCAGTAAGAAGAGGGAAAATCAAATGATAAAAAGTATGACAGGCTTTGGACGGTGTGAGATCGCCGAAGCAGACCGCAAATTTACCGTAGAGATGAAGGGGGTTAATCACCGTTACCTGGATGTGAATATCCGCATGCCAAAAAAGCTTAACTTCTTTGAGTCCGCGATCCGCAACCTGCTCAAGCAGTATGTGCAGAGAGGAAAGATTGATATTTTCATCGGGTATGAAGATATGACAGAAAGCCAGATGACTTTGAAATATAATCAGAAGCTGGCAGAAGAATATATGGCAAGCTTTAAGCAGATGGAAGAACAGTTTGGGCTTGACAATGATGTGCGGGTATCCACACTTGCACGCTGCCCGGAAGTCCTTACGATGGAAGAACAGTCTGTGGATGAGGAAGAACTGTGGAGTGGTCTTGAAAAAGCAATGAAAGGCGCATGCGAACAGTTTGTACAGACCAAGACTACAGAAGGTGAGAACCTGAAAAAGGATATCATTGGTAAGCTGGATGGAATGCTGGAAGTTGTTGCCAGGGTTGAAGAGCGATCTCCGCAGATCGTTGCTGAATACCGAGAGAAGCTGGAAACGAAAGTGAAAGAGCTTCTTGGGGACACCCAGATTGACGAAGGACGGATCGCGGCTGAGGTTGTGATCTTCTCTGACAAGATCTGTACAGATGAAGAAGTGGTAAGGCTGAAAAGCCATATCAAGCATATGAAGGAAACTCTGGAACAGACAGAGGGAATCGGACGCAAGCTTGATTTCATTGCGCAGGAGATGAACCGTGAGGCGAACACGATCTTATCCAAGGCAAATGATCTGGAAGTATCCAATTATGCGATCGATCTGAAGACTGAGATTGAAAAAGTCCGTGAGCAGATTCAAAATATTGAATAAAGCTTTGAAAAATGTAAAAAGATGTGTTAAAATAACATTTCAATGTCTGAGTATGCAGGAGAACTGATTATGAGAGAAAAAAAAGGAATTCTTATTGTAGTATCCGGATTTTCCGGAGCCGGTAAGGGAACACTGATGAAAAAGCTGATGCAGGACTATGATAATTATGCATTATCGATCTCTGCAACCACGCGACAGCCTCGTGTCGGGGAAGAAGATGGAAGAGAGTATTTTTTTAGAACCAAAGAAGAATTTGAAAAAATGATTGCGCGTGATGAGCTTATAGAGTATGCTAGATATGTAGAAAATTACTATGGAACTCCGAAGCAGTATGTTATGGAGCAATTAGAGGCAGGCAAGGATGTGATTCTTGAGATTGAGATCCAGGGTGCGTTGAAAGTGAAAGAGAAGTATCCGGATACCCTGCTGCTGTTCGTGACTCCGCCGAGTGCGCAGGTACTGAAAGACAGACTGGTAGGACGGGGAACCGAGACCGCAGAAGTGATCGATTCGAGAATGAAGCGGGCAGTAGAAGAATCACAGGGCGTAGAGAAGTACGATTATCTTGTGATCAATGATGACCTGGAGCGCTGCGCAAAAGAGATGCACAGCATTATTCAGGGTGAGCATGACCGGGTAAGCCGGAATGCTGACTTTATAGATGATATCAGAAAAGAACTGAAGGAACTGTAGGAAAGGAGCAGAATTTATGTTACATCCATCATATACCGATTTGATGAAAGTAGTAAATCAGGACGTGGAAGAAGGCGCAACTAAGATTGTCAACAGCCGTTATTCTATCGTTCTTGCAACAGCAAAGAGAGCGAGACAGATCATTGACGGCGAGATGCCGCTTGTTCCTGTTAAGGACGGCGAAAAGCCGCTTTCTATTGCAATTGATGAGCTGAACAGTGGAAAGATCAAAATTATTGCAGAAGATGCAGATAAATAAAAGAAGTTCGATACCCTGCAGCTATCTGCGGGGTATTCTTATGATAGGGGATTTTATTTTCCGGTGAAGATGATTTCCCCTGCCGCCCAGAAATTATGCTTGAGGAGAAATTTATTTTATGAATATATTATTCATTTCATTAGGCTGTGACAAGAACCTTGTGGATTCGGAGGTCATGCTTGGGATTCTTGCAAAGGACGGTCATCAGATGGTGGACGATGAGACAATGGCAGATGTCATTATCATTAACACCTGCTGCTTTATCCATGACGCAAAGGAAGAGAGTATCCAGAATATTCTTGAGATGGCAGATCTGAAGAAGACCGGTAGATTAAAAGCCCTGATCGTAACAGGCTGTCTTGCACAGAGATACAAAGAAGAGATCATTCAGGAAATCCCGGAGGTTGATGCGGTTCTCGGAACGACTTCTTATGAAGAGATCGCACACGTGATCGATGGAGTTTTAAGCGACAGTCCGATGGAGCGCGGAGATGTGCGCCTGACTATGAAGGATGTGGATTATCTCCCGGTGACAGACACGCACCGTATGGTGACGACCGGCGGACATTTCGCTTATCTGAAGATTGCAGAAGGCTGTGACAAGCACTGTACTTACTGTATTATCCCGAAGGTACGAGGAGATTTCCGGAGTGTGCCGATGGAGCATCTGCTGGAGGAAGCGCAGAATCTGGTAGACGGAGGGGTGAAGGAGCTGATCCTGGTAGCACAGGAGACCACCATGTACGGAACTGATCTGTACGGGGAGAAGCGGCTTCCACAGCTTTTGAGAGCGCTTTGCAAGATCAGCGGACTTCGCTGGATCCGTATTTTATACTGCTATCCGGAGGAAATCACGGATGAGCTGATTCAGGTGATCAAGGAGGAACCAAAGATCTGCCATTATCTGGATCTCCCGATCCAGCATGCAAGCGATGGTATCCTGAAGAGAATGGGAAGACGGACTTCCAGAGCGCAGCTCATCGAGACCATTGAGAAGCTTCGACGTGAGATTCCGGATATCGCACTTCGCACAACTTTGATCACTGGATTCCCTGGAGAGACACAGGAACAGCATGAAGAGCTGATGGATTTTGTGGATCAGATGGAATTCGACAGACTTGGCGTATTTACCTACTCACCGGAAGAAGATACTCCTGCAGCATCTATGCCGGATCAGATCCCGGAAGAAGTCAAAGAGGAACGTCAGGCAGAGCTCATGGAACTTCAGCAGGATATCGTATTTGACCAGGCAGAAGACCGGATTGGGGAAGAGCTGCTTGTGATGATCGAAGGCAAGGTAGCAGATGAGAATGCCTATGTGGGAAGAACCTACCGGGATGCGCCGAATGTAGACGGACTTATTTTTGTGAACACATCGGAAGAACTGATGTCGGGAGATTTTGCAAGGGTAAAAGTGACCGGATCAGCAGATTATGATTTGATAGGAGAGTTATTATGAATTTACCAAATAAGTTAACGATTTTACGAGTGATTTTAATTCCGTTTTTTGTAGTGTTTATGTTATTTGATATTACCGGAGCAGCAGATAAGTGGATCGCACTTGTGATCTTCTGTGTTGCCAGCCTGACAGATATGCTGGATGGGAAAATCGCCAGAAAGTACAACCTGGTAACGAACTTCGGCAAATTTATGGATCCGCTTGCAGACAAGCTGCTGGTATGTACCGCACTGATCTGTCTGACATCTATGAACCGACTGAATGTCATTGTTGTTCTGGTGATCATTGCCAGAGAATTTATCATCAGCGGATTCCGTCTGGTTGCTTCTGACAATGGAATCGTCATTGCGGCAAGCTACTGGGGCAAATTCAAAACCGTATCACAGATGGCACTGATCATTGTGCTGATCATGGATCTGGGCGGTGTGTGGAATGTTGTAGGAACAGTCCTTACATGGGTAGCACTGCTCCTGACCGTCGTTTCACTGATCGATTATATTGCAAAGAACAAACAGGTATTAACACAGGGAGGCATGTAAAATGGTTGTAGAGCTGATTTCTGTCGGCACTGAAATTTTACTTGGCAACATTGTGAATACAAACGCAGCATACCTAGCAGAGAAATGTGCTCTGCTAGGTTGTTCTTTATATCACCAGACTGTTGTCGGTGACAATGAAGAGCGTATGGAAGAAGCAATCCGCCAGGCAATAGAGCGCGCTGATATCGTAATTCTGACAGGGGGACTTGGACCTACCAAGGATGATCTGACAAAAGAAGTAACTGCAAAGGTATTTGGCAGAAAACTTTATATGGATGAACATTCCAAAGCACGGATCCAGGATTATTTTGAAAAGATAAAGAGTAAAAAAGTAACGGAAAATAACTGGAAGCAGGCGTTGGTTCCGGAAGGCGCGATCGTGATCGATAATCTGAACGGAACGGCACCTGGACTGATCCTGGAGGATAAAGAGCGCGGCAAAGCAGCGATCCTGATCCCTGGTCCTCCGAATGAGATGAAGCCGATGTTTGAACACGACATTGCACCGTACCTCAATAAAAAGCAGCCGGAGGGAATCTATTCCCAGATGGTAAAAGTGTGCGGGATCGGGGAAAGCCGGGCAGAGACCATGGTTGCGGATCTGATGGATGCACAGACCAATCCGACGCTTGCGCCTTATGCAAAGACAGGAGAGGTACATTTTCGTGTGACTGCAAGAGCATGCTCTGAAGAAGCGGCAGAAAAACTGATGGAGCCGATGATCGAAGAGATGAAGAAGCGTTTTGGTGATGCTGTTTATACGACCGAAGAGAATGTGACACTGGAAGAGTCGGTGATCCGTCTTCTGGAAGAGAAGAAGATGACTGTGACAACGGCAGAATCCTGTACAGGAGGAAAGCTTTCCGGCAGACTTCTGAATGTGTCGGGAGCTTCCGGCGTGTACAATGAAGGATATATTACTTATGCGAATGCATCGAAGGAAAAGATCCTTGGTGTGAAGCATGAGACACTGGAAACCTACGGGGCAGTCAGTGAACAGACAGCAGCAGAGATGGCGCTTGGGGCAGCAAAGGCGGCAGGTGCGGATGCGGCACTTAGTGTAACCGGAATCGCAGGACCTGGCGGCGGTACAGCGGAAAAACCGGTCGGACTTGTGTATATCGGATGTGCGGTAAATGGAGAGGTAACGGTAAGAGAGTACCGTTTTACCGGCAATCGTGAGAAGAACCGGGACTATGCGGTTGCACGTGCGATCACGCTCTTGCGGGAAGAACTTTTAAAGAGGGCGTAAGAGAGAAAACCAGTTCATTCTGGAAAAAATGAGGTACAGAAAAATGATCATAAAAAGACTATATAGCAGTCAGGAGGTTGTGGAAGGTCTGCATCTGGTATGGGATGTATTTATCAGAGAAAACGCCAATTCCTGTACACAGCAGGGAATCGAGGAATTTGCCCGTTTTATCAAGATGGAGAATTTTATGCCTCTTGTCGAAAGCGGAGAGATGATTGTCTTTGGCGCGGTAGAAGGACAGGATCTTGGCGGTGTCGGAGCCGTGCGGAGGGATGGACATATTTCCCTTCTGTTTGTCCGCCCGGATTTGCGGAGAAAAGGGATTGCGAAGGCTCTTGTTGGTGAAATGTGCAGATACTGTACGATGCAGTTTGCTCTGATGCGTATGACGGTCAATGCATCGGTTGTGAGTACGGAAGCTTATCACCATATGGGATTCCGGGATCTGGCACCGGTTCAGGAAAAGAACGGGATCCGTTTTGTTCCGATGGATTTGATGATATCACCGGCAAATGTAAGATCTTCCTATAATGGAAAGAAACATACGGGACTTTTTATCGGGATCGCAGTTACCGTACTTATTTTTCTGATATTCCTGGGACTGCTTTTCGGAAAAATCATCAGCAATTTTGCGAGTGGTGAAGGAAAACAGGAGGATTCGTCACAGTTTTTTGAATATAACCCGGATGAGGACGGAGAAATTGACGATATCTTTGGCAGTAATGGAAATGAAGAGGATAATAAGGACAGCAGTTCTGAAGAAGCACAGGGAATCGAGGCAATTGAAGGCTACGAGGCAGAAAATCTGCCGTATACGATCACGGAGGAAAATTACACTTATTTTTCCAATGGAAATAAAGGCGAATATCCGATGCAGTTTGATGTCAAATATCCGCAGATCACAGGTGTGGAAGGTGAAAATATTGACAAGATCAATGAAATGCTGAAGGACTGTGCGATGAGTACGGTCAATACCTTATATCTGGCTCCGAGTGATTCTATGAAAGAGAAAATGTTGGAGGAATCGAATCCGTTTTTAGGAAGTCTTGTAACGTACAAGGTTTCTTATGCAGGAGAAGATTTTATCAGCGTAGCATTCAATGATATTTATTATGCAGGAAATACTTCTGCGCAGTATTGTGACCTCCGTACCCGCAACATCCGTATTTCTGACGCAAAGCAGTTTGAAGTGGCAGATATCGTGGATCTAAGCGATGCATTTATGCACGATTGGATGAAAAAGATGAAGGGTGAAGCACCATCGGCAGAGGTGTTAAGCAGTGTGAAATTAAATGATTTCCGACAGATTTTAAATGGGGAAATCCTGGAGAACCGGTACTTTGATGCATTCTTTGTAGATAAGGATGGAATTGAGATCGGAATTACTTACCATTACCCGGGAGATGGAAAAAAATCTTCTGCGGAGAGTGGATGGATCACGGCGCCGTTTACTATGAAAGAAATAATTGAATATAAAACAGACAGTGAGTTCTGGAATCTTGTACAAAGTAACAATTGACGAATGTCGAAAATTGTGCGAAAATAAATACATATGGTGTTAAAACAATCACAAACGCCTTATAAAAGAAAAACAGATGTATTTGAAAGGAGTTTTAACATGATTTATTCACATGAAGTAGAAATGATGTGTCCGGTAGCTCAGGGTGCAAACCACGGACCAGCTCCAATTCCGGAAGAAGCAAAATGGGTTCAGGCTAAGGAAATTAAAGATATCTCTGGTTTTACACATGGTGTAGGCTGGTGTGCTCCTCAGCAGGGTGCCTGTAAATTAACACTGAATGTTAAAGACGGTATCATCCAGGAGGCTCTCGTTGAGACTATCGGATGTTCAGGAATGACACATTCAGCAGCTATGGCAGGAGAAATTTTAACAGGAAAGACATTATTAGAAGCATTAAATACAGACTTAGTATGTGATGCCATAAATACAGCTATGAGAGAATTATTCTTACAAATAGTATATGGAAGAACACAAACAGCTTTCTCAGAAGGAGGACTTCCTGTAGGAGCTGGACTTGAAGACTTAGGAAAAGGACATACATCACAAGTCGGAACAATTTATTCAAGTACATTAAAAGGTCCAAGATATTTACAATTAACAGAAGGATACATAGTAGAATTAGGCTTAGACAAAGATGACCAAATTATTGGTTACAAATATGTTCATATGGGAAAAATGATGGAAAATATTAAAAAAGGAATAGACCCAATGGAAGCAATAGAAAAAGCTTCTGGAACATATGGAAGATTTGATGAAGCTGTTAAGAAAATAGACCCAAGAAAACAATAATAAGAGGTATAAGATATGAATATTTATTTTTCAGGTTCAATATATGGTGGAAGGCAAAAATTAGAAGCATATAAAAAGTTAGTAAAAGAGTTAACAAAGTTTGGTAATGTCTTAGATGAAGAAGTAGCGGATGATAATGTATTAATTCGTGAAGAGAGCATTTCAGATAAAGATGTTTTCGAAAGTTTAGTAGACAGACTAAAACGAGCAGATCTAGTTTTTGCAGAAGTAACAGTTCCATCATTAGGTGTTGGATATGAAATTGGATATGCAGATAAGACTAATAAAAGAATAATTTGTGTTTATGATAAAACTGTAACACCTAAGCTTACAACTATGCTTAGAGGAAACAATAGACTAAAAATTATTCCATATACAAATATAAATGAAATTATAAACAATTTGGAGAATATATTAAAGGAGGAAAATTAAATGGCAGTAACATTTGAAAGTTATGAA
>ENA-OPSC01001099-OPSC01001099.1-human-gut-metagenome-genome-assembly--contig:-NODE-1099-length-13085-cov-3.581427_pt1 | contig 13085 bp, 9 predicted proteins | sample MGYA00241800_ERZ501891 | MGnify/ENA primary metagenome ERZ501891 (study PRJEB25962, sample SAMEA2042407) | human gut metagenome | biome: human gut; feature: human-associated habitat; material: faeces...
CAATAGCAACGTAGTGCGTCTTACGAAAGTGAAAAGTGAAAAACGAAAAATCCAATTGCCAACATAGTTCTTGCGACAAGAATCCACAAAGCTTTTGACTCTAACTCCTAGCCAACTTGTTGGCGATAACTCCTTTAACTACTTTAACTCCAAATGACAATACCCTAAAGGCATACGTCTTTTTTCGCTATGCTCAAGGAACTTCTCCTTAACTTCATAACTCCTTAACTCCTAAAAAATATATCCATGTCCAAAACCAACTATTCCCCAGTAAAGCCGTCGGAACGCTATGTCATTCTCGACGCACTTAGAGGCTTCGCCTTGCTTGGCATCTGTCTTGCCAATTATCCCGAGTTCTCGCTCTATACGTTTCAGCCGGCCGACGTTGCCGCGTCAATGCCTTCAGCCGGTGTGGACAGGATTGTGCGATTCTTGCAGTATGTGTTCATCGACGGCAAGTTCTACACCCTGTTCTCGCTGCTCTTCGGCATGGGCTTCTCGATAATAATAAGTCATGCCGAACAGAAAGGCAACGGGGCTTTCAGGCTGTTCTATAGGCGCATGGCCGTGTTGCTCGCTATAGGATTCATGCATCTTATGTTCATCTGGAGCGGCGACATACTTATGCTTTATGCCCTTATGGGAATGGTGCTGCCGTTGTTCAGAAACGTGAGCAACCGGAAGATGCTTTCGTGGGCAGCCTTCTTCCTTTTGCTGCCCGTGGCTGTCGACACACTGACACAAATCTTCGGCGTGAGTCTCTCGGCTCCTGCCGTTGAGGCTCAGTGGCATTACTGCCGCAAGTACGGCATAACAGAAGAAAACTTCGGCTATTGGCTGCGCGATGCCGACAGTTATGCTCAGGTGTTTCAGTTTCTTATTCAGGGAGCGTTGGTGAGAGTGCAGGAGTTTGTCGACGGCAACCGCTACTTTAAGGTCCTTGGCCTGTTTCTGATAGGCTATTACATCGGGCGTCAGAAGATATACGCCGACCTTTCTGCCCACCGGCACCTGCTGCGCCGCGTGTCGGTTATAGGCTTCAGTGTCGGTATTCCTTTGTCTGTTGTCTATGCATGGAGCGCCGTTGGCGGTCATCCTTTTGGCAACGCTGCCCACTCATTGCTTTACGCTGTCAGCGTCTATCCGCTCGGTTTCGCCTATATGTCGTCCCTCTGCCTGCTTTATCTCCGCAGCAGCAGTTCGGCGGTATGGTGCGCCCTTGCCGCTCCCGGCCGCATGGCTTTGACCAATTACATCTGTCAGTCTATAGCAGGCATGTTCCTTTTCTACGGCATAGGCTTCGGTCTTGGTGCCGGCGTGGGCCTTTCGTTTACAGAGATTATAGCCCTCGGCGTGTTTGTCCTTCAGATGTTGCTAAGCCGTCTGTGGCTTCATTACTGCCTTTTCGGCCCCCTAGAGTGGATCTGGCGCATGCTCAACTACGGCAAACCTCTTCAGTTGTTCAAACAGAAACAGAGAGGGTAGGGAAGGTTGATTGTCGTAGCTTTGATAAAAATGTAAAATGTTATATGTCTGTTTTGCTGCTTTAGACGTATAATGTCTGCGCCGTCTTTGGCATATAAGATTTTAAGTGCTGAAAATCGAAAGGAAAACATGTGTTTATGGTAAAAAAATAAGCAAGAAAAATGTTTTTACAAGCAAATGTGTAAGCAAATAACAGTGTTTAGGTTTTAAATCATTAACCTATCGTTTACGCATCGTAAGTGGGCCACTTTTTAACCGAAAGTGGCCCAGTTTTTATTCGTTACCGGGCCACTAATTTTAGTCAATAGCAGTGTACTGGACATACTTTTTATTGGAGGAGATTGACAACTTATTTAGTACGCCATCTTCCTACCGCCAATAGTAAGACTGATAAAGTCATGCATTCGGTAACCATTCTTCACTAAATCACTATGTTAGTTAATACATTGAAATATTGACAGAGTTAAATGTGGAATTAAGTTTAATCATTATATTTTGTCTTTTTAAGTTAACAAAATGTAATCTAAACCTATATTTAAATCGTAATGTTATATATTTGCAATAAAATTTGAGTAACACATTAATAAATGTGCGTTTAAGGATAATATTTTTTAGTATAAAAAGATTGTTTATTTTTTAATTTTTGATTTTAATGAAAAGATTTTTAGCTTCAATCGCTATTCTTCTTGCATCGGTGTGGGCTGTTTCAGCTCAACAGCTGTATTTTCCGACTAATACAGCCATCCAGCAGAAGGGTGACTACAATTATGTTTACAAGTCTATAACCAAAAATGATTATCCGATGGGATGCATGGCAACGGCTATGACCATTATAATGGATTACCATAAGTCACCAACAAAATATGATTATAATACAGTTACGGGTGACAATGGCCTTGCCCAACTTATGTATGATGCGGCACAAAGCATAAATACACAATATGGGGAGAATGAAAGTTCAGCAGCATTATCTGAAGTTGCTGTTCAATTGGTTAATTCTTTTGAGTTTGACAGAAACAGTGTTAAGTATTACCTTAAAGCCAGTAGTGGGATGACAGATGAAGAATGGGTGGCTCTGATAGTACGTAACATAAATAATGGAATGCCTGTAATATATAGTGCCGGGACTGAGCCTGCTGCTACCTATACTTCAGAATCAGAATCTGATTTTAGCGTAGGAACTATAAGGCATGCATTTGTAATTGACGGTATTAAAAGGGACGTAAATACAAAATATGGTTATAAGTTTCATATTAATGGTGGACAAGGCGCTGATATAGCGGACAATTCTCAATGGGTTGATGATATCTTCAGTGTAACAATAGGAAATAAAACTTATGGTGATACTCCTGAAATGGTATGTGGCATTCGTACGGAAGAGCAAGCTCGTGCAGATGTATCATCACTCAAACTAGTGTCTAATGAAGGCTCTCGTGGTTTGTCGATGTCTGTAAATAATATTGTTTCAGGACAGCCTTTTGATGTAACGGCTTCAGCTCTACAGAATTGGGATTTGGATGGTAAGCCGTTTTCTGGTTACATTTTTCCAGTATTAGTACGTACAGACGATAGTGGAAAAATTATAATTACACAGCCAGATAACACATTAGAAATAGCAAAGCAGTATAACAGTGCTGATGGATTTTCATATCGCAGAATATTAAATTCATTGCTTATTTCGGGAGTAAAGTTTACAGCATCGTCAGATGTCGACTTGAGTAATTATTCTTTACGTTTGGCAACAGCAGATAATTTAAATACAGGTGAACGTGCCTTAAACATCAGGCTCGTCGAAGCACTTGCAGGTGAGAGCAGTGATCTTATTACATCTATACCGGCAGTTAGTGCAGGTGTCGTAAAAGTTAAGTTTGAAGTTGCTCAAACAGGTGGCGTTGATTTGCTGCAGCGTGTCATTACGAGTACAAGCCTCACATATGAGAGTATCAATGGACAGGAACTTGAACTCGCATATGGCACCCCATTCCTGTTCTTTGCTAAACGTACATCGTCTGCTGTTTCAGACAATGAAGTAATACTTACTGTTAATGGTAAGAAGTATCTTATGAAAGACTATTTTGCCAGCAAGAATTTCGCTAATCTTTTTGATGGAGCATTCTATATTACTCCTACTGAAACAATGACCATTCAAGCGCAGATTATAGACAAAACAAAGCTTGAAAATGTAAACGTAGATTTAACAGGAAAGGCAGGGTATTTGTCTGATGTTATAAATAACAAAAATGTTAATCCATGTAACATCGGAGAGCTTACTGTAATAGGAGACATGAATGCGGATGATTTCTATTATATTCGAGACAACATGCCCATGCTTGAAACACTTAATTTATCTGAAGTCAACATTGTGGCGAGCGGAAGTCACCCTGCAAATGCGGTTCCAGAAGCGGCTTTCTATAAAGAAATTTATAATAGCGATGGATATACACTTGCACTAAAAACAGTATATCTGCCAAACAGTTGTACTATTATAGGTGCTAATGCTTTTATGTATTGTTCAAAGTTGGAAGAAGTACATATTCCGAAAAATGTTAGTAATATAAACTACAATGCATTTTTCAGTTGTAGAAGTTTGCACGATGTTTATGTCTATAATCCGGTACCATATTATATTAATTGGTGCGTATTTAAGAATATAAGTGATAATTCTACTTTACATGTGCCTTATGGAGTTAAAGAACTCTATGTTGGCTCAGATAATGCCAATAAGTTGCCTGGTACAATTTATTCAATCAACGAATGGTACAATCGTTGGCATGACGGAAGTTCACAAGGGACGTGTAAAGAGATGGGGAAAGAGGCTGAAGGCCAAATGAAGGTGCAGCTGATGCGTACTAGTTTTGTTACATTCCGTGAAGGAGGAAAAAAGCCTGGATCGGCAATCTGGTCTAGTGATACATACGAAGTATTACCAACCATTTCTTCTCCAGTATCATCTACGATGTGGAAATTGCGTGCCTTGGTATCATATGCAGAAAACGGACAAAATAAAGAAGAATATGTATATGGGACAGCAAATAATGCAGATTATACATTCAATCTGACTCAGAAACTTAATGAACTGAAAACAAGAGGCATTAATGATGTTAATGTTAAAATGGATATATACCTCAATGTTACAGAAGCTGTTGAAGAAAGAGCAAAAAAAGGACAGAATTATTTTTATCCATATATCTATGATGGAATGGAAGTAACGTTGATAGGAGGTTGGACAAATAGTGATGGTGATGATAAACTTGACCTTCACAATTTCTATTTCGGACTGCGCAGTGGCTATGCAACCAATTTGCCTAAGGCAAAGGCTATAATAACTCTTGATAATGCACGTATCGGTTCAATACAGACTGGTACTGTTGATATGGATATTGTGCTTAAGAACAATAATGAGATGGCCGGTCTATACTATTCTAAGTTCGAGTCTTTCCTCATTGATAATGGTCATACAGTATCGATACAAGGTAATGGTACTTTGAAACTGGCAAATGATAGTTATGATGGAAACGACGGACCTCGTGCGTACTCAACTGCAGGTGGTGTGTTAAACTTCCAGCATGGCATTACTGTTAGCAATCTGGAGAATATGACATTTGAGAATATTAAGGTTACATATACTAGAACTTTTGATAGGGTGATAAAAAATTCTGCAGGAACTTCTGGATATGGTTGGGAAACGTTGGCTCTACCGTTTAATGTACTTCGTATTGAGAATGCAAACGGACGCCAGATGTCATGGGCTACATCAACAAAGACTGGTGATTTCTGGTTGGGTGAGATGACTGACAATGCTCAACAGCTTACATTCTCTTCAAATGTGGAATCAATTGAGGCTGGTCATAGTTACATAATTTCCGTACCGGATGAAGGTAAGAACAGTCTTATTGGTATTCCTCTTACTTTTGTTGGACCTACATTGGTTAATGGCGAAAAATTGGTGGATAAAGGAGATTTTGCTACTCCTAATTATAATAATGGAGGATTGAATGTTGACATGACGCCATATCCCTATGCTTTAGAACTTCCATCTATATATTATGTCATGAATCGTGACGGAAGTTCATTTTATAAGTGGGACACAGCAAGTACAGAAGATGCCAATCTTGTAACACTTCGTCAGTTTGAAGCATACTTTGAACCAAAAGACATTGTTTCAACCATGTTTAAGTCTTTTTCTTTAAAAGGTGACGTGATGAAGGATGAGACTACCGTAATTGCCGGCGTTGCTGATGGTAAAAATGATGGTTATAAGGTAAATTCTGACAAAGGATTAATTGTTGTCGAATCAGACTCCCCGCGCAAGATAAACATATCTACAGTTGACGGACGTTCATACTCATATAATGTCAGTCAAGGTACAACAAAGATAAGCATGCCGGCAGGTGTTTACATCGTAGGAGGAATTAAAGTATTGGTTAAATAATAAAATGTAATTAAATATGAATAAATTGAAATATATTAAACCTACAATTGAGGTTGTAGACATTAAAGGTAGTATAAGTATATTAGCCGGATCAAATCCGTCTAGCAACCCTGATTTTGATGATGATTATGCAGGTGTTGGTTCAGATGATAATCCTTTTCCCGGTTTTGAAAAAAACAACGCAAGCAGTATTTGGGATTAATGCGCCTATATTATTGGTGGTATAAGATTCTCTTTATTAAGCGGAAAGCGGGATGGCTTCAATAACTAGTCGTCCCTTTAAAAAAACATTTTTGCGAGATATTGTTCTGACACAGTATCTCGCATATTTTTTGAAGTATGCACCAAATAGCTTTCATGGCTCTTTTGAAGTTATAGACCGCTGACGCCAGAAGCACGTTCACTGTATCTCCCGTCACACCCTTATAAAAGTTGTGGCTGTATTGCCATGTTAAGATACACATAATAAGCCCCGAAGCGTCATTGGTTTTACATTCTTGTGTGCGTAAATAATGATGTTTCGGGGCCTATCGTTTTTTGCCTGATGTGTGTCATTCAGGAGTATTATTCGTCCTCATCCTCCTCAACAGCCCGTGCTTCCTTAAATTTCTCTTTCATAGTCGGGTTGTTGTATGTAAGCTTCTTTATCGTCAGGCCGTCTGCCTTGTCGTTGGCAAGGCGGAGGTTGCGCTCGGAGCCTACGAGGGCCTCTTTTATCTTTTGCAGGTGAGTTATCGACTTGTCTATCTCGTCGATGGCTGTCTTGAACTTCTCGCTCGCAAGGCGGTAGTTGTTGGCAAACTTCTCCTTGAAGTCGTTGAGGCGGCTCTCAAAGTTGGTTACGTCTACCGACTGGCTGCGCGCAATGGCCAGTTGGCGCTGATACTCTATGCTCTTCTTTGACGTCTGCACAAGTAGCGTTATCAGCGGGAGGAAGAACTGCGGACGGATGACGTACATCTTAGGATAGCGGTGCGACATGTCAACGATGCCCGTGTTGTAAAGCTCACTTTCAGGTTCGAGCAGCGACACAAGTACGGCAAATTCGCATTTCTTTGCTTTGCGGTCGTCGTCGAGTTTCTTCAGGAAGTCCTCGTTCTTGTGCTTCGTCGCAGTCTGATCCATTTCGTTTTTCATCTCAAACATAATGGAGATATATTCAAAGCCGTCTTCATAGTCGCGGAATATGAAGTCGCCCTTGCTGCCGCCCGATGCGTCGTTGTCTTTCTCAAAGTAGGCGTTGGGGAATAGCGGGCGCATGCGGTTGAACTCCGTGCTGCAGTGTATTTCGAGCGTCTCGCCGACCATTTTTGTCGACATCCTTGTCTTCAGGTCTTTATAGTAGTCAACCTCTTCCTGCTTCTTTTTCAGCTGTATCTCGTAAGTTTCCTTTATGTTGTTCTCACGCAGTGCGGCCTCATTCTTCTGCTGGTTCACCATGCCCGTAAGCTCAACAATTTTGTTTTCTTTCTCCTTCAGAGCGTCCTGCGCCTTGCGTTGTTCCTCAAGCACGGCTATCTGACAGGCATCCTTACTCTGCGAAATTGTGGATTTCAGTTCCGAAATCTCCTTGTCCTTCTTTGCCAACTCACCGGCCAGCTCGAGCGCATTAGTCTGTACCATGCTCTCTATCTTAGCCTTCAGTTCGGATATCTCCTGATTCTTTTTGTTCATTTCTCCTGCCAGTTCGAGAGCTTTAGCCTGCGCCGTGCTTTCAATCTTGGCTTTCAGTTCGGATATCTCCTGGTCTTTCTTGTTCATTTCTCCGGCCAGTTCTAGTGCCTTAGCCTGTGCCGTGCTTTCTATCTTGGCTTTCAGTTCTGATATCTCCTGGTCTTTCTTGCTCATCTCTTCAGCCAGTTCAAGCGCCTTCGCCTGCGCCATGCTGTCTATCTGAGCCTTCAGCCGTTCTATCTCAGTATTCTTTTCTCCTATTTCAAGATCCTTTGCCGACAGCTGCTGTCCGAACGTCTGTTTCGACTTCATCACGTCGGCCTTCAGTTCTGCCGCATATTGTTTCCTCACCTCTTCAAGTCTGCGGTTGAGTTCGTCGTTAAACTCGGCGTTCTTAACCTGACTGACGATAGAAGCATAGTCGGCCTCGTCTACCTGAAACACGCTCTGACATTTAGGACATCTTATTTCTTTCATATTATCGAGTTTTTGTTATTTCTTACACATTTATAATCTTTATCAAATCTGCCAGTTGTACAAAGTAATCATTTGACCAGATATCCAGTTCTTTCGGATTCCTGACAAAAGGCAGGACGTCATTTTTAACCTGATTTATATTGGCAGTTGATAATTTTTCTTTCAGCAACGCGATAAATGTATCCATGTCAATTTCCTCATTATTAAACTGCTTTACGCGTTCTGCCAAATGCTTGAAGTCAAGTGGTACATTATGGCGTACATACCATTCAAAATCATACCAATCGCGTCCCTTTACTCGATTTTTCCAGGCACGGTACACCAGTGCATGCATTTTGCCTGCAAACAGGTCGGGCAAAACAAAGCAGCGTGTCATAAATGAATGTGGCTGCAACAGCAACTTTTGCTCAGTTTCAGATTTCAGCGGTGGCTGTGTGTCAACCTCAATTTTTATTTTTATCGATTTGTCTGTACGGAAAGATATGTCGTAAACATCAGTGTTGTCTTTTAGAAATGCCGATTCAACCTTTCCAAAACTCTTTTTGTCTTTCTTTTTTATTTCCACGTTTCTTCCCACAACGGCAAATTCATCGATGATGGGCTGAAAATATTTCTTGAAATCAAATTCGTCGTCAGGTGCCAAAAGAGAGAAGTCCATGTCTTCGCTAAAGCGTTGAAGACCATGGAAAATACGAAGACATGTACCGCCATAGAACGCAGCCACGTTGAAGAAACCTCCGTTATAAAGACCGGCAAGTATTATTTGCTGGTTAACCTCAAATATGGCATTGCGTTTCTTCTGTTCGGTAGAAAGGTCGTATGCCGAAAGCATACTGTCGTAAATGTCATTTGTCATTGTTTAGCAGTTTTATTAAGGTTCTTATTGATTCCGACTTTTTGCCAGTCTTGGCATATTCTTCAAAGATGTTTACGTTCATCATTAAAAAGTCGTCCATCTCCATGCGTATGTCTTCTTCAAGATACGTTTCAGCATCTTTTATGGATCTTAGATTTACGCTTGGTGAGTTGGCAATCAGGTCACATAGTGCTTTTTCCGGTGTAGCCATCACGAACGCATATCCGTCCTTTTCAATGCTCGACAGTCCTATTGAAAATGATTTTCTTGGGGTGTATGTATATTCAAACCGTCCAAATGCAGTGTCAAAGCAACGTGAATGTTTTAGCGTCATTGACTGCATAGTGTAAACCATTTCAGGTATGAGGCCATAGTAACGCAATGCAGAAGACATAGATACATATGACGGGGTGTAAAGATGATTGGCGATAAGCTCGGTAGACAGAGGCCTGTCTGATATCTCAGGATTACATATGTACAGTCCTCTCTTAAGGCGGATAATATCTCCGCTTTTCTCAAGTTGTCTTATTTTTTGGCTTCCTCCTTTTAATTGTGGATATAGTGATTCAATTATTGAGGACGTTACCGGTATGTTGCCGAGTTTTGCTAAAACATTATTCATGATGTACGGATAAAGTTTACTCAAACAAGATGTCTGGTAACCATGCTTATTTAGATTAGCATGGATATTGAGAACATTGTTTGTTTTTGCAAATATAGTAAAATTTTGAACAGTAATATATATAAAACATACTTAACTGTTCAAAATTTTACAACTTTTATGCCGTCTTAATGTTTTAGCTTCTGTTTGCTCTTCATTCTGAGGAGCAGGCGAAAGGTGAAGTTTTTGGGGGTGTCTGTCTTCCGTCAGTTCTCCTTTTCTTTTTTATCTTCCAGACAATCAGCGTCATCTTCTTCATCTTTGTCGTCCTCTTCCGCTTTGTTCGGAATAACGGAGCCCTTCGGGTCGTTGGTCTTCTCGGTGTTCATCCATTGGCGTATGGCTGCCATTCTGGGCAGCAGGCGGATTACGGGCAGGCGGTAGTGGTGAATAATGATGAGCATCATCATTAGTATGCCTATGACCGTCATGTAGCCGTAGCACTCCTTTATGGATATCATCACGGCCTGCTTGGATATCACAGCCATCGTGTCGCTCCACGACGGCAGGTCGAACGGCATCACCGTTCCGTCCATGTTGTCGGACGCGTTGAGGCTGTTTTTTGATATCGACCAGTTGTATAGTCGCTGCACCGTGGCCGAGCCTAAGGCCGTTCCTATGCCACAGCGTATGTATCCTATGGAGTTGAGGCCGAAGAAAAAGTGAGAGAAGGGGAGCGACTGCGACAGATATACGTTAGACGCCGAGCCTATCATCACCTCAGACACGCCAAAGGCAAACAGCGGGATGAAGAATGCCTCTCTGTTGGTGTCGCCGTCGATGAGAAAATACATCGACACTTCGTAAAAGGTGAGCAGCATAAGTGCCACAATAAAGTATTTCTTGAATCCCCAGTGCCACTTTACGAATGTGGCAAAGGCCAGCAGCGAGCCTACCACCACGCCGTAGAGTATAGGCCAGTTGAGCGATATCGTGTTGAGCGAGTCGTATTTCAGCACAGATGACAGATATATCGACTGCAACAGCTTGGGCGCAGCCTGAAGAATGCCAACGCCGAGCAGAAGCAGCATGAGGTGCTGCACTGACCTGAACTTGAATATAGACAGCGGCAGATACGGCTTCTCGTGAAACTTCGACCGGCACAGGGCTGCGGCAAAAAACGCCAGCGTTATGCCCGTGGCCTGCCATATAGTGCTGCTCATCCACCAGTCGTAATGCTCGCCGTAGGTGAACATCCACATGCCTGATATCAGGAACGCGCTCCAGAGGAACAGACCTATGAAGTCGACACCATTTAGCGACAGGAACGGACCCGGACGATGGTCGGGCTTCATCATGAAATATACTATGCCGCAATGAATCATCATCAGCGCTATGACAAACAGGTTCATCAGTCGCCAGTTGCCGTAGTATGTAAGATATGCCGTCGTTATGCCTGAAAGATATGTTCCGCCGCACACCATGATGTAGACAACAGGGAAGAACACGGCATAGTTGCGCGACGGCGTTACGCATAGACGGAACACGCTCGTGCAGCCAAACATGCCCAGCATCTTGCAGAAGCCCGCAATGAAGGCCAGTCCCCATATCATCCACGGCTCGGTTACCGACATGGTAAGGGCGTTGCATATTATTATTCCGATGGCAGAAACGAAAAACAGCTGCCGCGTGTACATATAGAATTTCAGCCTGTACATTACCGGGAAGCACACCGTTATGCCGCCCAGGGTGCAGTAGCCTGCCATCTGTATGTCCTCGTTGAGCAGCGCTATCTCGCTTACAATCTGGTTTGAGTACGACGTGTTGATGCTTCCCACATACTGATACAGGAAGCCGAACGCCATATACAGCCAGAAGCGCAGCCGTGGCGGCACCCAGGCTTTATACATCAGGAGCTGCCGCGTGCGTATCACGGTGTTTGTCGTATGATATAGCTTGGCCATTATCAGTCGATCATTTCACATTCAACGTTCAGGCCGGCACGCAGCCGCCTTATGTTCTCTTTGCTGTTCTCCTTCGTGAAGCGTATCTTCACCGGCAGCCTCTGTTCCACTTTCACAAAGTTGCCCGTGGCGTTGTCCTGCGGCACTATGGAATATTGTGCCCCCGTGGCGTTCGATATGGCCTCTATCACGCCCACATATTCAATGCCCGGTATGGCGTCTACGGTTATCCTCACGCGGTCGCCTGGCTTCATCTTTGCCGTCTGTGTCTCCTTATAGTTGGCCACAACCCACACATCGTTTTCGTCAACCACCGACATCAGCGTCTGTCCTGGCTGCACGAGCTGTCCCTCCTGCAGCGTTATCTTCGATGTATATCCGTCTGCAGGTGCCGTTATCACGGTGTACGACACGTCCAGTGCGGCATAGTCCTTGCGCGCCTTGGCCAGTTTTATGCTTGCGTCCTGCTGTCCCAGCTTCTTTGTCTGTTCGTTCTTGGTCAGCGACGTTGAGCGCTTCTGCCTGCACAGCATGTCATATTCGGCCTTTGTGCTTTCATATTTTGTCTTCACGTCGTCATACTGTTTCTGCGTAACGGCCTTGTTTTTCAGTAGCACCGAGTAGCGTTGCAGGTCGCGTTCGGCGTTCTCCAGTTCGGCCTTTGTGCCCAGTATCGACGCCTCGTTCACGCCTATGTTGCTTTCCGTGGTGCTTATCGCCGAGCTCATCACTGTCTTGCCCGACACTGCGTTCTGCAGTTCGGCTTCGGCCTCTGCCAGCTTCAGCCTGTATTCTCTGTCTTCGAGTATCACCAGTGTGTCGCCTTTATGCACGAAGGAATATTCCTCAACGCACACCTTCTTGATGTAGCCCTGCACGCGTGCGTTCACCGGCACGATGTGTCGGCGCACCTGCGCGTTGTCAGTGAAGGTTGAAACGTTGAATTTTATAAACTGTACACATATCCACCATATACCTATTGCCAGCACAGCCAGAACCACGATGTTCTGGATCATTCGTCTTGTTTTGCGGTTCATGTTTAAAAGTTTCCTGAAATATATTTTAGTTGATAATAATAGTACACCACATTCACGCGTGCGTTAACCAGTCTTACCTCGGCGTCGAGCTTTGACGTCGATGCGTCGAGCATGTCAGTCAGCAGCGACAGGTCGGCCGAATAGCGCTGCTCCACAATCCTGTAGTTCTCGTTGGCCAGTTCCACGTTCTTTTTCTGCGTCTCCACCTGACGGCATGCCTCGGTATAGTATTTGTACATCTGGTCCACCTTTCGGTCTATCGTTTCCTTTTCGGCCTGGCGGTTGTCCACCAGCTTTGCCGTCTGCATTCTTGCGGCGTTGAGCGAGGTGTTGTCTTTATAGAAGGCCGACAGGTTCATCGACAGTTTCACGCCCACCCACCATGTGTTAATGTTGTTGTTCTTCACGGGAGCGCAGTTGGTTATTGGCCCTTCGAGACTGTTGCCTGCCGTCAGTCCTATCATGGGCATCATGCGGCTGCGCACAATCTTCTCTTCGGTCTTTGCCTGCGAGTAGGCCAGGTCGAGCCGTTTCAGCTTGGGCGACATCTCGGCCTCCT
>ENA-OPSC01001124-OPSC01001124.1-human-gut-metagenome-genome-assembly--contig:-NODE-1124-length-12883-cov-2.829436_pt1 | contig 12883 bp, 7 predicted proteins | sample MGYA00241800_ERZ501891 | MGnify/ENA primary metagenome ERZ501891 (study PRJEB25962, sample SAMEA2042407) | human gut metagenome | biome: human gut; feature: human-associated habitat; material: faeces...
TCTGAATTCGAGATCAACTCGTTCATGTCTTCCACCGGAGTGACATTCAGGTTCTCGAACACCTGTGCCGGCACGTGGGAGTTCCACGCGGATACTTTCATGCCGAAAGCGTTGGCGATGCCGGCCACGGTCTGCCCGATGCCGCCGAGTCCGATGATGCCGAGCTTCTTGCCGAACAGTTCGAAACCGTCGGCACCGTCCCAATCGCCTTGCTTGACCTGCATATCAAGCGCTCCGGCGTGCCTGGTCAGTTCCATGAGCAACGCCATGGCGTGCTCGGCGACGGCGTGATCGCCGTAATGCAGCACGTTGCAGACGCGGATGCCGCGTTCCTTGGTTTTCTCAAGATTGATGTAGCTGGCGACGCCGGTGCCTCCGAACGCATAGCACTTGGCGTCGAGCCTGTCGAGGATGGCATCGGCGCAGTGGAATCCGATGACCATGACGGCGTCGGCATCCTTGCAGCGTTCCACGATGGTGTCCTCGTCCAGTGTGAAATCCTCGTACATGCGCACGCGGGCCACGTTTTCGAGCATCGTGAAGTTCTGTTTGAACGGTCCGATCATCGATTCGATGACCACCGGCATGACCACCAGCGGCAAGTCGGTGCGGTCCGGCTGGGTCTCGAAAACTCCATCCATATCTTTACCTCACATCACGAGCGGAAACGCTCCATACAGGTCGATTAACGAATACGAGGCATATTCTGCCACGGGAAACTACTTTCCAGATGAACCAGCTTGTTCTGCGGTGATGTTCCACTCTCGAACCACGTTCTGGTCCGCGCCCATGGAATAGATCACGTTCCAGATACGTTGTCTCTGATTGGCATCTTCTGTTTCGTTCCAACAGGCTCCATCCGGATGGTCGTCCGAAATCGGACACCACTGGTATTGGCCTTGACGCACATTGGCCGTCGGCACCCAATCGATGCGATTGACCCGCCATGAGCCGGCCACGCCTTTCTTGCCGGCGAACTGGACGCGGGCCGTCACGCCTTGGTTGTTGACCTCGTTGCCTGGAATGTAGGACGTGACCGTCACCGCGTTGCCCAGACCGTAGATGATCCATGTGCCGTTGTAGTTCTCAACGGGCTGCGCGCAGTGGCATCCGGCACCGTAGATGACGTCGAACGCACCGGTGTCGGCCAGCTCATGCGCTTCGGACTGCTGCCACGAGTCGGCGTAGTCAAGATATTCCTGCACGGAATGCATGGCGATGGCCACCACGTCGGCGCCTTGTTTACGGGCCTCTTTGGCTTTGGCCACGGCTTTGTCGATGTCGGCCTGATGGTTCGGATCGCCGCTCTCGCGCAGACGGTCGACGCGCCAATCATAATCGGGGGTTTGCGCGTTCAGGGACACGGTACCGGCGATCAGGCCCAGTTTGCCGCCACCGGTCGGGGAATCGATGACCAGCGGTTTGGTAGAGTCTTCCTCGGTCTTGTAGGAGCCCGTCTGTGCGATGCCGTCCTGGTCGAGGGTATCCCACAGGCGTGTGATGCCATCCGCGCCTTGATCCCACGAATGGTTCGACGCATGCGTGCATGCGCGATACCCCACCTTGGCGGCCGCGTCGGCGACCTCCGAGGGAATGTTGAACACCGGATACCCGGTGTAGGGGCCACCGCGAGGCGCGATCGGCGTTTCGAATTCGCACACCGCGATATCGGAGGCATCGATGTACTTGCGCATCGGTTCGAACAGACTGGTGAAGTCATAGGCCGTACCGTCCGTCGCCGCGGTATTGGGACCGGCGAAGTTGTCCCACAGACCAGGGTGGAACAGCAGATCGCCATTGACCATCATGGCGATGCAATCGGTATCCGGACAGTCCGGCGAATTGCCGTGATGTTCCTTTGGCTCGGCCTTTTTCACCACATGCTTTTTCTGCTTGGCCACGTTCATCTGCGTTGCGGCCCCCTGCCCGGCTTGGGACTGTAATGAACGCAAGCACCGCGCCAGGAACCACCCACCTACCGCCAGCAATACAACAAGCACGACGGCTGCGACGATGGCCAGCCTGCGACGCCCTGCAACCAGCACTTCCGGGTTGCGGGCATGCACCGCCTTGTCCCTGTATCTCATGGCACTCCCCCTGTTTCTTCTCATGCTCCACATCACTCTCAATGTTCAAGATTACCTGATGGCCCCGTACGCCATATGCCAAGACGCACGCTTCCTTTACCGTATTTGAGCCGCACCGCGTCTAATGCCGCTTCCGCACCGCGTAGCCGTTCCGATTGGGTCGACGGTTCGGCATCCGTTCCACGACCCCGCTGCGCCTCGTTCTGCTCTTCAAGCATGTCATCAAGCGAAAGCTGAACCGCCGCATCCGCCGCTTCGACCAAACCGCCCGCGCTCATGCCGGCAAGTCGCACCGGTCTGGTCAAGGAAATGGCGTCGATAGAGCTTTCCGGCATGCCCATCATGGCCAGCAATAATGCGACACATTGCGGATACAGCATGCTTGCCGCATCCGTCGGACAGTCCAGCGTATGTCCTTTCGTCGCATAGCTCAAATCCGGGAATCGCAGCTTCACCATGACCTTACGCGCCATCAACCCTCGTCTGCGCAGCGTGCCGGCCACATCATCGCAACACCAGCGGAGCATGGATGTCACCTGCCGCATGTCTTGGGTGTCCTTGTCGAACGTGCGTTCCGCGCCGACGGATTTCTCCTGCGCACGCGGTGCGACAGGGCGGTCATCCAATCCGCGTGCCGCCATGTACAACCCGCGCGCGCTGATGGCTGACCCCGTCGCCTGCTCAAGCGATTCCATGCTCATCTTCGCCAAGTCAGCCACGGAATCAACGCCCCATGCGTTCAGTCGTTTCTCCAAGGACGGACCGATGCCAGGTATGCCACGCAACGGCATCATCTGCACGAATTCGGCATGTCTGGCCACGGGGATCATGAGCATGCCATCCGGTTTGGCATTGGTCGAAGCCATTTTGGCGACAAGCTTGTTCGCCGCGATGCCGACGGAACAGGTGATGTGGTACCGTCTGGCGACCTGATCGCGTATCCAAGCTCCGATGGCGCGGGGACTCTTCCACCGCAGCAGCGCGCCGGAGACGTCCATATAGCATTCATCCACGGAAACCTGTTCGATGCGATCGGTGACGCGGGAGAACACCTCTGTGAAGATACGTCGGGACATCTCACGGTAGTAGTGGATGTCCACCGGCAGAAAGACGCCGTTCGGGCATAGTTTTCTTGCCCGGGAGCTTGCCATCGCCGAATTGATGCCGTATTTGCGTGCCTCATAGTTCGCCGCGGACACCACGGAACGGTTGCCGATGCCGATGATTACCGGTTTGTCGGCGTATTCCGGATGCCGCGCCACTTCGAGGGATGCGAAAAAAGCGTCCATGTCGATATGCAGCACCGTGCATCCGACCTCATCGTGACCCCAGTCACGTTTGGCCGCTGCGATTCTTGGTGCTGTGCTCATGATTCCATGATAGACAACGATTCGGCAGTTTTGGAACAAATGTTCGAATATGGCGAAACCTGCGGGCATACCGGCGTGTCGCATATCAATGAGACCGCTCGACACGGCTCACGAGTTCGAGTCCCACTGACATCACCACACGTTTTTCTCTCATTTTTTCACAATATGGTGTTTCGCACGCGGATAGATGCTATAGTTACATGCTGTTGCGTCGTAACGCAACAGTGGAGTCATGCCTGAGTGGCCGATAGGGGCACCCTGCTAAGGTGTTAGTCGTGTTTAGCGGCTCGAGGGTTCGAATCCCTCTGACTCCGCCTTGAGGGTTTTCGGAGAAATCCGGAAGCCCTTTTTTCATGCCAAAACGGCGGAATACCAACGATTTCAAAACATACGGCGCAAACAGAGAATGTACGGAAATGTACGCCAATGCCAACATTTCCGGTACCCAGCAAGGTACCCGAGTTGGGTACCCAACAAGACAGCCGACGACTGCACTGCAAATAGGCCATCGTGTCGGCAATGGTCATGAGCGGGGGGTTCAGTCTTCCTCATAATCACCCCCGTTCACGCTCACCGCAACGTCCAACAATTGAGACGCCACATCCGACGGAATCCACGCAGACACGCCCCTATACGGCGAAACGTCCGGCCTAGAACACTTCAAACAGCTCCTAGCCTGCACAACGCCGAACAGGGTCTTTAATGGCCCGAGCCTCCGCGAGACGCCACCGACGAACCAGACGACAGAAACGGTGAAAAGTCGGATAATCAGTCTCGAAATCCTCCTGCACGCGCAACGGCAAATCATTATGCGGCAGGGACGATCCGCAAAGACCGTCCCTGTTTACATATCAGTATGTATACATCAACGGCATGCCGTCACATGCCGAATGCTTTTCGATCCGTTTCGGTAAGCCAATCCGTCCGCATGCCCGGTTCTTGGCACAAATGCATGGCGGGGCATTCCTCACCGATGCAAGGATCCCATACAGGAAGCGGCGTTCCGTCACGGTCCGTTCCGTTGGGATCGCCATTGGCGGCAAAATTGGTCCAGTACAGCCCCATTCGCCTTGCCAGATCGTAATGCCATCCAACGAACGGACGCCAGCATTTCGCAAGGCTTCCAAAGGAGAACCACAGATCGGATGAGTGGAAGGCTCCGGCATCATCCCCCGGCATAGCGACATCGAAATGATAGTAGTATGGCGCGGTCCCACCGCTTGCGGTCCATTTGCGGATCAGCGTGAGATTGCCGAGCTGGCCGACATGCACAGGCTTCCCATCTTCAGTCGAAGCGATGAACTCATTGGTCGTGTTGCCGACCAGCATGTCGACGTTGTTGGCCTTGCAGCCCTCGACGATACGCTCCTCCTGATCGGGAAGGAACAGGCCGTCCACGCATGGCGCCCAATTGACGATCATCGACCAGTCATCTTCACGTCCGCTGTCCGGTGGAACAGGCAGGGACTCGGCGGCTTCCAATACCGTTCGGGCCGGGATTGCACGGGCCTGCTCCAGCGTGGAGACACCCAATGCTTCCGAACAGACGGATTCCGTTGGCCTGCGCATGCTCCAGCGTGTCCTGCCGCGCATTGAAATGCCCTAGGCCTGCGCCGGATTGCATGATGGCTTTCTGAAACAGGCCATGATTCATCGGCGAGCAGATCTGGGCCAAGACGCTGGCGGCACCGGCCGATTGACCGAAAACCGTGATGTTTTCCGGATCTCCGCCGAACTTCGCGATGTTTTCCTTCACCCATTGGATTCCGGCACGCTGATCCAGGAATCCGAAATTCGCATATGGTTCGCCGTCGCCGCGTTCTACGGCCTCCTCATGAAGCAAAGGGTGCGTCATAAACCCAAATGCATTCAGACGATAGGCCACACTGACCACAACGACGCCGTTCGCGGCGAGATGTGTGCCGTCGAATTCCTTTTCAAATGTGCCGCCGCATTGATAGGCTCCGCCGTAGATCCAGACCATGACCGGCAGCTTTTCGGAGGCTACCATGCTATCCGCGCCATATCCGCGTAATGCCGGAGTCCAAATATTCAGGTAGAGACAATCCTCGCTCATCGGCACGGCCGGATCGGTGCCCCATTCACGATCATAGAAATCATCGGAGGCGCCCGGCGTCGGCTGCATCGCGGTAGGCCCGAAATCGAAGGCTTGCAGCACACCATCCCATGGCAGGGCCGGCTGCGGCGCACGCCAGCGCAGACTGCCGACGGGAGGCTGGGCGAACGGAACCCCTCGGAACACGGTGATGCCCTGATCTTCAGCCGCCAAGCCTTCGACAGTTCCCTGCGCCACTATGGCCTGTCGCTTCATCGCCCTCCTTCCTTCGTATTCGGCGTCGAATACGCAAAGTCGTAAAAATCGGCGATTCCACCAGTCTCTTTTGTCGAATACAGGAACAATCCGATACGGCAACCTGTGAAATGATCCATTTTGAAGACCATCCGGTGCGCTGTCCCCAATGGGCGCCATTCGGATTCCGGCATATCCGCATCGCGGTAGAAGAACGTCACTTCATCCTTGCAATCGGTGAAATCATATACCGCGCGCAGGCGCATGCAATCCGCATCCGCCATGATTTCCGCATCCGTTACGGCTGGACTGTCCCAATCATTGTCGGAGAAGATGGAATCGTCATTCACCGGCTTGTATTGGACGGTCAGCATCGTGCGGCCGTTCCTTCGCGTAAGCGCGATGTAGGAATAGCATCCTTGGAACGCCGCCAATCCGGCGAAGTCGCCATCATGCAATGTCGACGCGTCGACGGTGACTTCGGCCACCGTCACCGGCCCCATCGTGCGCTGCGTCAGCGTGTTCCATGCATGATTGAGATTCGAGCTGATGCGTCCGGAATGCAGGCGGAATGCTCCCGGACGTTCCGTCAGTGACCAGTATTCGTCATGTGTGATGTGATTGAACTGCCAGTATGGCTGCAGACAGTTGGCATCGACTCCGCCTTCAGCGTTATGCCGGGCTATGAATTCGCTGCCGTTGATGGGCGCGACAGGTTCGGCACAGCTTGCAGCCGGCACGCTGACCGAATGCGGCACTTTGCCGTTCTCGCCGATGACGGGGAATCCGTCCTCGCCGAACCGCATCGGCATCAGTGTCGGCACGCGTCCCACACCGCCGCGGTCCTGCATCATGAATGCATACCAGTCGCCGTCCGGAGTGTCCACCATACCGCCTTGCGCGACTCCGTAACCGTGGAAGGACAGGTCGTCGTCGATAATTTCACGCGCTTCGAAAGCGCCATCCAAGGATTCGGCTATCAAGCAGGCTTCTGTTTTGCCCTTGCCTTGCGGGAAGTGACAGGTGAAGACGTAATAGCGTCCATCATGCTTGTATAGGTGACTGCCCTCATAACCAAGGTCAGCCTGCGGATCGTCCTGTGCGATGACCCGGTCGAGCCCACCCGGCATCGGCCCGCTTAATTCAGGATTCAACTCCGTGATGCGCAATGTCGACTGCCCATATACGACATAGGCTCGATCATCGTCGTCAAAGAACAGTCCGCTGTCGTGATAGAAGCCGTCAAGCTCACGCTTTCGCCATGGGCCGCATGGATCGTCCGCCGTCAGCAGATAGCTGGTATGCGTATCGTTGGCAGCAAACAACACATACCAGGTGCCTCGATGGTAACGCAGTGACGGCGCCCACATGCCTCGACCGTAGGCGTTGGCACCTTCACATTCCAAACGTTCTTCAGGGGTATCCGCCACGATATTCAATGCGTGCGCAATGAATTCCCAATGCACCAGGTCATAGCTGCGCAGAATATCGCACCCGGGTGTGAAATGCATAGTCGTAGTGGCCATGTAATACACGTCCCCGACCCGGATGATGTCCGGATCAGGAAAATCCGTGTAGACCACAGGATTAGTGTAGACCATAGGATTAGTTGAGGTAATCATCATTCATACCGATACTTTCCGCTCAACGCCAGCATGGCGAAAGCATAGAGGAAATTGTCATAGTAACGACGCGTGCCGGTTCGCATCGGCGTATTCCACAGCATGCGCACCCATTCACGGGCATTATGCTCCGCGTCGGGCTGGGCCGAATGCACCGCCGCAAGTGAGCCTTGCGCGGTCGCGGCCAGGAATCCGACCGGATGAAGCACGACCTCGTCCACGGCGGTGCCGTCGATGGCGTAGACGCTAGTACGGTCGTGGGTCAGGAAGAATCGCTGCAGCGCGGCGACGCGGTCGCACAGCACTTCCTGCAGACCGTTCCAAGCTACATCCAGTCCGATATTCGCCGCGGTACGGTAGGCGTCGGAATAGAAATGCCAATGATTGGACTCGTCGACATGCGGCTTTCCGTCATAATCCGCGTATTCAGCGTTCATGCCGGTCCGCTCGTCGCAGGCCGCCTGCAGATAGCGACGGCTTGCGGCGGCTGCCTCATGCCAAAATGGACGGTCTTCTTCGTCGGCTTCTTCGGCGAATACTTCATAGAAGTGCGGCAGATGGTAGGACGGATCGCTCCACTCGGTTTCCGGAATGAACTTGATGAGCTTGTTGTCGGGATTCCACATGGGCTCGCCGTCGTAGCGTTCGCCCTTATGAACGCAATATCTCAAGATCTCGCGTCCCCATGCGGAATATTCGTAGATATCCTCGCCATCACCCCAGCGACGGGAGGCGAGGAACAGGTCCATCGCGAAATATTCCTCGCCGTCAGGTGCAGGACCATTCGAGTTCGGCGTACCGTCCGGCTCGACCGACCATGCGAAATAATGCGCATGATGACCGTCCTTCATGTACATGTGACGCATTACCCAGCCCCACAGCTTGTCGAATACGTCCTTACGGTCGTATTGCAGGGCGATCATCATCGCATAGCTCATACCCTCGGTACGTACATCGTTGTTGCCGGTGTCCATCACATAGGCAAGGCCTTCGTCGTTCTCCCAATAGAATTTGTTCGGACCTTCGAAAATTTCATACCAGACCTGTGACACGCGCTTATCGATGGCGTCCTGGGCATATCCGCACTGTGCGAACATGGACTCGCCCAATGTCTTGCTGGTATCGGTTGCATTTGTCATATCAGTTGTTCCATTCCCAGATTCGGATGCGATTCTCTCCGGAGACAAGACCATTCAACGCCCCGGCTTTGCGTTCCGTTGCGGTCAAGGCTTGTCCCAGCAAGTCGGTGTCTAGCACATAGTCACTGCCATCGGGCTGTTCATAGCGTTCCTCCACGATGCGAGGCACGCCGAGCATATCGCTGGTGACGACCTGCATCCTGGTATCGGCGACGGCCTGTGGCACAGTGCACTGCAGGTACAGTCCATCGGGTTCTTCGACCAATGTCACCGGCATGGGCTCATCACACGCAACGCTCGTGGAGACGGTGCCGCCGAAGAACGGGGCGTCCTCCTGCATGCGTTCCGAATCGTCGGCCGCACCTTCCTGCTTGTTCAGCCCCTGTGCGCCGGACAGATAGATGTTGCCGCCCGCGTATAGAGACTGCAGAGGATTGCGCTCGCCACCACCCTGCGAAGGATCTGCCCACATGGCCCGCTGGCGTTCCAAGTATTCATGCATCGACATCGGGCAATCGCTGTAGGCGGACAAACCATATTCACCGACGGTCGGTTTCACCGGTTGCGGCGCGAACATATTGTTCAGCCAACGCTCATCGCCGCCGGATACCACAGCGCACCCGGCCACCTCGGTGGTGTGCGGATAGTGATACGGCGTGGAACGGTCGGGGACGGTATGCGGTTCAATGCCGCCGCAAATCAGATTGTTGACGAAGGCACCACCTTGCGACCAGTTCTGGAACATCACCGGCGAGGCGAAAACGTTATTGTCCACCAGATACGGCCCATGACTCACTTCAATCATGAGGTCACGGACGTTATCGTGGAACACATTGCACGTGATGCGCGTGCCCTGCGTCTGCCAATCCATCCACATGCCCAGCGAGCAGTCGTGGATGTTGTTGTTGGCAATGACCGTATCCAATGCGGCATGGAATTTGATGCCAGCGACCTCCCATCCGAAGAATTCACGCTTCAACGCAATGTGATGGACATGGTTATGCTCGATACGGCAGAATGCGCTGCCCATATGTCCGACGATGGCATTCTGTCCGCACTCGTAGATGTCGTTGTTGCGTACGATATGACCGCCGATCAGCCCCTTTTCCCAGCCGATGCGACGGGCCTTGAATACGGCCTCCAACTGGTACTGGTAACCGGTCTTGCGCTCGGTTTTCGCCCACTCGTTGTCGCCGGATGAGATTTCCTTGCCCAATGACACCGCGGAGAATTTGGCGTCATGCAGCACGTTGTCTTCGATGATCCAGCCATACGACCAGTTCGGGCCGATCATGCCCCACTGCTGCGAGGTAGGCGGCGCCCAATCTCCAGTGGCCTGCGCCATTTCAAAGCCACGCACGGTGATGTAGTTGACATGGTTGCGGGAAGGGAAGAAGCATGTGCGACGAACACTGACCTCCACCAGTTCCTCATTCGGATCGGCACCTTGGAAATTCGCCCAGATCGTTGTGGTGCCGGCATTTTCGTCCACTTCGGCATGCCATACATAACGTGTACGGTCCACATCCGGCACGGGGCAGGGAATCTTCAACGCGAAATCCTCATCCGTATCACGCGGCTGCGGATCGTATACGCCTTCCAACGTCGTCGATTCGAAGAAGGAAACACCGTTGAGATACACATCGCCAAGATGTTTGTCCGGATCCTTGCCGAACTTGGGCATTTCCAGCCAGTCACCGAAAATCGGGGTCGCGAATGGATTGAAATCCCCGAACATCGTATTATCAAGCACCACCGTCCACACATGCGGATGATCGGCCAATTCCGTCCAGCCCTGCACGCATTCCGAGCCTTTGATAACCGGCCGTGCTTCGCCTTCGGCTCCGCAGTAGGTGATGCGCTCATGTTCACTCAGACCGCCGCGTCTCGGATTGACTTGTTCGCGGTATACGCCTTCATGCACGATTACCGTATCACCCGGAGAGGCCATCTGCGCGGCCTTGGAAATCGTGGCGAACGGATGCTCCGTGTCGCCGCACGCAGCATCGTTGCCGGTTGGTTTGACATGGTATTCAAACTTCATTGCTGCATCTCCTTATCCAATATCGGATGTGGGAATACAAAGTCTTTCTCCCTTGGCGACATGCACGAACACACATCTTCATGTTTCGTAAATGCTTTAGCATTTCAGCCAAAGCACTGTTTGATTATATGATTTGACTTTCAAGAAAGTCAAATCGCTTAACTAAATACTTAAAATTGTTGTTACGAAAGTTCTATATGCAACTATTTACGAAACTTTCGAATAGATTTAAGTATTCCAAACGCAGGAAATTACAGGCTTCCGCCCAAACACGATTAACTGCAAAAACTATTTACGCTGTCCCCGGCAATAGCGTTATCATCGATGCTTCATTGGCCGACAAACTGACACTGTACTGGGGAGAGCTCTCTCACTGCGCCACTCGCACGCCCGGTTCCGTTACCGCCATAGCAATCGTACCGACGAGCCTTCACCCGATATATCGAGCCTCCCGGCTCCAAGATGTCAAAAGGCACGTCGCCTGTGCAGACCAATCCCCCTCCCGTATGGATGAAGGAGATCTCAATGCCGTCATCCTTGTGAATCGCCATGACAGGAAGCGGCCCCATCGGCTCGCGATCACGTCCATAAACCAACGACTCGGCAGCCGTTGCCAAGCGCTGCGCGACATGGCGCTTATCCAAAGGATGCAGGTCATTATCCTCTCCATATCCGATCGTCACCACCATCGCCGTGTTCCACAACGTCAAAGCGCGCCGTTGTTCATCACGCAGCCTTGGCCAATCGCAATCGGGTTCCAAAGTATAGTTCGGCAATTGGGCGAATATGAATGGTAGTTCCGGACGCTTGAGTAGCGCACGCCACTCCTGGATCAGCGACATCAACAGCTGCACATAGCCATAAGACGCATGGGCGTTGGACTCCCTCTGACTCCGCCATAATGAAGGACCTCCGAGCGAATCGGAGGTCCTTTTTGTTTTCAACGCTTTCGTTCGTCAAAAGGCCATCGTCAGCAAACCATCAACGCGCCAATCGTTCCGCGGCAGAGGCGATCGCCGCATCACTGGCCGTAGCCGAGAATCGCAGGTATTCCGGCGCTCCGTAGAACTCGCCGGGGCTGGCGACGATGCCGATTTCGGCAAGCTGGCGCAGATCCTCCCAGCAGTCGCCGGACTTGGCTTTCACCCACACGTACAACGCGCCTTGCGGCATGTCGGTGCAGTATCCGTATGCGCGCAGAGCACTCACCAGCATGCCCAGACGCTCCTGGTAACGGGAATGCTGGGTCTTGACCGCGTCGAAGTCACGCAGCCCGGCGGCCATCGCAGCCTGCACCGGTCCGGGAATGATCTGCCCGATCTGTTTGCGGTATGCCGCCATCGGCCCGATCAGCGATTGATCGCCAGCGATAAGCGCCGTACGATACCCGGCCATGTTGCTTTGCTTGCTCAGCGAATACAGCACCAATACGCCTTCGGCGGACCCGCCACACACATCGGCGCGCAAGGCGCACGGCGTGGAGGCAAGCGTATCCGTATCCGCATCCGCTTCCGCAACGTCGTCTTCCCATTGCATCAACGCATAGCATTCATCGGACAGCACCACGGCACCAATCGCGCGCGCGGCACGCACAATACCGGCCATCTGTTCCGCGGACAGCACCTCACCGGTCGGATTGCACGGCGAATTGACCCAAACGGCCTTGACGCCCGGCACATCCTTCCAGGAATCCGCATCCGCCACGTCGTCGACCTTCAGCGTTTGCGCGCCGGCCAACTGCGTGCCGATCTCGTACGTCGGATACGACACCTTCGGCTGCACGACGACATCGCCCTCGCCGAAATGCAGCAGCGACGCCATCAACGCGACGCCTTCCTTGGAACCGACCGTCGGCACCGCATCGGCGCCGATCGCACGCAAATCGACATTGCGGGCGGCCGCGAACCACTCGTGAATGGCGTCACGCAAATCGGCAGTACCTGCCGTAACGGGATATCCGTACGCGTTCGGGTCGTTCGACGAGATGGCGAGCGCCTTGCGCACCGAATCGGGCACGGGGTCGACGGGAGATCCGACGGACAGGTCGATCATGCCGCCGAACGCGGCCTTCGCCGTGCGCTTGTAGGATGCGATGCGCGACCAATCGTACGGTGACGAGAACTCATGAAAGCCCATCCGTAAGTCTCCTTTTCCAACGGGAATCTCAAACCATGCTCCAGCATACGGCAATCGGCCCGACGGCATGGTCGTCCGTCCATACGAAAAACCGGTTCGCCTTCGGCGCATGGAAACGTCGAAGTCGAACCGGTCCAGAAAACGAATCGGCCGTCCAAATCCGCTCGACGAGCA
>ENA-OPSC01001130-OPSC01001130.1-human-gut-metagenome-genome-assembly--contig:-NODE-1130-length-12867-cov-2.027865_pt1 | contig 12867 bp, 10 predicted proteins | sample MGYA00241800_ERZ501891 | MGnify/ENA primary metagenome ERZ501891 (study PRJEB25962, sample SAMEA2042407) | human gut metagenome | biome: human gut; feature: human-associated habitat; material: faeces...
CCATCCCCTTGTTGATCAGATAGGTCATGATATCATCACGGGTACAGATTGCCGTGGAAATGGTTGCCTTTCCGCTCCGGATCAGTTCCTGTGCATTATTCAGCCACACGTCCGTTCCATGTGACAGACCGGAGATACGGATCAGATCCGAAATTGTATTCGGCTTTGTATCCACTACCATCTGGATAACGAAATCAGTTCCAAATTCCGGGATTCCAAGGCATCCGACCGGACATCCGCCGATATCATCCGGCTTGATACCAAGTGCCGATGTATCATGAAACAAAGAAATTACCCCCGGATCATCCAGTGGGATCTTCGTAGCATCAAAACGGTTATCCGTCTCATTGTATTCGTTGTCCATCGCCGGGGAACTGATATATTCCTCCAGTGTCTTGATCATAGTCGGATCATCATGTCCGAGAATATCAAGCTTTAACAGGTTGTGGTCTATCGAATGGTAATCGAAATGTGTGGTGACGATATCCGTCGTCATATCATTCGCCGGATGCTGTACCGGTGTAAAAGAGTTGATCTCTTCGCCAAGCGGAAGTACAATGATTCCTCCCGGATGCTGTCCGGTACTTCGGCGGATTCCCGTACACCCCTGTACGATACGGTCAATCTCACATTTTCTTTTACCCTGTCCATGTTCCTCGTAATAATTCTTTACATAACCGAATGCGGTCTTGTCCGCCAGTGTACCTACCGTTCCGGCACGGAATGTCTGACCCGCACCAAAGATAACCTCTGTATACTTATGCGCATTACTCTGATAATCTCCCGAGAAGTTCAGGTCAATATCCGGCTCTTTATTTCCCTTGAATCCAAGGAAAGTCTCGAACGGAATATCAAATCCATCTTTTATAAGCTTCTCTCCACATACCGGACATACACGGTCCGGCATATCCCATCCGCAGCCTCCGGCAAATTTCCTGACTTCTTCCGAATCAAAATCACTGTAATGACATTTCTTACAGTAATAGTGCGGACTTAATGGGTTAACCTCTGTGATCCCCGCCATGGTCGCTACAAAAGAAGATCCTACGGAACCACGTGAACCTACCAGATATCCGTCTTCCACTGATTTCCATACCAGTTTCTGTGCAATAATATACATAACGGCAAAACCATTGGATATGATTGAATTCAGTTCTCGCTCCAGACGCTCGGTAACAATCTCCGGAAGATTCTCTCCGTACATGGAATGTGCTTTATTATAACAGATATCACGGAGCATCTTGTCCGAATCCGGGATAACCGGCGGACACTTGTCCGGACGCACCGGCGTGATCTTTTCGACCATCTCCGCGATCTTCACCGGATTCTCGATGACAATCTCTCTTGCCTTTGCAGACCCCAGATATTCGAATTCTTCCAGCATCTCATCCGTGGTCCTAAGATACAGCGGCGGCTGATTGCCCGCATCACTAAAGCCCTTTCCTGCCATGATGATTCTTCTGTATACCTCATCTTCCGGATTCATGAAATGCACGTCACAAGTTCCGACAACCGGCTTATTGAACCGTTCACCAAGTGCGACGATCTTCCTGTTGATCTCTTTTAAGTCTTCCTCATTCTGTACCTTCGTGATCTTCTGGCTTTCAATCATAAACTGGTTGTTTCCAAGCGGCTGAATCTCCAGATAATCATAAAAGTTGGCGATCTTTGCAATGCGTTCTTCTGATTTGTCATTCAGTATTGCCTGATAAAGTTCTCCTGCCTCACAGGCACTTCCCACCAGAAGTCCTTCTCTGTATTTCGACAGTTCACTCTTTGGAATTCTCGGTCTTCTCGCATAATATTTCAGATGTGACATTGAGATCAGCGTATACAGATTCACGCGTCCCACTTCATTCAGCGCCAGAATGATCACATGGTATGATGGAAGCTTGCGGACAGCATCCGCATTATTTTCGCCGAACTGGTTCAGTTTTGCCAGGTCATAAATCCCCCTGTCTTTTAACATTTCTACAAATTTCACAAATATCTCTGCTGTTGCCCCGGCATCATCAACAGCCCTGTGATGATTTTCCAGCGAAATATGCAGTGCATTCGCTACTACATTCAGCTTGTACTTTGAAAGTGTCGGCAGAAGAATACGCGCCATCGCCACGGTGTCCACCGATGTGAAATCCGGCTGGATATCCTGATATCTGCAATTTTGTTCAATAAAGCTTACATCAAAGGATGCATTGTGTGCGACCAGTGCCGCATCACCGATAAATTCCAGGAATTGTGGAAGAACTGTCTCGATATCTGGTGCTCCTATAACCATCTGATCTGTAATACTGGTAAGCTGTGTGATCTGAAATGGAATCGGTACTTTCGGATTAACGAATGTGCTGAACTTATCAGTAATCTCTCCATGTTCTACCTTCACCGCACCAATCTCAATAATCTTATCCTTAATTGGACTGAACCCTGTCGTCTCAAGGTCAAATACTACATAAGTATCATCCAGTGGCTGCCCCTTTTCATTCACTGCCACATCAGTCAGGTCGTCCACCAGATAGCCTTCCACACCGTAAATCACTTTAAACGGATCATCCTTATCCAGCGACTCAATATAATGGTTCGCATCTGTAAACGCCTGAACGACACCGTGATCTGTAATCGCCATCGCCGGATGCCCCCAGTCATGCGCCTGTTTCAGCAATGTTGTTACATCAGTTACCGCATCCATATCGCTCATCTTTGTATGGCAGTGAAGCTCCACACGCTTTTCCGGTGCCGTATCCACTCTGGATTCTGTAAAATCACTGATCTTTTTGATTCCGACTACCGACTGGATATTCAGTTCCGAATCAAAACGGTCAACCGTTGTCACACCTTTTAATTTCAGAAATGCACCATTCTTAATATCCCCCAGGATATCTGCCAGCTGATCATTCCGCACAAACATTTTCACCATAATAGAATCCGTAAAATCCGTAACTGCAAACATAATGATCGTCTTCTCGTTACGTATCTCTCTGGTCTCCATGCTGATGACTTTTCCGCGGATGGTAATCTCTCCCATCTCTCCCAGAACATTCTTAAGTTCTATCGTCTCATCGTCAAAATCACGTCCGTAAATAAGGTTTGGATCATCGGTAGCTTTACGTACAAAGGAATATCCACCTTTTCCGAATGAGCCGCCCTTCTTAAATCCACCTGAACTTCTTCCGCCACTTTTGATATTGTTCCCGCTTTCTCCTGCTGAGTTGCTTTTTGCTTTGGTCTTTTCGTCTTTCTTCTCTTCTTTTTGTTCCAGTTCCTGTGCTTTCTTTGCTTTTACGGCCTGCGACTGTTCTCTGATTGCTTCGATTTCCTGCTCTAATTTCGCCTCGTTGTATTTCAGCTTGCTGTCTTTTGCTTTTTCATAAAGAACACGGATCTCCACAGGCCTGTGAAACCGTTCTTCAAATACATCTGAAAGATATGTAGATAGCGAATCCTTTTTTCCCTGTGCAACAATGGTATCAGTCAGTGTCAGACAGAGAATATTTCCGTTTTCAAATTCATAACTTGCATTCTGCAGCATATTCCGCTCTACTACGCTTCTTTGATCCAGTTCCATCAGGAAGCTGTCATAATATTCATTCATCAGATTTTCCGGTGTATACTGTTCTGAAAGATCATACTGCTCTTTTACCGACACCTGGATATGACTTCTGGCAAACAGCTGCTGTTTTAGCAGGCGTTCTACTTCGTAAATATGTTTTTTCTGGATCAGATGTCTGCTGTAAAGGCTGACACGGATAAAATCCCTTGTTGAATTGGTAGAAACTTTCGTCACTTCCACACCCTGAAACATCATCTGTATATCATCTTTTACTTTTAATGTCGGAAATACCTCAAAAAACGGTTTACTCATTCCAGTGTAACAACTCCTGTCTTAACGTTTCCAATAATTCTTCTTCTTTTACTTTTTTGACAATTTCACCTTTCTTGATCAAAAGACCTTCTCCGCATCCTCCGGCAATTCCGATATCTGCTTCTTTTGCTTCTCCAGGTCCGTTTACCACACATCCCATAACAGCAACTTTAATATCCAGTGGAATATCCGCCACCATATCCTGCACCCGATTTGCGAGTCCGATCAGATCAATCTTGGTTCTTCCACAGGTCGGGCAGGATACTACTTCTATTCCACCCTTTCTAAGTCCCAGTGTCTTTAAGATCAGCTTGGCCGATTTGATCTCTTCTACCGGGTCTCCGGTAAGAGATACACGAATCGTATCTCCAATCCCCTGACTTAAGATCAGTCCGAGTCCGATCGATGATTTTATATTTCCTGCAAGTAATGTTCCTGACTCTGTAATACCGACATGCAGCGGGTATGGACATTGCGGTGCAAGCAATTCATGCGCTTTTACACACATCATCACATCTGAAGATTTGATACTTACTACAAGATTATCATATCCCATATTTTCGATCAGATGCACTTTATCCAGTGCACTTTCTACCAGTCCTTCTGCTGTCACTCCATGGTATTTCTCTACCAGATGTTTTTCAAGCGATCCACTGTTCACTCCGACACGTATCGGTATATGATATTCTTTTGCTTTTTCTACCACTGCTCTGACTCTTTTTTCATCTCCGATATTTCCCGGATTGATACGGATCTTATCCGCTCCGTTTTCGATTGCTGCAATTGCCAGGCGATAATCAAAATGTATATCCGCCACCAGTGGAATATGGATCTGCTTTTTAATCTTGCTGATACTTTCTGCCGCTTCCATCGTTGGCACTGCCACACGAATGATATCACATCCTGCTTTTTCAAGTCTTAAAATCTGTGCCACACATGCTTCTACATCTTCCGTCTTTGTATTTGTCATAGACTGGATCGCAATTTTTTCTCCACCACCGATGCATACATCCCCAATTTGTACTTTTCTGGTTTTATTCCTGTAGTTATCCATTTATTTTCCTCCTTTTTCCATATCCATGCAGAGAACTTGCCACTGGCAACTTCTCTAGCATACTTTGGTATGTATAACAAACACCCCTCTATACACTGCATAGAGGGGCCCTCATCTATTTTTTATTGAACATCATCTGCTCACCATATTCACGTTCTGTCAATGTCATTGTTCCGCCATCAATACTGTATTCAAATGTCGTTCCTATCGACTGCACTGCATTCTTTAACGTCTCTTCTGTATACTGACCATTTGATTTTTCTGCAATTTCCTGAATCTTATTATCATCCTCCTGAATGGATATCGTCTTGGATTCCTTACTGAGCGTATATGTCATCGGAACTTGCGTTTCTTCTCCATCCCCGGATGCCGGAAGTATAACTGTCATCTGTCCGTTCCGACCGATCTTAAGATCTATATTACCGTCTTCATCTGTCCATGATCCCTCCAGTGGGTTTCCTGTAAACATCTTCATTAAAAGAAAGATTGCTATAATTACGATCAGGACAGATGTAACAGCCGTAACGACTGTCCATATCTTACTTCTTTTTGCCTCATCATTGTTTGCTATCATCTATCCATTTCCTTTCTTTAATAATTCTATTTTTTAGTATTACCATCATATTAAATTATATGTGGTTTTTACTTTCATGTCAACGACGGGGTAATCGTTTGTTTCTTCTTTCATTACTCATCAATCTCTACTAACAGATAAAATCCTCTGTCTGTCTGTTCGATTTTCTGTATTTTTCCCTTTCTTGACTTTATTCTCTGTCTTGTACGATAAATTCCTGACATCGCAATGGATGGCTCTACAAGATAAGTGTACTGACCTGTCACAGCACTTCTTTCACTGATCTCAACTTCCTGTCCTTCCGTTACCAGTCCTTCTCTTTCCATTTTAAAACGTTCTACTCTCACTTTATCTGCTTCCTTCTCTTAATATTCACTTCAATCTGTTTGTTCTCCACTTATACACTTTCGCCTCTTTTTGTTCCATTTCGGCACATCTGCGACACATTTCGTTGAGAATCGACACTTTCCGTGTTCCGAAGTGCAACACTTGGTAAAATATACCAATCAATTTAGGAGGTATCCGACATGCCATTTTCTGAAAAACTAAAAAAATTACGTGAAGAAAATCATTATACCCAGAAATATGTTGCAAAACATCTCAATGTTGCACGTTCTACCATTGCCGGGTATGAAACAAAGAATCGTCAGCCTTCTCACGAAAAACTGACGATTCTTGCTGAGCTTTTTCATGTTTCAGTTGATTATCTGCTGGACGATGATATCAGTGAAATCACACTTTCCAATAAATCAACGGCTCAAAAATCAGAGCACTATCTTCTCACCCATTTTCACCGCTTATCTAATTCTTCTAAAAAAGAATTGTTAAACTTTCTTCAATACCTGGAACAGCGGGATGAATCCACACGCAGCAAATCAGCTCTTTAATCCTGCATTATTTCACAAAGCGGTGATAAATATAATCATTTGCTTCTTTTTCCTGACTGTCATCCAGAGGCATTAACTGAACTTCCCCGTACTTTCTTTCGAGCGCTTTCTGGATCAGATAGTCACTCACCTGTGGATTCTTTGGAAGCAACGGACCATGCAGATAAGTACCGATTACATTTTTGTAAACTACGCCTTCATAGCCGCTTTTCCCATCATTTCCCGCTCCGTATAATACTTTTCCAAATGGTTTATTTCCATTGAGGTATGTTCTTCCCCCATGATTTTCAAATCCAACCACCGGCATATCTACAAGATCACTGTCCAGTACAATATTATCTATGAGACGTCCCTCTTCCTGTTCCGTATAAATGTCAACCAGATTCAGTCCCTCGATCATTCCGGCATCTGTCTTATAATATTTTCCAAGAAGCTGATATCCTCCGCATACTGCAATAACAACTCCTCCGTCTTCCACATAATCCTTGAATTCACTTTGAATCTCAAGAAGACTTTTACATACGATTGCCTGTTCACGGTCTGAACCTCCGCCTAACAGTACAATATCCAATTTTGAAAAATCAATCTGATCCCCTGTATTAAACTCTATCGTCTCTGCTTCAATTCCACGCCAGATACATCGTTTCATCAGACATGCGATATTCCCTCTGTCGCCGTACAGATTCAAAAGATCTGGATACAGATGCCCTATCGTAATTTTCATATCTTTTGTATCCATTATCTTTCTTCCTCCATCTTTTTCAATACATTTCTGGTACTGAACAGAGCCGTATAATTCACCAGTACATACAGGTTGCCACAGCCATCTTCAACCCTTTCCCGGATTGCCTTTTCAACATCTGCTTCCAGCATAGATGGGATGTCCACATATTTCATACGAAGTCTCATATCCTGACAACGGATACCGCTTACTGTAATCGAATTCACATTAGCACCCTTAAATCTGTCAAAGTCCACATCCCAAAGCCACGAAACATCCGTTCCATCCTGTGCATTGTCATTGATCACAATGATCACATCCTTCATGGAATCATCCTGCATAACCGCTGAGATATTCTGATTGAATCCTGCCGGATTCTTCGCAAGATTCAGCACGATCTTTGTGCCTTTTACCTCAAACTGCTCCATACGTCCGTTTTCCGGGTTGAAATCTGTAAGCATATCCTGAAAATGCTCCAGCTCAAGCCCTCCGGTTCTTCCAGCCGCGTAGGCTGCCAGAATATTATATACATTATAGAAGCCTTTATAATTGGCCTCCAGGCGTCTGCCATCTACCGTAAACGCAAGATGGTCGCTGACTGCCACATCCGATGCATCATATTCAATTGCCGGACGCTTAAAATCACAGCCTGTACATGCATAATCGCCAAGCTGGCTGTAGTGATAGAAATTATATTTTAACGGTGCTCCGCATTTCTTACAGAAACGTCCCTCTCTGATCTCATGCGAATCTTTATCATTCACTACCTTTTCGCTGATACCGTAAGTCACATACGGATTACCGCTTTCCATTGCAAGGTAAGCAGACAATGCATCATCCCCGTTCACGATCACCTTCATCTTTGGTGCACTCTGCATCACTTCTTTTAAGATATTCATTGTAATGTCGATCTCACCGTAACGGTCAAGCTGGTCACGGAACAGATTCGTCAGTACCATATAATCCGGCTTAAAGTGTGGAAATACCCTTCTTGTCGAAGCTTCATCAATCTCGATACATGCATAATCCGCATCCAGATTACCACTTAAACCCGCACCTAATACAAAGGCTGCCACAACACCATTCAACATGTTGGAACCGGTATGGTTACAGATTACTTTATAACCTTCCTTCTCGATTGCTGCACAGAGCATATTGTTGGTTGTCGTCTTTCCATTGGTTCCACATACAATAAAAATGTCTTTTCTGACTTGTCCCGCAAGATCATGCAGGATGCTTGGATCAATCTTCAGTGCAATCTTTCCCGCCCAGGTCACGCCCTGGCGGTGAAAGATATGTACACTTGCTTTTTCACTTATCTTCGCTGCCCATACGGCCAGCATTCTGCGTACTCCCATAATTACCTATTTCCCGATCAGTTCTTTGATATTTTCCGGTTCCGGCATCGAACGGATCGCACCTTTTTTCATTGTGATCAGTGCTGCACCTGCATTCGCATATGTCAGAATCTCTTTTAATTTTGCCTCATCCAGATTATCCAGACCGTACTTTAATACACCGTTGATCGAACATCCGCAGAATGTATCTCCTGCTCCTGTGGTCTCAATTGCTTTCACAGTAAATCCCGGCTGCTCTACACGAAAGTTTTTATAGTAGGCTCTGCTTCCTTCTTTTCCCATCGTCAGGAAGATAAGAGGAATCTGATACTTTTCCTGAAGATACTTAATTCCTTCATCATAATCTTCTTTTCCTGATACAAACTGGATCTCATTGTCAGAGATCTTCAGTACGTCACAATTTTCGAAGCCATATTCCATCTGTGCTTTCGCTTCATCCAGAGTCTTCCACAGCGGCGGACGTAAGTTCGGATCAAATGTGATCATGCAGCCTGCTTCTTTAGCGACTGCAAGTGCCTTCTTTGTTGCACTCTTCACCGGCTCATCTGTCATAGAAAGTGTTCCAAAGTGAAATACCTTTGACTGGCGGATCAGATCATAATCTACTTCCTCTTCCTTCAGCATCATATCAGCTCCCGGTTTGCGGTAAAAAGAAAATTCTCTGTCACCATCCGGAAAAGTATGTACAAAAGCCAGTGTCGTGTGGATATCCTGATCCATCACAAGTCCTTTTGCTTCTATTCCGATATTTGTAATCGTATCTCTTAACAGTTTACCAAACTGGTCATCCCCAACTTTTCCAATGAATGCGGTTTTTCTTCCAAGTTTGTTCAACATTGCAAGCACATTACACGGCGCACCACCCGGGCAGGCTTCAAACAACTGATTTCCCTGCTCACTTTCCCCATTCACTGCAAAGTCGATCAGCATTTCTCCAAGTGCTGTTACGTCATATATCTTTTCCATCCTAAAATCTCCTTATCCTAAATCTTACACTTGTTTCATATTTCATTTTATCATAGAATTTTACATTTTTAAAGACACAGGCTCTTAAAGTGCATATTTGCCAATTCTTACAAAAATTCCGTTATTTTTTTGTCATTTTGCCTATTTACGAATCCGAAAATGATTGATAAAATAATAACAAATAATACAGTTACCTGATGTATTATTTTATTATGTGAAACGACGATTTCGCAAATTGTTCGTGTTTGGATGGTACTACCCCTCCCACGAACCCTCTCTTGATAGCGTTTTGTAAGAAAGTCACATGAGAAGTTTCCGCCAAAACTTTTCATGTGACTTTCTTCATTTATTGTCTACAGAACTTGCCACTGGCAGGTTCTGTAGATAATTCTTCTGTTTTTATTTTAACATTCTTCAGCAATTTTATAGATCAGCTTTTCTGTATCTTCCCATCCAATACATGGATCTGTGATCGATTTTCCATAGATCATATCAGCCGATATATCCTGTCTGCCTTCTTCCAGGTAACTTTCTACCATAACTCCTTTAATCATCTTCTTAAGATCCGGGTTATATCTGCGCGAATGCAGCACCTCACTTACAATACGGATCTGTTCTTTATATTTCTTGTTTGAATTCGAATGATTCACATCAATCACTGCTGCCGGATTCTTAAGATCTTTTTTCTGATATAATTCCCAGAGTCTTACACATTCTTCATAATGGTAATTTGGTATGCACTGTCCGTACTTGTCAACTCCGCCACGAAGGATCGTGTGTGCAAGCGGATTACCAGACGTCGTTACATCCATCGTTCTGTAAATGAACCGGTGTCCCATCTGTGCTGCTACGATCGAGTTGAGCATTACAGAAAGATCTCCACTGGTCGGATTTTTCATTCCAACCGGAATATCCATACCACTTGCCGTCAGCCGGTGCTGCTGATTCTCCACCGATCTTGCACCCACTGCCTCATAGGAAAGGATATCATCCAGATAACTTCTGTTTTCCGGATATAACATTTCATCCGCTGCTGTCAGTCCGCTTTCTTTCATTGCACGGATATGCATCTTACGGATTGCCATAATTCCAGCATACAGATCCGGAGCTTTATCCGGATCTGGCTGATGAAGCATTCCCTTATATCCTTCACCGGTCGTCCTTGGCTTATTGGTATAGATTCTCGGAATCAATACCAGGCGGTCTTTTACCTTTTCATTTACCTTCGCCAGACGGCATACATATTCACATACAGAATCTTCATTATCTGCCGAACAAGGTCCGATGATCACTGCGAATTTATCGGATTTTCCGGTAAAAATATCACGTATTTCTGCGTCTCGTTCTTTCTTTAACTGAATCAGTTTCTCTGACAGCGGATATTCTTCTTTCAGTTCTGCCGGTGATGGCAGAACTTTATTTACTTTCATAGACATATCTTTTTCCTTATCTTTATCCTAACAGATGTACCCCTCCAAGAAGTACATACGATATAAACCACATAATTATAGTTGCCATACAAATTCCAATGATAACAGCCGGAAATGCTTTCTTAAATTTCATTCCCAGAAGTGCTGCAATCAGAGACCCTGTCCATGCGCCGGTTCCCGGAAGAGGGATTCCCACGAATAACACCAGTCCCCAGAATTCATATTTTTCAATCTGGTCCTTCTGCCGCATCGCCTTGGATTCCAGTTTATCCACCAGCGGCTTGAATGTTTTCGTTCCCTTCATCCAGTTAAATACCGGTGTAATCAGAAGCAAAATAAATGGAACCGGAATGATATTTCCGATAATGCAAAGTGGAATCGCAGTCGATACCTTTACTCCAAGGATCGGTCCTGCAACAAGCAGCGCCCCGCGAAGTTCAAGGATCGGGATCATCACTTCTTTACTCACACTTCCGCTTAACGCATCAATAATCCCATGTATTAACGTATTGGTCATAAGAAACTCCTCTTATTTATTCATATATTTTTTCAGAAATGCAAACATTGCTTCCATCTCTTCTCTGGTTCCCACAGTGATACGCATATACTGTTCAATTCTTTCACTGCCCCAGAAACGCACATAGATGTCATTCTCTTTCAGTGCTTCAAATAATTCTTTTGCATCATAATCCGGATGCATGGCAAAGATGAAGTTCGATTTGGAATCCAGACAGTGGAATCCGAGATTCTTTAACTCTTCTTTCGCCCATTCCCGTGTCTCGATAATCTTATTCACACATTCTTCAAAATATGCCTTATCTTTCACCGCTTCCACACCACATACCAGTGATGTCTGATTCATGGTGTAAGAGTTGAAAGAATACTTTGCATCATTCAGGTACTTGATCAGTGTCGGATTACTGATTGCGTAACCAATACGCATTCCTGCCATTGATCTTGCTTTTGAAAACGTCTGAACGATGATCAGATTTTCATATTTATCGATCAGTTCCATTGCGGAACGTCCTGCGAAATCAACGTAAGCTTCATCCACGATCACAATTACATCCTGATTGTGTGCGATAATATCTTCTACATCAACCAGATCTTCATAAAGTCCTGTCGGTGCATTCGGATTTGGGAAAATCACACCACCATTTTCTTTGTAGTAATCTTCTTTTATAATCTTAAAGTTCTCGTCAAGCTTCTGGCATTCATACGGAATACGGTACAGATCTGCCCATACCTTATAGAAAGAATAGGTGATATCCGGAAAAAAGATTGGTTTCTCTGAGTTAAAAAATGTCAGGAAACACATGGATAACACATCATCCGATCCTACTCCTACGAATACCTGATCCGGATTCACATGATAAAAATCAGCCAGCGCATTTACGAGTGGTGCCGCCGTCGGATCCGGATACAGACGCAGACGGTCTGTATTCATCTCCTCCAACGCCTTTGTCACGCCCGGTGCAGGTGCGTATGGGTTTTCATTGGTATTCAACTTGATTACTTTGCGCTGTGGCTGCTCGCCCGGCACATACGGTTCTACTTTTCGAATGTTCTTTTCAAATGCTTTCATGCTGCTCTCCTAGAAATATTCTTTCGCCAGTTCTTTGAATTTTGGAAGGGAATTCACGATTGTCTCATGTGATACGCAGTACGCAAGTCTTACATATCCAGGGCATGCAAACGAACTTCCTGGCACGATCAGAATATTATATTTCTTTGCAGCCTCACAGAATTCCTTCTCATTCGGAACCGGTGATTTCACAAACAGATAAAATGCTCCCTGTGGCTTAATGCACTCAAATCCGCACTCTTTCAGTCCGTTATACAGATCTTCTCTGTTGCGATCATAGAAAGAAAGGTCTGTCTTTTCATTCAGGCATTTTTCTACTACCTTCTGCTGCAGTGTCGGTGCATTAACAAATCCGAGGATACGTGTTGCGACATTGGCTGCGGAAAGTACTTCTTCACTGTCTTTTAATTCATCCGGAATAACCAAGTATCCG
>ENA-OPSC01001132-OPSC01001132.1-human-gut-metagenome-genome-assembly--contig:-NODE-1132-length-12855-cov-1.862031_pt1 | contig 12855 bp, 7 predicted proteins | sample MGYA00241800_ERZ501891 | MGnify/ENA primary metagenome ERZ501891 (study PRJEB25962, sample SAMEA2042407) | human gut metagenome | biome: human gut; feature: human-associated habitat; material: faeces...
TACCAAGGAACAGCTGAAGGAATACCAGAAACAGTATAAAGATAGAATCAAAGAATCTTCTCAGGCAATTTACAGCTACAATCAGGAAATGCTGAAAATGTACGAGGATCAGGTTTCAAAAGAGAACGATCTTCTGAAAGAGAACGTTGATATACGGCAGAAAGCGAAAGATGCTAAGGAAGATTACTATCAGTTTGACAAGACTATCAAGAACAAGAATAAAGATATCAATGCAATCAAAGCGCAGATCGCAGCTCTGGAAGGAACCACAAACGCTGCTGCCAAGGCCAAGCTGGAACAGTTAAAGGCGGATCTTGCAGAAAAAGAGGAAGATCTGGAAGATACCAAACACGATCATGAAATTGATCTGATATCCAAGGGCTATGATAACCTTACCGATCAGGCCGACAAAGCACTGGACAGTACCTTAAATGCAGTGAAATCCAACTCTCAGATGCAAACCGCTGTTATTGACGAGATGCTAAAAACCACAAAGCAGAAATATAAGGATGCTTATGCAGAGATCAACCAGATCATTGCAGACACAGGTTTAAAAGTTTCGGATCAGTTCAAGAGTAACATCAAGGATTCAAACCTGAAGAATGAACAGACGGATAAGAAGAAAGCTGACAAAGCAGTAACAGGAATCAAAGACACAAAGGTTTCTGGCTCTACAGGGACCGGAAGTACATCTGCGGACAAGGTAATACGAAATGCTGCCACAGATGCACAGGATAAAACCCTGAAGAAACTTTCATTAAGTCCGAAATCTGTTGTTGTGAACGTGGGAAAGACAGCAACGGTAAAGGTAAGCTTCAGCCCGGCAAGCGCAGTCAATAAGAATTTTAACTGTACGGCATCTGCAAAAGGAATCGTGAAAATCACACAGGCAGCAGACAGTATTACCCTGAAGGGATTAAAGACCGGGAAAACAGTAATCAAAGTTCAGGGAGCTGGCGGATATTGTAAGGCGGTAAGCTTAAATGTGTCTGTACTGAAGGATGCAACGAAAAACTCCAAGATCGTGAACAGTACAGCCAAGAGTAAGAAATATACTCTTACCACAGAAGAGAAAAACCGTGTCCTGAACATGTCAACCGGACAGAACGCCAATACCGTAAAGGCGAACACCAAGAAAGAAGCAGAGCTGAAGAAATGGTATAAAGCATTGCCATCTTATACAGGCGGTGACGCAGAAATCGAGAAGATCAAAGATCCGCTTGTGAAGCACTTTGCAAAGAAGGGTAAGAAAGCCAGCAACGCAAACATTATAAAGGCAGCTTCGATTTTGGGCTATAAGGACGCAAAGAATGTAAGCAAGTGGGACACCAAAAAGAAAAATGCAATGGTAAAGAAACTTCAGAGTTATGGCTTTGCCAATGGAGGAATTGTTCGTAATCTAATTCCGGCAAGTATGGGAACGCTTCTGGGAGATGCGATCATGAGAAATGGTGATACGGGATTCATTGGAGCCAAACCGGGAGAAACGGTGCTTACCCAGGATTTCACAAAGCTTCTGAAGCCAACAACAGCGACCATGCAGGAGTTTACAGAGGTTATGCAGAAAGCAGGAACTCCAAGCGTAAAAGAAACACCAGTCAGACAGGAAGTTACCATGAATAATGATTATCAGTTCGTGATAAATGGTGTGGATGTAAATGATATGTCGGAGCTAAAGAAGGTTATCCGTGGGGAACTTGATAAACACGACAAAGAACTTGCAAAAGAATTTAAGAAATTCAGATAAAGATAGAAACACGAGGGCATCTGTATCAGCTACAGGTGCTCTTATTTTATGAGTAAAAGGATAAAAAGGAGTAAATGAAAATGAGAAAATACAAAAAATATACCAGAGAAGAATACAGCAAAAAATTTGATGATCTGATGGAGAATACATTTAATTATGTTATGCAGGAAGGAGAGCAGATCGTTCAGTGCAAGGAGCCATACCCGGCATACTGGTTTATGTCTAATAAAGGTTATTTGTTCTCTGCATATGGCAGTAAGATCAAAGTAGTGAAATCAAACCACAGGTATACAGGGACAAAGAATAAAGATGGCAGTCGGACGGGACAGGACTGGTATTATGAGTACAAAGTTGCAGGACAGAAGCACAATAAGCACGTTACCATGTATCGGGTAATGAGCGACTGTTTCTGTGAAAATGAGTTTGGTTCTGAAGATAATGAGATCCACCACATCAGAAAAAAGAACCAGTATAAGCCAAGTGAAGGAAAAGAGTGCAACCGTGCGGAGAATTTGCAACTGCTGCCCCGGGAGATCCATAAAAATCTGACATATTATGCAAGCAAACCGGACGCAGAGCATAACAAAGAGCTGGAAGAGAAGATAAAAAATGCAGACTGTCCATCCTTTCAGTTTCCACAGGAACAGTTTCAGGACTTGTTAATGGCAGCTTTATATGATTGTAATGTAAGTGGAGGAAAAGCGATCATGTATACGACAACAATAACAGACAATGTGGAGGATATAGAAGCAGAAGCGCATGTTTTGGACGTAGGAAAGATACTGAAACAGAACCTGGAAGAATGCGAATAATTATATACGAAGGAAGAACAAAACAGATGTGAAGAGCATCCCCGGAACGTGACAGGATGGCAGCAGCGGCGGAAGTAGCGGCAACAGTGAGAAGAAAACTCTAGCTGGACCGGCTGTAAGAATATGTCATGTAAGAGCTGGGATGCTCTTTTTTTGGTGGAACAAAACAGTGAATAATTGGAATACAAGGAGAAAAAAATGGGTAATATGGTTGAAAATATGACACCTGAGATGGCGATGGGAATGTTGAAATACATCCAGAATAATGATATTATTGACTTGTCATATGTGCAAGAGATGAAAGAAATGGCTGAAAGAGATAAATACTTACAGCAGCACCCGTACAAAATCTGGCAAGGAAAGGACGGAAAGTGGAGAACATATCTTCCAGACAAAACGAAGGCTAATGGCCGAAAACTGATAAAGAGAACATCTGAAGAAGATATCAAGAAAGAAGTTGCTAAATATTACAGAAAAGAAGCAGAAAATCCAACAATTCAGGAAGTGTTTGAAGAGTGGAACGACAGGCGATTACAGCTGGGAAAAATTGCTGCTCCAACGCATCAGAGGAATTGTCAGATATATGAGCGGCATTATGAAAAACTGGGAAAAAGAAGAATAAGATATGTTGCACCGGATGAATTTAGTGATTTTCTTGAGATTCAAATAGCAGAACATAATCTTACAGCAAAAGCCTTTTCTAATTTGAAAACAATAACAAGAGGATTTCTGAAACGGGCGAAAAAAAGAAAACTTATTGATTGGAGTCCGGAAGAGATGCTTCAAGATTTAGATACCTCAGATTCTATCTTTAAGAGAACAATAAAGGAAGATGATGAAGCGGTATTCAATGAAGATGAATTGCCACGGTATATAGAATGCTTAGAGGATAGACTAGACGTGGTTAATCTAGGAATCTTGTTGATGTTTCTCACGGGGATCAGAGTTGGTGAGTTGGTTACTTTAAAATTTTCAGATTTTGATAACAATACTATTAAAATTAGACGTACAGAAACAAGAGTGTTTATCGAAAAAGGTAAATATGATTATCGGGTAAAAGAATTTCCAAAATCACAGGCTGGTGTTAGAACAGTGATTGTTCCGGAAGATTATATATGGGTTGTTCAAAAACTTAAAAGATGTAATCCAACACAGGAGTATGTTTTTGTAAATGAAAAAGGTAAACGAATGACGACAAATGTAATACGGCGGAGAATGGAACGAACATGTAAGCAAATACATATTAAGCCGAAGTCACCACATAAGGCGAGAAGAACTTTTGCCAGTATTCTTCTTGACAACAACGTGGATGAAAGAATGGTTATTGATCTGATGGGACATACAGATATTAAATGTACAGAGGGATATTACCATAAAAATAGGCGTTCTATAGATCGAAAAAAAGAAATTCTTAGCAACATACCAGATTTCAAAATAATAAGTGTATGAATTTTTTACAAAAAAGGTAATCAAAGGTAATCATAAGTGAAACCCGCAAAAGCGCATGAATAAAGGAAAATAGCATGTTACACACGGGTTCGATTCCCGTCAGCAGCTTTTTTTGTGTCTAAAAACAGACAATTTTTTGTTTAGATACAGGTTTTGCGGGTTTCAAAAACTCCGGATTTATGATAAGATAAAACATCAGGATGATATTTAGGAGGGAAAGCAATGGAGAACGAAACAGTTTCCAAAAACTTTATTGAAAATATTATAGACAAAGATCTTGAAGAAGGCGTTTATGACACCGTGCATACACGTTTCCCACCGGAACCTAACGGCTATCTTCATATCGGACATGCGAAATCCATTCTTTTAAATTATGGACTGGCTCAGAAATACAACGGAAAATTCAATCTCCGTTTTGATGATACCAACCCTACAAAGGAGAAATCCGAATTTGTAGAGTCCATCAAGGCTGACGTGAAATGGCTTGGTGCAGACTGGGAAGACAGACTTTTCTTTGCATCTGATTATTTTGATCAGATGTATGAGGCAGCAGTGAAACTTATTAAGAAAGGCAAGGCCTTTGTCTGCGACCTGACTGCAGACCAGATTCGTGAGTACCGAGGAACTCTTACAGAGCCAGGTAAAGAGAGCCCGTACAGAAACCGTACTGTAGAAGAGAATCTTCAGCTTTTTGAAGAGATGCGTGAGGGCAAATACGGAGATGGCGAGAAGGTTCTCCGCGCCAAGATCGATATGGCATCACCGAATATGAACATGCGTGACCCGGTCATTTACCGTGTAGCCCGCATGACACATCACAATACAGGAGATAAATGGTGCATCTATCCGATGTACGACTTCGCTCATCCGATCGAGGATGCCATTGAGGGTGTGACACATTCTATCTGTACTCTGGAGTTTGAGGACCACAGACCGCTTTATGACTGGGTGGTAAAGGAACTGGAATATCCGCACCCACCGAAGCAGATCGAGTTTGCAAAGCTGTACCTGACCAACGTTGTTACAGGTAAACGTTATATCAAGAAGCTTGTTGAGGACGGCATCGTAGATGGATGGGATGATCCGAGACTAGTATCCATCGCCGCACTTCGCCGCCGTGGATTTACACCGGAGTCTATCCGTAAATTTGTAGAACTCTGTGGTGTTTCAAAGGCGAACAGTTCTGTAGATTATGCAATGCTCGAGTACTGCATCCGTGAGGACCTGAAGCTGAAACGTCCGCGTATGATGGCGATTCTTGATCCGATCAAGCTCGTGATCGATAACTATCCGGAAGGACAGGTTGAGTATCTTGAAGCTCCGAATAATATGGAGAATGAGGAGCTTGGAACCAGAAAGATCCCGTTCAGTGGAGAACTTTATATTGAACGTGATGATTTTATGGCAGAGCCTCCTAAGAAATACAAACGTCTCTATATTGGAAATGAAGTTCGTCTTATGAATGCATATTTTGTAACCTGCACAGGTTATGAGGCAGATGACGACGGAACGATCCGTGTAGTCCACTGTACCTATGACCCGGAGACCAAGGGCGGAAATGCACCGGACGGACGTAAGGTAAAAGGAACGATCCACTGGGTGGAAGCATCCAATGCAGGTAAAGTTGAGGTAAGACTTTACGAGAATATCGTAGATGAAGAAAAAGGTGTTTACAATAAAGAAGATGGTTCTCTTAATGTAAATCCGAATTCTCTTACAGTAACAAGTGCTTATGTAGAGCCGGAGCTTCTGAAAGCAAAAGGTTATGACAGCTATCAGTTTGTACGTAACGGTTTCTTCTGCGCAGATATCCATGACTCCAGGGAGGGAGCACCGGTATTTAACCGCATTGTATCTCTGAAGAGCTCTTTCAAATTACCGAAAGCATAAAAACTGTCAAAAAGAATACGAAACATATGACAGCAGTACACCGTGAACAGGTATCAGGGTGTACTGCTTGTTTTGTTTTATCGTCATCAGGAATAAATGGATAAGTACAAAATGCTCCTGCAACGATTTCGGTTGCGCCCATTTACAGAAACGGTTATACTGATAACACAGGAAAGAGAGGAATTACACATGAAGAAAATCGTGCTTGCTTCCGCATCTCCCAGGAGGCGGGAACTTTTAAGCCAGGTAGGAGTCGCCTTTGAAGTGAAGCCTGCCAGCGGGGAAGAACGGATCACCAGTGCAGAGCCTGCGAAAGTGGTGGAGGAACTTTCTCGTCAGAAAGCTATGTTTACGGCATACGCGCTGGAGGAAGAGGAGAACCGAGATCTGAGAGATGTGGTTGTGATCGGTGCAGATACCGTTGTATCTTATGAGGGTAAGATTTTAGGTAAACCGGCAGATGAGACAGCTGCAATAGAGATGCTCGCTATGCTGCAGGGGAATACACATCAGGTATATACCGGTGTAACTTTGTTGATAAGAGAAAAAGGGAGATGGAAAGCTCATACCTTCCATGAGTGCACAGATGTGAGCTTTTATCCGGTGACAGAGGAAGAAATAAAGGAATATGTAAACAGCAAAGACCCAATGGACAAAGCCGGAAGCTATGGGATCCAGGGCGCCTGGGGAGCCTATGTGAAGGGAATCCGTGGTGATTATAACAACGTGGTGGGACTGCCTGTGGCAAGACTGATCTATGAGACAAAAAAACTGGGAATGAACCTGAGAGGATGAAAGACAAAATGATAAAAGCTTGTATATTTGATCTGGATGGAACAATTGCGGATACACTGGAATCTATGGCATATGTGGCGAATGAGATCATGGAAAAGTTTTCCCTGAAACCACAGCCGGCAGATAATTTTCGTTATTACAGCGGTGAAGGTGCAGATATGCTGATCAGAAGATGCCTGATCGATGCAGGAGATCCGGAGCTGGTACACTACGAAGAAGTCAGGGAACTTTATCGCAGGAAATTTGATGAAGATCCGTTGTATAAAGTTGTGCCATATAAAGATATGCCGGAAACCCTTCAGAAGCTGAAACATACAGGCCTTAAGATGGCTGTATGCTCCAATAAGCCTCATGTTGCGGCGCAGAAAGTGGTAAAGGCGATCTATGGCGATCTGTTTGATGAGGTGATGGGACAGCAGGAAGGGATCCGCAGAAAGCCGGCGCCGGATGGTCCGCTGAAGATTGCAGAAGATTTCGGCGTAAAGCCGGAAGAATGTATGTATATCGGAGATACAAAGACAGATATGCAGACAGGAAGTGCTGCCGGAATGTATACCGTTGGTGCACTATGGGGATTCCGTGACAGAGAAGAGCTTGAAAATAACGGTGCAGATATTGTAGCAGCTGTACCTGGTGATCTGTTTACTATTTATGAGGAGAAGCAGCATGATTAAGATGGTTGCCAGTGATCTGGATGGAACGCTGCTTATCGGTGGAAGACAGACGCTGCCGGAAGAGATTTTTCCGCTGGTAAAGGAACTGAAAAAAATGGGAATCCTCTTTGTGGCAGCCAGTGGCAGACAGTATGCCAATATGAGGAATCTTTTTGCGCCGGTAAAGGACGAGATGGCATTTATCAGTGAAAATGGCGGGCTTGCTGTCCAGAATGAGAAGCTTCTGTACTGCGACAGCTTTGACAAAGAACTGGTCAGAGAGATCATTCAGGCAATATGGGAAAAGCCCGGAGCGGAATTTTCCTGTTCTACAAAGGATTTTTATTATATCATGCCCAAGACAGAACATTATCGCCATCTGATGATCGAAGAAGTAAAAAATCAGTGTAAGATCATAAAGAGTTTTGATGAGATCACAGAGCCTTGTATGAAGGTTGCAGTTTATGAGAGAGAAGGAATGACGGAGGAATCCATCCGGTACTGGAGAGAACGGTTCAAAGACAGATGTACTGTTGTGACATCCGGATTTGCGTGGGTGGATTTTGTTCCATTTACCACGAACAAAGCAAAAGGGATCCGTAAATACCAGGAACTTTTGGGAATCGGACCGGATGAATGCATAGCGTTCGGGGATGAATACAATGATATTGAAATGATGAAATCTGTAAAATACAGCTTTGCCATGAAGCATGCGAAGCCAGGGGTAAAGGCGGCGGCTTTCTACGAGACAGAGAAGGTGGAACCAGTACTTCGCAGACTGATCGCGGCGGGCGGAGATATAAAGGAGGTACTTTAATATGTACAAGAAAGAATATGTCCAGACATTTCTGGAAAAACAGGGTCAGCTTTTTGATGAGCCGGTAGCAGAGGATTTTGAGGAGGCAGAGGAATTTCTAGAGGATTGCATGGCAGTTGTGCTGGATTCCCTGAAGGATGTTAAAAAATATCTGGATGGAATGGGCGCAGATGTGGAGGGGATTTCCCTGAAGGAGCTGGAAGAAGAAAGTGAAGTATTCAAACTCCCGGACGGAAAATATATGATCGTAGAAGGCTGACGGAAAGCAGGGATTACACCTCTGAAAATTAAATATGATAAACTTGCATCAGCAAAAAGAAAGCCCTGCGTAGAAAGGGTAAATGTGGGGAAAATAAAATGATGTAAAGGAGGATGGGATATGAAAAAAAGCAGAGTGCTGGCAGTCGTCATGGCTGTGCTTATGATGGTAACGCTGCTTCCATCGATGGTATTTGCCACTGCAGCTCCATCGGGAACTCTTGATGGAAAGCTGAAGGTCAAAGGAACACTTGCGATCGGGTCTACCTTAAGTGCAGATTACTCAAAGGTCAAGCCGGAGGGGATCACAGATGATAATGTGAGTTTTTCCTGGTCATTAAAGGACGGAGACCTTCTTACAGAGGTAGGAACTGATAAGACTTATAAAATCGATGAAAAAGATCTGGGTCTTCCGATCGTTCTGAAGATCACCGGAAAAGAAGAGACGGGAGTTAGTGGTGAGCTTACGGTGACGACCCAGGAGGTTTCCGAAACAGAGGAGGAAGCCAAAGCACTGGCAGAAAAGAAAAAGGAAGAAGCCAAAGCAGCAGGAGAAGATCCGGATGCGGAGAAAAGTGAAGCTTCGGAGTCTTCAGAGAACACGCCGGATACAGAAGCTGGAACGTCAGAGGAGCCTGATAGTGCTCAGCCTGAGGAAACCATAGAGCCGGCAGAAGAAACGGAGTCTGCGGATGTGCAGGAGAATACAGATGTACAGGAAAATACAGATGCACAGGAACCTGCAGATACCCAGGAGCCTGCTGAAAACTCTGTTATAGAAGTAAACGGAGAACAGTCAGGGCCTCAGAATACCGATGAGGCAGATACATCTGGAGATAGTCAGACAGAGACACCGGATTCCGCAGATACAGCAGCAGACGCTTCCGAAAAAAATGAGGAACCGACATATTCGGCATCTGCATACACGGAAGATGGAAGTGGAATTCTGGATTTTGGTTCCGTGGAAGAGGGATATACGGAAATTCCGGAAGCACAGATGGTTACTATCACAAATAACGGAACCGGAGATCTCAATTTTAAAGAGATTGCCCCGGAGAATTTCATGGCTGCGGATATTAACGATGCGCCATTAAAGAGTGGTGAAAGTGTTGCTGTGTGGGTAAAACCACGAGAAGGTCTGAAGGCTGGAGAATACAAAGATCTGATCACGTATCAGACAGAAGAAGGTGCCGATGTCTTCTTTGAAGCGGACTTTACAGTAAAAGAACCGGAAAATAAAAAAGCCGAAGATCATGAAAATAATGAGCAGACAGATCCCGGGGAAACATCGGACCCTGCAGCGGAAAAAATATACAAGCTAACTGCGGATCCGACAGAACTGCCTTTTGATGATCTGACTGCCGGTTATGAAAAGGTAGAAACAACAAGTACAGTCACGATCAAAAACGAAGGTACAGAAGCTGTGACGTTAGTACAGCCTGAGTCGGAGTTTTTTGATATTGCGCCGGTCAGTGAAGTGGAGAGTAGCGGAAATATCCAGTTGGCGCAGGGAGGAGAGCAGACCTTTACCGTACAGCCTAAGCTTGGACTCTCTGCAAAAGATGATCCATACGTGGAAGAGCTTGTATTTGCTTCTGATGAAAGCACGGAAGCATCTGCTACAGTGACGGCTTCGGTTATGGTAAAGACAGAAACACCAAAAACAGTTACTGCAACAGTGAAACCGGAAGGTCCTCTGAAGTTTGGAACACTGGAACAGGGCTATGAGACTGCGCCGGATGCACAGCCTGTAACCGTAGAGAATACAGGTACAGAGGCTATCCGGATCCAGCTTTCTGCTCCGGAGGATTATGAGGTGGGAGAGCCTTCTGCGGAAGTGCTCAATCCCGGAGATAAGGCGGCAACCTTTACCGTACAGCCCAAGACCGGTCTTCAGGTCGGAGATCACAGCGATACGATTTCTGTGACAGATCAGAATACCGGAAACACACTGGCTGAAGTCCGGCTGGAATTTACAGTTTCGGAGCCGGAACCGGAACCGGAACCCAATCCCGGTCTTTCGGTAACAGATAGTCTGGAGTTTGGAACCAAAGAGGAAGGCTATAAGGAACTTCCTGATGCGAAGAAAGTTACAGTTACCAACACCGGAAATACAAAGATCGTTCTGAAACAGCCTTCATCAAATGCATATACAATTGGTACACTTTCCGCCACAGAGCTGGAAGCAGGAGATAATGCAACCTTTAGCGTACAGCCGGTCAGCGGACTTTCACAGGGGGAATATCTGGAAGACATTGTGATCGCCAATGATGCAAATGTGGAAGCTTATGTAAATGTCCATTTCAGCGTTACAAAGAAAAAAACAGATAACGGTAAGAAGGCGAATAACCTTACAGGCATCAAAAAGCCATCCGATATCAAAGATCTACCCAATGGAACCCAGAAAACCCAGAAAGCCCTGAAGCTTCCGGGAACAGTAAAGATCACTACAACAAAGGGAGAGCAGAAGGCATCTGTTAAATGGGATGTTAAGGGATCTTCTTATGATCCGTCTTCTGCAGAACGTCAGATATTTAATGTAAAAGGTACCGTCATTCTTCCGGAGGGGGTTAAGAATCCCAACAAGATCAGTACAGTGATCGCAGTAAGTATTACAGTAAATGGATATCAGGGCACGGAAGCCGCTGCATCGGACAATAAGATCACAGGCATTGATTCCAATGGCAAGTATGATACCAATACAAAGATCACCTTTACAGCAGCTGGTGCAGGAATGGATAATACAAACCCGCGTAAGGGAGATACCAGATATCAGCCGAAGAGCTGGAAGATCACAGAGACCCGTACCTGGGATGGAGAGCCTTATACTGCAACATTCCGTGTCAGCAAGCCGGGAAAATATACTCTGAAAGTTACCTTTGGACAGCAGAAATACGACGGCTCCAGCTGGAAGGATACCGGTACACAGTCAGAAAGTACGGTTACTTTTACGGTATCACAGGCAGCAGTTCTTACTGCGACTCCGAGTCCGGCAGTGACACAGACAAATCAGAAATCTGCAGTGCAGACGGGAGACAGTACACCGATCATGACATTTGTGATCATTTTGATCGTGGCTGTGGTATGTATTGGAGGAATCCTTGTATATCGTAGAAAGAAAAAATAAGAACAGAATGTAGAAGATAGTTTTACAGCACCCTCCGTACAAAAAATGTACGGAGGGATTTTTTTGCACATAGAGATCCGTTTTATATGCTGTTACTAGCACTCTATAATGATGAGTGCTAAATTTTTCTTGACTTTTGTAAAAAGTCGTATTAGTATATATTTATTGAAAAAAACAACAGGTTTCCGGCTCTGTCGGAACATCAGAAATAAAAATAAAAACAAAAGGAGAGTGACATATATGTCAGCAAAACATGGCAGTTTATCAATCAACAGTGAAAATATTTTTCCGATTATCAAGAAATGGTTATATTCCGACCATGATATTTTTGTAAGAGAGATGATCTCCAACGGATGCGATGCGATCACCAAACTGAGAAAGCTGGAAGTTATGGGAGATTATACATTCCCGGAAGGTTACAAACCGGCTGTAAATGTTATCGTTGATCCGGATCAGAAAACTTTGAAGTTTATCGATAACGGTATTGGTATGACAGCAGATGAAGTAGAGGAATATATCACACAGATCGCTTTTTCCGGTGCCACAGAGTTTCTTGAGAAATATAAGGATAAAACAACGGATGATCAGATGATCGGTCATTTCGGACTTGGATTTTATTCTGCATTTATGGTTGCAGATGAAGTTCATATTGATACTCTCTCTTACAAGGAGGGTTCCACACCGGTACATTGGACCTGTGACGGTGGTACGGAGTATGAGATGGCAGACGGAAACAAAACAGAACCGGGAACAGAGATCACTCTTTTCCTCAATGAGGAAAGCCTGGAGTTTGCCAATGAATATCGTATGAGAGAGGTTATCGAGAAATACTGTTCTTTCATGCCGGTAAATATCTATCTTTCCAAAGCAAATGCTGAACAGGAGTATGAAACGATCGATGAGGCAGATCTCCGTGAAGATGATGTGGTAGTTGAGCATATCCATGAGGATGCCAAGACAGAGGAAAAGGAGAATGATAAAGGCGAGAAAGAAGTTGTGGAAGTTTCTCCTGCCAAAGATAAAGTAAAGATCAATAAACGGCCGGTATCCTTAAGCGATACACAGCCGCTCTGGATGAAACACCCAAATGAGTGCACGGATGAAGAGTATAAAGAATTTTACCGTAAGGTATTTATGGATTACAAGGAACCGCTGTTCTGGATTCATCTGAACATGGATTATCCGTTTAACTTAAAAGGTATCCTGTATTTTCCTAAGATCAACACCGAATATGATTCCATCGAGGGAACCATCAAACTATATAACAATCAGGTATTTATTGCGGATAACATCAAAGAAGTGATTCC
>ENA-OPSC01001141-OPSC01001141.1-human-gut-metagenome-genome-assembly--contig:-NODE-1141-length-12753-cov-2.864939_pt1 | contig 12753 bp, 10 predicted proteins | sample MGYA00241800_ERZ501891 | MGnify/ENA primary metagenome ERZ501891 (study PRJEB25962, sample SAMEA2042407) | human gut metagenome | biome: human gut; feature: human-associated habitat; material: faeces...
TGAAGCTCACTGGAGCTTCGATATCCCGGTTACGGTAGATGATTCCCAGACAGAAGTATTGGAACTCAATGATACAAACGATGCAGGTATTGGACTTAAATCGGTGATTCGTACTCCATATGAATTGACGGTAAATGAACTTTATAAGGAAGGTTCCAACAGTGATTGCTTTATGGTAGCTCTTGATGCCAATGGAAACACACTTCCGTACAATGAGTCTACTGGAAACTGTAATAACTTCGCAATTCAGGACAGAGATATTTCTACGGTAGACATTTATTTTCTGGATTATGTCCAGTATATGGATGAGCTGAAAGGCCAGCAGAATTTTGATAATCCTACGAAAGAGGATGGACAAAAATGGAAGAAACTTCTGGAGGAGAATGCGAAGTACCATAAGACATTGCATTTTGACAATGACAATGCAAAAAACTAATTGATATAAAAGAAAGATGAATAAGATATGAGACAAAAAGAAGTGATGGGGCAATCAATAAGAACTTCAAAATCGGCAAGACCCGGAACAATTACTTATGTGCCGATAGACAAGTCTGAATTCAGATCTACTGTATCTTCAGACAAAAAGAAAAACAAAATTATGAAAATAGTTGTAATGCTTATAGTGATGATTTTGGTTATGAGCTGCTGTGTGTATGCAGGTATATCTTATTATTACTCATATCACTTCTTTTTGGGTACGACCATCAATGGAATTGACAGTTCAAATAAGACAGCTTATGAAGTTGAGCAGGAGATTGCAGGGAAAAAGGATAACTATGTTATTCAGGTAAGTGCAAGGATGCAGGAACCTCAGACTATTACAGGTAAAGACATTGATTATCAATATGTATCCAGCGGGGAAATCCTTCGGTTGTTGAAGACTCAGAAACCATGGGAATGGATTAGAGGTTTTTTTGAAACGAAAAATTATATGGTTCAAGAAGAGACTGTTTTCAGTCGGGAAAAGCTGGAGGAACAGGTAAGTTCATTAAATTGTGCCCAAAAAGAGAATCAGATAGCACCGGAAAATGCATATGTAAGTTTTGCTAATTCAGAATTTACTATAGTGCCAGAGACAGAAGGTAGTGAATTAAATGCCAGGGAAGCTTATCAGATGATAAGCGGAGCAATTGATAATGAGGCGGCTGATGTAGATCTGGGAAGTAATCCAAAGGCATATAAGAAAGCAGATGTGACGAAAGAAAGTTCAGAACTTCAGAATATGGTAAATACATATAATAACCTGACAAAAGCAAATATCACATATACATTTGGAGATGAAACGGTAACACTTGACGGGAATACCATCAAAAACTGGCTGCAGTTTGACGAGAAAGGGCAGTTGCTTCCGGATGATGGAGCCTTCAGGCAGCATGTAGTGGATTATGTGGCACAGCTTGCAGCAGATCATGATACAGTTGGCACTGAAAGACAATTTGAGACCACAAGCGGAAGGATTGTGTATGTATATGGCTCAGCCTATGGATGGAAGATTGATCAGGACAAGGAAGCAGCACAGCTCATGCAGGAAATTCAATCAGGAACCCAGACAACCAGGGAACCGGTATATTCTATGAGAGCAAATGCACATGGGATCAATGATCTCGGAGATACATATATAGAGGTAGATCTTACAGAGCAGTATATGTGGTATTATCAGAATGGAAATATTATTTTTCAATCAGAAATCGTATCCGGACTGCCAGGTGATCCGGATAGAAAAACACCCCCTGGAATATTCACACTGAATTCAAAGAGCAGTCCGTCTGTGCTGCGAGGTGAAATGACAGCAAATGGAACCTATTCTTATGAACAGCCGGTAACGTACTGGATGCCATTCAATGGAGGAATTGGCTTTCATGATGCAGACTGGCAGCCGTACTTTGGTGGTGACAGATATCTTACAGGTGGTTCTCATGGATGCATCAATCTTCCCCCGGAAAATGCCGGGCAGCTTTATAGTCTTATTCAGTATGATGTCCCGATAATTTGTTTTTACTAATTCTATATTATTCTGCCAGACGGCTTTAATTAATATGTTTTCAATCCGCCGGATATTTGTTTTTGGAAAAGAAGACCTCATTTTTAAAGAATAAAAAAATACCTGTGATGTGGGCAAAACTTTTTCAGGATCTTTTAAAAGATTGTGACCGGGAGATATATTCAAATCCGCAATTTTATACATGGAAGAAAACAAAGTAATAGCAAGTCGAATGGCTGTGTATTAAAATTAGGTAATGTAATTGAAGAAAAGATATGATATCATATGGGTAACAAATTGAACTGTGTGTGGAGGTGATGGCTGTGAAGAAAAAAGTGACAATAGTGTTGGTCATTATTAGTATTGTTGCTATAAGTACAATGATTATGTTTTCAACATATAAGTCTTCAGAAGCCTGTCGAAAAGCAAATGCCGCGATACAGTGGGATTGTTCTGTAACCTGTGCGGAAGAGTCAACGCCTGATTCTTATGTAATTACATATTCTGATGCAAAAATTTTATCCAAAACAGGCGTGTTGACGGTTCAGAACAGAAACGATTTTGACATTATTGTGCATCTGCTCTGCGAAGGAAAACAGGAACTCGTATCTGGCAGTATTCCTGCGGGTGGTTGCTATTCTTTTCTGAACGTTACAGATAAAGAATACACGGTAGGTATTCATGCTGATGTTGGTGAAAATACGGATATAAAAGTATTTGTATATGACGGAAAAGACACCGAATCATATACAAGATAATTGATAAGACGAAGAATATTGAAAAAAATATTCGCAGATATTTTGGGATATGAAGTTCAGGAATGGATAATGGATTTAGAAGCATTAGGAATTCACTCATATGATTTGGATGATCTGGCACAAACACAGAAAACATTCCACTGCCGATAAAAAAGGCAGCTTTTCCCTATATCTACACGCCATAGGTATCGAAAACCTATGGCGTTTTTTATAAAATTTTTTTCTTGAAAGCAAATGGCTGTTTTTCAAGTCTAATAATTATAAGAAGAAAAGGAGGTACTTTATGGATGCTTTAATAACAGAGGCTAAAAATGGAGATAAAGAAGCATTTGTCAGATTAATCCGGATGAATAAGCAGAGCCTGTATAAGACTGCCTGGATTTATCTTCGGGATGAGCAGGACATTGCTGATGCCCTGCAAAATACAATCCTATCCTGCTATGAAAATATACAGAGACTGAGAGAACCGAAGTATTTTAAAACCTGGCTGATGCGGATCCTTATAAATGAGTGCAAGGACATTCTCCGCCAAAAGAACCATGCAGCAGAACTGGATGATTTTGCAGAAGGTGTACATTGTGAAGAACTGAATCTCTGTGAATGGAAACAATTGCTTTTATGCCTGGATGAAGAAAGTAGGAAAATCGTGGAACTCTATTATTTTGATGAGTTTTCAGTTAAGGAAATCAGTGCCCTTCTTGAAATGAACAGCAATACCGTATCAACCAAACTTTCCCGGGCAAGAGCAAAATTAAAAAAGGTGATCAGGAGGTGAAGACTATGGATGAAAAAGAAATCAGAAAAATTTTAAAAGAAGAAACTGAGATACCCGATAATATTGATAAAGCTATGGAAGATGTTCTGAGTGGAATTTTAAATTCCCCAGACGAGAAAACAACGGGGGCTTTAAGTAAAAAAACAGATGGAGAAAGAACGAAAAATTCAGGAAATAAGAAAAAAATAATTCGGATTCTTCTTCCGGTAGCTGCTATATTAGGAGTTAGTACTGGCGTACTTGCAACAAATATCGGACGACTGTATAAAGAACTTGAACAACAGGGGGTCGCTGAACAGGAGGCAGCTCAAATGGTTGTCACAGAACCTGAGTCAACTGCAGAAAATGTGGAAAATATTACTTCTTATTCAATAACGCCCGAGGAGGTCGATTGGAATCAGTCCATGCTGACTGTTAAAGAAGCGTATTTTGATGGCGGCGGTTTAAGTTTTGTGGGAGAACCTTCCAATGAGGCAAAGAATTATATGATCACTTGCCGTGATCATGCAACGGTGAATGGAAAAGATGCACTGGCTTCTTTAAATAAAATAGAAGGAGAAGATCTTTATTATGGGCATATTACTTTGTATGATGACGCTTTGATTGAGAAAATATTAAATGAAGATTCTGAAGTAGAACTTTCCATGACTATTCAGGCATATCCTGTTTATGACGGTAAGATTTATTATACCTGGAAAGACACTGAAGCTTACGAAAAGATTTTTAAAACTGGTTCTTTTACAGATTCAGAAGGAAGGGCTTCTTATGCACTTCCTGCGGAGGACGTTTACAGAGGATATACGCCTCAGACTCTTACGTTAACCCTTCCATTAAAGGATGAAGTAAGGGATATCATTGAAAAATATAGAAAAGAAGGGAAATTGCAGGCTGCTGACACCGGAATAGAACCATCTTCGGGTGAGAGTACGCAGAACACAACAGATTTGGATAATTCGTCAAATACTACGAGTGTAAATGAAAAATATGATCCGGAGAAAACAATGTTACAGGTAAAGAAAAACTATGTAACAGCTTCTCTGCCAGGGAAATCAGGAACCCTTACAATAGAAGCTGATGTTACCGGGAATACTGATGACGTTTCAAAGGGAGTTCTGAAAAAATGCAATATATCAGAGAAAGACATCTGCTCCTGGTTTGGTGGGAAAGATGGATGGGAAAAATCTGTAACAGATGAAACGGTCTGGGAAAATAAAGAAAAAGGACTGCAGTTATTTATTTCGGATGGGATGATAGAGTGTGATGGATTAAGTGAAAAAGATATGGGATTTTTAGGCGAGAATACGGAAGATGAGAAATTAAATATTATAAATCAACTGTTTTCCAAAGCTGATTTATCTGGAACTTCTGTAAGAAAATCAATTAGCGACATGACGGAAGGATATGATTATTACGACACAGAAGTTATGTTGAATGGAATACCGGCAGGTGGACTTTCTCAGTATCATTATCAGGGAAGCACAGGATTTGGTCTCAAGCCTGAAGACTGCTATTTCAAAATACCAATCCCGCTTCAGGTGAAAGAGAAAGAAACAGTTACTATGCTTCCCATGGAAGAAATTATGAAATCGGTGGAACAATATGTAAAAGAAGGAAAAATCGGATTTTTTACGGAAGAGGACACGACGGAGAAAACAGAACCAATCACGATTCCAGTTACGAAAATCCGCCTGAAATATTATATTGATGAAACTGCAGATGGAATTGTTTACAGACCTGTATGGAGTTTTTGCTGTCCCTACCAATGGAAGGATTCACCAGAAGAACAGGAATTGTTTTATATAGACGGAGAAACCGGGGCTTTGATCCGGGACGCATTTGGATGGTAGACATGAAAAACAAATTTTATGGGGAACATGACCATGGATGATGCTATAGCTTCTAAGGCAAAGTTTTCGTCATAGGCCTTGCATCTGCTTGAAGATAGTTAAGAATAGTTAAGGTACAGTTAAATGAACAGGTAAGAATTAAATGTTATTGTATAAGTACATTCTAAGAGATAACTCTTAGAAAATAATACATGAGGAGAAAAGTAAAGGAGCATTTATGAAAATAAAATGTACGTTCCATATTGCAATAGCATTCATTCTTATTCAGCTTACGGATGAATTTAGTATAGCATTTGCATATGGGATATGTGAGAAGAATCCATATGTGAGAATTCTATATGTGACATTTGCGATTTTGAGCCTGCTGACCATGATATATTTATATACGAAGTATATTATAAGAATTCAAATGCAGGATTTGTTTTTAGGAATGCCGCTTCCGAAAAAAAAGTGGTGTATAACAGCGGTATTAATGCCGGTATTAATATGCCTTTTTTATATATTTTTTACAAAGGGAACATTTGAAAAAGGAAACCTTACATATAAAGAAATCATAGATGTAGTTACAATTTCTATTTTATCATCAGGTATTAAAGCGGCAGTAACAGAAGAAATTGTCTTTCGTGGTATGATTTTAAGATTGCTTCAGAATACTTTTGGAAAGATATGTGCAGTGTTTGTTTCAAGTTTTTTATTCGCTGTTTATCATTTTGATGGGATTGATACTTCTGATATAAAAAAAGTAATTATGATGATTATTTCTGTTGAAATTGCAGGAATTGCATTGGCACTTGTTACAGAGCAGACAGGTTCTATATGGTCTTCGGTTATGATTCATTGTCTGTATAATATTCTATCAGGAGAAAGCCAGATTTTTCATATTGATGTGGCACAGAACTTTCCTGCAATATGGATGTATACTGTAAACAGTAAAAATATGTTGCTTACAGGAATTAATGGTTCGGTAGGGTTTACAGCTTCAATTCCAACAATGGCAGGATTTACCGGGATCATATTAATGGTGATTTATGATGAAAAAAAGAAAAAAACATATGGGAAAAAGTTGTAGTAAAATTATTCTTCTGATTTTAATTCTGGCAGCATGGATAGTTGTGACAGTAAGAGCGAAAAAAACTGAAGAGGGTATTATATTGACAGATGCTTACAAAAAACAGATAATGGAAAGTGCAGAGTGGAAGAAGATATTTTTACATACAGAAAATTATCCGGATATTCTTTTAGAGGATTTAAAAAGAAATCCGGAAATGCTGGAATTTGCCGAAGGATACAATGATGTACATAAGAAGTCTTCTGAAGGACTTACATTTGAGGAACGGAAGAAAAAAGTTCCTTTATTTATTCAATGGGATAAAAGATGGGGATATGAACCTTATGGAACAAGTGATATAGGAATTTCCGGATGTGGTCCGACGTGCATGGCAATGGTAATATACAGTTTAACCAGAAATACAGAGGCAACACCACCTGTGCTTGCGCAAAAATCCATGAACGAGGGATATTATGTAGAGGGTATTGGAACATCCTGGAAATTCATGAGAGAAGCTGCTTTGGATTACGGTGTAATTGCTTCGCAATTTGATATGCTGGGAGAACAGGAAATGGCCGACAGACTTAAAGATGGAAATCTGATAATCTGTGCTATGGGTCCCGGAGATTTTACAAATTCAGGGCATTTTATTGTTATTTATGATTATTCCAGAAAGAAATTTTCTGTAAACGATCCATTCAGCTATACAAACAGTTCAAAAAAATGGGAATATACGACCCTGATTTCTCAATGTCAGCAAATATGGGTATATGCAGTTTAGAAGACGAAAGGATGAAAATGGATAATCATATTTTGGTTGTAGAAGATGATGCAGCAATTAGAGAAGGAGTGAGGATACTTCTTGAAGGTGAGGGATATATTGTTCAGGAAGCAGAGGATGGATATCAGTGTTTGAAAAAAGTATCAGATGATATTGACCTTGTTATTCTTGATATTATGATGCCGGGAATATCCGGGATAAAAACTTGTGAAGAAATTCGAAAAATCTCACATGTTCCAGTGTTGTTTCTGACAGCCAAAAGTCAGGAATCTGATAAATTACTCGGACTTATGGCAGGAGGTGATGACTATCTCGTGAAACCATTTTCGTATGCGGAACTTCTTGCCCGGGTTAAAGCGTTACTACGAAGATATCATGTATATAGTCAGACATTACAAGGTGAGAAGACAAAAGAACATTGGATTGAATATGGAAAAGTAAAAGTGAATACTCAATGTAATGAGGTATTCCGCAATGAAAAGGAAATCAGTCTCAGAGAAATGGAATACAGAATCTTATTGCTTATGATGGAAAACCCGAAAAAGGTATTCTCGGTAAAAAATCTTTATGAGAGTTTGTGGGAGGAGCCGTTCTTATATTCATCTGGAAATACTGTTATGGTGCATATCCGAAGATTACGAATGAAAATCGAAGATGATCCACAAAAGCCAAAGATGATTCAAACCGTATGGGGAAAGGGATATCGCCTTGGATAAAATTTGCGGAAATAGTTTGACAGGCAAGATAATTTGCTATCTTATGCAGGGGTTATTAGCAGGTTTATTAGTGTTAAGCGTGACATATTTCGGGGGAAAGGGGTTACTGCAACGCTTTTTCTTTCGTACAGGATATGTTTATGCTGAAGAGACAGAACGTGCAGAAGAACTTCAGGAATATGTCACACAAAATAAGTTGAGTGCATCTGATTATAAAATGTTGAAAAAATGGGGTACAGAACGAAATATTGATGACTTCACGATTTCAAGGGGAAAATGGCTGTTGTTTGATATTTCCTACAACGGAAAAATTATGTATGGCAGCAGAGAAATACCAAATCTGACATGGAGAATGTACCACAGAATTTCATTTAAGGATGGAACGGCAGATGTATATATATATGAAGGAACAGCGGATAAATATTTTAACATATTGATGGTCTTTTCTGTTGTACTTGGAGTCGCGGCGTGTATTGGAATTGTTGTATCTGGAATGTATGAGAATGTAAAATATATACAATGCCTTATGAAAGAGGTAAATATAATCAGCAGAGGAAATTTGCAGGGGAATGTAACTGTTCAGGGAACAGATGAAATTGCACAGTTAGCCAGTGGACTGGAACATATGAGACAAACATTGGTGAAAAAAGAGCAGATAGAGTATGACCTGAAGAGTGCACAGGAGAAGCTGGTGTTAGGAATGTCACATGATCTGCGTACTCCTCTGACTGGTTTGATGGCATATCTTGAGATTCTAAAAAAGCAGCAAAAAGAAGGTGCGGTTACTCAGGAATATATAAATAAAGCCTTTGATCGTGTACTTCAGATCAGAGATTTGTCGGAGCAGATGTTTGAATATTTTTTTGTAAATTCACGACACCATATAGAACTGGAACCTGCAGAAGATATTATGTGTGCTTTTGGTGATTATCTTTCTGAACTGTGTGCTTTACTGGAATATGAAGGATTTAAAGTAAATACAGATCGGTTGGAGTGGAGACAGATATCTGTATGTATAAATACAGATTTTATCGGCAGAATTATGAATAATATTATTTCTAATATTGAAAAATATGGAAAACATGAAAATGAGGTATGTATACAGCTTTGTTATGGGAATGAAGAAGTAGGAATCAGTATTCAAAATAGTATTACCAGGTTTGATTCTGAGCATCAAAAAACAGGGATTGGGTTGCAGAATATTTCTATTATGATGGAGCAGATGGATGGGCGAATGGAAGTTAACGCAGACGATTTAACTTATTGTATAGTTTTGTATTTTCCAGAGAAAAAAGAGTATCATAAAATTTCAAAAGTATAGAGAAATCTGTTGGCATAGACGCCTGCTCAGGCAGACAATCATAAACAAGGTATCCGCAGAGTAGAAAATTATTTACACGCCATAGGCATTGGAAAAAACCTATGGCGCTTTTTATGTCCATTTCTGAAGGAGTACCGGAAATAAAACTGGCAAAAGTAAAAATGAAGATGGAGTTTCAGAGGGAAAGTGAAGGAGTACTACTCTGAGTGAAATCTACATAACATGATCCACTTGAAAAATCACCTGTTCTTTTTAAAATTTTGTGCATGTTTTGTATTATATCTTTTATGTAAATTCAGTATAAACAGAGTTATTATAATGACGTAAAATCCAAAAAAATCAGAGAAAATTGTTGAGGTACATAGCATGAAATCTAAGTACATGGCAGTAATACCGTTTTTGTTTGCTTTTGGGATATTACTGATATCAGGATGTTCAGTTACAACACAGAAAAGTACATCTTCACAGGAAAATATGCCAGAGATAATCATTGGAAGTGACGATTTTCCACCTTTTAATTATTCCGATGAAAATGGGGAACCGGCAGGGATTGATGTTGACATTGCAAATGAAGCTCTGGGGCGCCTTGGTTATAAGCCGGTATTTACAAAGATTGTATGGGATGATAAAGATAAAGACCTGGAAAATAAGGAGATAGACTGTTTATGGGGGTGCTTTTCCATGGATGGCCGGGAGAATGATTATAAGTGGGCAGGTCCATATATGGTGAGCCGGCAGGTCGTTGCAGTCAATGAAAACAGTAATATAAAGAAGCTTAGTGATCTGTCGGGAAAAGTAATCGCAGTACAGGCTTCCACAAAGCCTGAGGATATCTTTCTTAACAGGATGAATCCTGCTATTCCATTGGTAAAAGATGTGTATAGCTTAGAAAACCGAAAACTGCTTTTTACCTCTCTTGGAAAAGGTTATGTTGATGCCATAGCAGCTCATGAAACCTCCGTACAATAGTATATAAAAGATTACGGGGCAAAGATAAGAATCCTGGACGAAGCTATCCTGACTACAGGAATTGGAGTAGCTTTTCCTGAAAACACGGATAGTGAACTTCCGGAAAAACTCACAGAAATCTTTAAAGAAATGAGAAAAGATGGAAGTGAAGAGAAAATTCTAAAAAAATATCTTCCCGAAACCAGTGGATATCTGGAGGTGGACAAAATTGAAAATAACTAAACTGTCCAGACGGCAGACTCAAATCATCATTATTACTACAGGACTGCTTCTGTTTCTGATAACTATAGTTTATTCTGTAAAAACCGATATAAAAGCAGTTGCCAGGCAAATGGACGAGACTCTGAAATATGTGAAAGAACAATGTTATATTTATAACAGATATAATGAAGCATCCCAAACAAAAGGTTTAATACGTGCAATTGAAAATGCTCAGCAGGTTAATCGTAATCTGACGTATACAAAGGATGAAGTTACGAAGGATAAGCTGAAAACATATGCAGAGGAGCAGAAACTTACCGGAATTATTATACTTGATGTAAACGGAAAGGTAAAATGTGAATACAGTACAGACAATCTTAATTCCCGGGCTTTACAGAATGAGATTCAAAAGAAAACAGTACTTGATGTAGTTGCTTATCCCCGAAAAACATATGCTGCAAGTATCGTTCTTGAGGATGGATCACAGGTGGATCTGGCTGCATATGGACGTTCTGACGAAAAAGGCATAATTATTACTTTTTATCATACAACGGCTGAGTATGCCAGAAACTATAATCTTACGATCCAGAGCCTTTTTAGTGGCTATGATACATATTCCAGCGGAATGATTGTTGTAACAGATGGAAAAAATGTGGTTGCTTCAAACGACGAAAATCTGATTGGACTGAGCTCTGAAGGTATTAATATTATCCAACAGGTAAAACAGAAACCAGCTAACAAACTGGTCCGTGTTTCAGACAGAAAATGTAGATATATTGGCAGAATGACTAAGGGGCGTGATTATTATGTTTATATGTTTATAGATGAGCAAATGGCGTTTGCTTCTGTTTTTAAAAACCTGTTGGTCGTGTTACTGTTGTATATCTTTGTGGTTGCTTCCGTATTTGCCTTCCGCAGGAGATCAAATGCGCAATTGTTGAAGATTCAGATGATGCAGGAAGAAGCCTATAAGCAGAAACTTTTGCAAGAAGCTCAGAGGGCTGACATGGCAAATAATGCAAAAACAGAATTTCTGCAGCGAATGAGTCATGATATCCGAACTCCTATTAACGGAATCCGTGGCATGATCGAGGTAGCTGATTATTATAAAGATGATTTAAAAAAGCAAGATGAGTGCCGCAGGAAAATATGGGATGCTTCAGGATACCTGTTGGAGCTTATTAATGAAGTGCTTGATATGAGCAAACTGGAATCAGAGGAAATTGTGTTGGAAAATAAGGATTTTGATATTAACAGGCTACTGCATGAAATAAGAGAAGTTATAGAAAAGCAGGTGTATGAACGCGGAATCAGCTTATCTGAAAAAGAATACAATCTGGAATATAGATATTTGAATGGGAGTCCGGTTCATTTAAAAAGAATCCTTATGAATATCATAAGTAATGCTGTCAAGTATAATAAAGAAAAAGGAGAGATACTGCTCAGCTATTATGAAACACAGGCGGATGACAGACATATACTGTTTGAGTTTCACTGCAAGGATACCGGAGTTGGGATGAGTAAAGAATTTCAGAATCATATTTTCGAACCATTTACTCAGGAAACAGGCGGTGCAAGATCTGTTTATGGAGGAACAGGACTTGGTATGCCAATTACAAAAAAACTGGTAGAGAAAATGGGCGGTACAATTAAGTTTAAAAGTGAGAAAAATGTAGGAACCACATTCATGGTACAGCTTCCATTCCTTATTTCTGCTGATATGAAGCAGTCAGAAAGGCAGGAAGACGATGTATCAATTGAAGGTATGAGAATCCTTTTGGCCGAAGACAATGAATTGAACATGGAAATTGCGGAATTCCTTCTGACAAATGCAGGAGCAGAAATTATAAAGGCTTCAAACGGTAAAGAAGCTGTTGAAGCATTTGAAAAATCAGGTGTTGGTGAGATCAATGTAATTCTGATGGATATTATGATGCCAGTTATGGATGGCCTGGAAGCTACCAGAGAAATACGCACAATGAACAGAAGTGATGCATCTGCTGTTGTGATTATAGCCATGACAGCAAATGCCTTTGCAGAAGACAAGAGTAAAGCGTTGAAAGCCGGAATGGACGAATATCTTACCAAACCACTGGAGTCAGAAAAACTGATTCATGCATTAAGCAGATATAAATACAATTAACAGTAACATTCTTAATAACCTGATTCAGCCATAGAAACAGGACGTGGTACTGAATAATGATATGCCCCTCTGCCGATACTTGTTAACTGATGCATTTTGTTTATATATTCCCTTATTTTGTACATGGACTCTTTTATATAAAAGGTGTATAGTGAATAAAAATTATATGATAAGGTTTGTTAAATTTCAGGACAGACCAGAAATATTGATCAA
>ENA-OPSC01001172-OPSC01001172.1-human-gut-metagenome-genome-assembly--contig:-NODE-1172-length-12548-cov-6.452253_pt1 | contig 12548 bp, 7 predicted proteins | sample MGYA00241800_ERZ501891 | MGnify/ENA primary metagenome ERZ501891 (study PRJEB25962, sample SAMEA2042407) | human gut metagenome | biome: human gut; feature: human-associated habitat; material: faeces...
CCCGCCATGAGGACTTCCTCGCTCGTGCCGTGGTAGATGGGCATGCTCACGTCGATGGAGGGGATCTCGACCCAGCTCATCATGGGGTCGCGGTCAAAGATGAGCTGCTGGGCATAGGGCTCGATCTGGTCGGCGGGAAGCTCGGTGGCCTCGCCCGCCAGCTGCTCGTTAAAGGAGCGCGCCTGAAGCAGAATGCGCTCGCGCTCTTCGGCAGACAGCGCGTCCACGGTGCTGGACACCGTGCTGATCTGATTGAACACGCCCGAGGCCTCGAGCCGGTCCAAGATCCACGGCCAGGTCATAAGGCCCACGCCAATAAGGATGATAACGATGGTGATGAGCCGATCGGCCCAGCGCGGCAGTCGCTTGCGACGGCGTTTGGACTTTGGTTGAGGTTTGGGCTGAGGGCTTGAGCCACCGTTGGCCGCGGCGTTATTGCTCTTCATATGTTTGGCGCCCTGCACCATCGCCGGTCACTCCTCTACAACTCAAGTTGTCTAAACAAATAATAGCCGATTAGCGAGCTTCCACGCCGGACAACGCAGCCTAGCAGCATTGCGCAGTGCGAGTATGGGCCCGCATTTGAGTTTTCAAAATGTCCCGAATCGGCTGAGCAATTCGGGATACAATGTCAATAGAAAACGACGCACCCCGCGTAAGTGTACGAGAGCGCGGGCGGCCTAGTTTTCAGCTTTTGTTAAATGCCCGGGATCCGACCCCCGGGCATTCTTATTTGCGCTTTCGACGCAAATGCCGTCCACCGTCCGCACCGCGCGTGCGCCTACGGACCTTAAACCGAACTTCATACGAGTCAAGAAACGCGATGACGAACGTGCCCACCGTCGCGAGGGCGGCGAGCGCGTTAAGGAATTTCAGCATTTGGGGACCTCCGATCGAGTCGTCGGCCGCCCGCGCACGGGATGCGTCGCAAGGGTATTTTACTGCGAGCACTCGCACTTACAGCTGGTAAACGCAATATTTGCAAACATCTGTTCGATATTCATACGCTTGATACATCGGGCAATGGAGCCTGGCTGCGTTATCCCAAAAAGAACGGGGCAGACTCCAGTGCGGAGTCTGCCCCGAAAAGAGAATGGCAAAGCAAGAACGTCGATGGACGAGAAAAGTGTCCGCAAGTCTCATGGCCATCACATCCCACCTGCCAAAGGGATGGGTGAGTGAGCGTTACTCCTGCTCGGACTCCTCAGCCTGCTTACGGCTGCGGATGAGGTGAGCCACGCCGATGCACAGCACCGCGCCACCAGCGATCCAAGTGAAGGTCACGCCGTTAAGACCGGTGAGCGGGAGGTTGGAGCCCTTCTTGTTCTTGACGGTGAGGGTGACGGTGCCCTGATCAAAGGTCGGAGCAACGACAAGTTCGGGGCCTTCCTTGGACGCAGTAACCGTCAGGGTATTATTTCCCTCGTCTTGATTAAGGCCATCGGCTTTAATGGTGAAGGTGAAGGCGCCCAGCGTGTTGTAGCCTCCAAGGGTGTCGGTCTCCTTGACCGTGTAGGTACCAGCATCAAGGCCCTTGATATTAATCTCGCCGTTTCCATCGGTCGTGAAATTCCAGGGATCTTTGCCGAGGGAACCGTTCTCCTGGACATACTGAGTGCCAGCGCCCTCGTCGGCACCCGTGGCCTGGATGGTGAACTTTACGCCCTCGAGCTTGGTGGCCTCGTTAGCAGAGTCCTCCTTAACGAGCTTGAGCGCGTAAGTGTAGTCACGGACGGTATCGGGCACGGACTCGCCCTTGCCGTTGCTCATGGGATTGTTGAAGTAGATGAGCTTGACGCTGTTGGGATTACCCTCGCCGCCAACCACGACATTCTTCGCCTTCTCGTGGTCAAGCTTGGCGGTGTAGGTGACGACGACATGGGAATCCTTGGTAAGCGTCTTGCCCACGGACCGAGCAGCAGCCTTAAGATCCGTAAAGGAAACAGTCAGCACCTGCCCAGTTACAGCCCCGGACTCGTCCGTAGTATTCGTGACACTCGCGGTGTAGTTGTTGACCGCCGTCACGGTTTCGTCATCAATCTTAACGGTAATAGAATTCTCATCCGCGGTCAGACCCGCGGAGAGCTCGTCGTGGAACTCATAGTAGTAGGTGTTGAACGTATCGATGTTCGCAGCCACAGTACCGGTCAGCTGGTAGTACACGGGCTGATCCATCTGGGAGTCGCCCTTGTCAGCCCAGTCGCTGTGGAGCTTGTCATTCTTGACCTTCTTCGTAACCGTGGGAATGCCAGTCTTCTCGGTCACGGTTACTCCAGTACCACCTACGACGGCGAAAATCGGCGAGGTGCCCGTCTGTTTCTTGTTGGAATAGTCTTTATTCGTACCGATGGAGTTATCATCTGTCAGGAAGAGATAGTAGCCAGCGCTCTCAGGCGTAAAAGAATCACCAGCATTGAACGCCGTACCTGACGGCTGCTCATTTTTCTTTACAATGGCGGCTATTTTATTAAGCAAGTCTCCGTTCTTAACAACGAGTTCCCTGCCGCTTTCGGACACATAGGTGCCCAACCAATCAGCAACGTCCTGAGCAGAAGGAGTTTCGGAAAGCTTCTTACCATTACTAGCATCGCTACGGATATCAGCAATAATCTGGTCCTTGGTGGTTTGCGTTATGGTATCAGCCCAATCAACATCAGATGTGACTTTACCATTTTCGCCGTCGTGAACTTTTGCCTTGAAGATTTGGTACGGAACGAAACGCGTCTTAGCGGTGCCCTTGTTGTTCTCGCTCTGCTCGATGATGATGCCATTTGCCGGAGCCGTCACCGGATCATCAGCAAACGCCATGGTCACCGGGGCCATGACGCCGCCGAAGCTCAACGCCGCTGTGAGGCCGGCGGTTACTGCCAGGCGTGCGATGTTCTTGTTCATGCTCATCTTCTTTTCCTCCGTTTTCCGGTTGGTTCTCATTCGATCGGTCATCATCTGTCTGTGTCTTAGCATCTGTTTCGCTACGTCTCGCCCCGCTCTCGGTGGGGCTGCCAGCTACTCTTTATGGCTGCCACCTCCCCGCTTGATCAGGAGCGCGACCACGATCAGTGCAGCTCCGGCGACCGCTGCGGCGACCACGGCGTACATTGCCATATCACCAGTCAAGGGCATAAAGCCTCCGGTGGTAATGCTAGGGGGTGTGCCGGTGGGCGTGTTGATGATCGACGCCTCCAGGCTGCCCGTCGACCCGTCCGCGCTGTCGGCGCGCAGGGGCGACTCGGCCGTGATGGTGAGCTTGGGCTTGGCGGCGGCCACCTGGTCGACGTCCAGGCCCTCGGCCTTGACCGTCACGGAACGCGTGCCCTCAAAGGCGGTGTAGCCCTTGGGCGCCTTGAGCTCGCGGACCTCCAGCTTGCCCGAGTCCACGCCCGAGACGGTCACGCGGCCGTCCTCACCCGTGGTAACGGTGGCCTTGCCCTCTGCATCCCACGTGCCGTCGGCCGCCAGTGTGCGACCGCGGTCGTCGGCAATGCTCAGGACCGCCCCGGCAAGCGGCTTGTCGCCGTCGCTGCCACGCTTGGTAAGTGCGAGATCCCAGGTGTAGGCGCACGCATCGTCGCTCGGCGTGCGGGTAAAGCCGGCGTCGCCGGACTGATCGGCAAAGGGAGAGCGCGGGTAGCGCAGGTAGACCTCGTTGGGGTTGCCCTTGGTGGCGCCTCGATTGCAGTTGGCCCCCAACGGCGCATTGTAGACAGCAACCACGCGGGCGCCCGCGGTGAAGGCGTCGGCCCCGCCGAGCGCGGCGATCAGGTCGCCGGTGCGCACGGTGAAGGCATTGCCCTCGACCGAGACCCTGCACTGTGAAGTAATGTCCGTCCACCCTTTAGCCAGCGTCGAGTTGGCGTTACCGCCCTCACATGTGACGGCGTCAAAGCCGCCGTCCGCGCCCGCCGCCACGTACACGCGCATGCTCGCGGCCACCTTGGAGGGGTCGAGCCCCGCGCTCATGGTGTCGACGAACTGCACCGTGTAGGCGTCGTAGGCCGTGAGGCCCGCCGGGACCGTGGCCGAGAGGCGCCAGTACAGATCGTCGCCCACGGTGGCGTCGACGGCCTTCTGCCAGTCGGCGGTGTTGTCCTCCAGCACATGCTTGAACACCTTGGGGGTCGCCGCCTTGGGCTTGACGGTTACGGCGCTGCCGCCGACCAGTGCCACGATCGGCGCGGTGCCGGCCTCGCCCTGGGCGATGGCGTCGTCGTCGGCGACGATGAGCCAGTATCCGCTGGGCAGCTCGGCCGTCGTGCCCGCGTTAAGGGCCACAGAAGGTACACCGACATTGCAAATCGCACGGGCAAGCTTTGCCGTCAGCGCAGTCGACATATGTCCGCCCGCATTCAGCCACTCGGCAGCCTCTTGCGCCGTCGATGCCGAGCTATCAAGCCCCGCATCATGCAGCACCGAAAGAGCAGTTTGACGAACCGTGTCATTCGCCCACGTTACGTCAGTTGCAATTTTTTGGCCAGCATCGTCATCGTCGGCAACGGTCGCCGAAAAGAGCTGGTACGCGTCATACCGCGTCGCAACTGTACCGCCCACCGTAATGGCACCGGTGCCCGCCGCGCAGGCCGTCCCAGGGGCAATCGCGAAAGAGAAGACGGCAACCATGGCTATTGCCACAACGGTCAACAAATGACGAAACACCTTATTCACGGCGACCACCTCGATCTTGATCGCGATGGCGACGAGCATGCATCCATGTCGCAGCAAAACACAGCAGCGATGCACCAGCCAAATACGTCATAGTCAAGCCGGCACCGCCCGCCTCAGGAAGCATGGTCGAATACTTGTTGGTAAAGGTCGGCGACTCCCGGGAGGCACCGTCATACGTGACGACGGTGTCGAGCTGCTCATGCTCATTGTCGATAGTCACGTTAACCGTAACATCGTGCACGGTTGTGTCGTAGGCGATATGGTCCTTGACATTGTTCTCGGCACCCTCGGGGACGACCTCAGAGATGGTGTAAGTGTAGGTATCGGCCTTGTTGTAGTCGACGTTGAAGGAGACATTGCCCTCGGCGTCGTTGGTCACCGTCTGGAGCACCCTGCCGTCGCCATCCTTAAGTGTAAACGAGAACTGTCCCTTCTTGAATGTGCCACCTTCAAGCACTTTCTTAGCCTGGATTGTTGCGGATCCCTTTAGACGATTGTCATAGACCCAAATCTCGTCCTTTTTGTCATCGCCTACGATCTCCGCGCCGCCGGCGATGGTCTTCGCCTTAGCTAGCGCAGTTTGATAATCCTCGTCGCTTTCGTTGCCCTTGAGCATGATCCACGTAGGCTCGGCCTTGGCGTAGCCAACAGGCGCCCTGGTCTCCTCAAGCTGGTAGAGCACGCAACTGTTCATCGCGCTGTCGCTCGTGCCGAACGATATATTGCCGTTGTCATCGGTCTTAGCGGTGGCAAACAACGATCTGGCGCTCTCCCCGCCCATATCCACTCTGTAGAGTGCGAACTCCGCCCCCTTGAGCGTCGCACCGACCTGCTGCGCATCGTATTTGGTCATCGTGATGCCGTAGCCGTTGCCACCTGCGCTGGCAGAAGCTTTTTTGATTTCCCATGTTTGATCATCAGTCGCAGAACCGTCCTTCACACCCGTAAGCATGGCGGTATTGGAAAGAGGAACCTTGTTGCCAGGATTTCCGCTCGGGATGACCTCGTACTCGACCTTGAGGTATTTCTCATCGGGCACGTTAAGTGTCAATCTCGTACATGAGCCAGATTCGTTGTTGATTTGCTCCATCTTTGACGAATAATCCTTATCGGCCAGCTCAGACCAATCGTTGTTCACGCGCTCATAGATCTTAAGCGTCGACGGCACCAACGTGCACTTGGCATCCATGGTATCGACCAGCTCGAGGACACCAGTGTCACTCTTAAGATCGACAGCTGACTCGTTAACGAAAATGGTGTATTTGATGCGATTACTATTGTCGACCTGTTCGCCGGTCTTCTTGATGACGTTGTTCTTAATGATGACAGCACCACTGCCATAGTCGAATTTCTTGCTTCCCGACTCGGCGCGCGCAGAATTGGTGAACTTCACCTCGTTTGTGGAGGTATCGAGCTCACCACGCTTGACCGCCGTCTGATACGTAAGCTTAGCGTAACCGGCGTAGTCGCCGAGTTCCGTCGTGGGGATGGAGAAAGTGACCGTGTTGCCTCTGCTGCTAACGTTGCCAGCGGCAAGTGTCCGACTCTTAACGACCTCCTTGGCCTCGCCTCCGCGCCCAAGCCCCGTATGTTGATCGTAGGGATTCTGCACGAGCGTGAACTTGGCGGAATTCGCGACATAGCTCATACCGTCCGGAAGGGTGTCGATGATATTCAGCAGTTTCCCGCCCAGCTTTCCAGCTCCAAAGTATTCGAACTCGCCATTTGCGCCCTTATTACCCTTTTGGCGGTTTGCATACACCGTCCAGCCGACGATCCAGGCGCCCTTCTCATCCGAGCCGTCAACGGTATGCCAATCGAAGTTCTCAACCCAAGACACCTTCGACTCCGCTTCCGGCTTCTCGACCGCGGACTTCGTTTCTTGGTTGACAACGTACTTGACGGGTTCGGTGAACGGCCACTTTAATTTCAGGCCCGGCGCGCTGACCGACGCAAAGTTTGAGTACCAGCCCGACAGCGCTTCTGATGTGGTGTCGTAGGTGATAACGGCGTAGTCCTCTTTCTCGAGGGCGTCCTTCACTTTGTTGGTAACGATGATTTTGAGGTCGTAGTTTTCCTTTGTTTCATTACCCGGAAAGCTAGCCGTTGGATTCCAGTCGGCGCCCCGTTCCAGCACGGTATCGCCGATTTTAATGGTAATGGAGCTTTCGTCGACACCAAGTTTCTGCGACCATGCCGACTGAAACGTGTCCTTCACCGTCACCTCGTCTGGATGGACCGCATTGACGATCGCCTTCAGCGCGACCTTCGTCTCCCATGTCGCCCTGCCCGTCGTCGCCTCATTGGATCTCACGAGCCTCTTGGTGATCGGCACAACACCCGTCAGCTGCGGCGTGAAACTGCCTTCATCGGTACCGGAAACGGAGCCTTCACGCTCGATGGTCGCGTTGTTGCGCACGGTGCCGTACGAGCTCGTGTCGTTCATCTTTGTGTGATAAACGATGCAGTAGGTGGCGTACTTATCCTCAAGGTTATCCCGGAACTTATAGGAAAAGGATTGTTCCTTTGGGTCAAGGTTGCCTTTCTCAATCTCGACTCCGCTCGCCTCCGAGTCGCCTTTGTAAACCGTAAAGTAGTTGCCCGTATACGTCTGTTTTCCGTCCAGATAATCGGTGAACACGTAGCCGCTCATGTCGGCCTTGAGCTTGCCTTGGTTGAGTCTGACCGTCCACTTGATGTCCGACGGTGTGCCCGATCCGTTGGACTTGTCAATCATGTCGTAGCCGAATGTAACAGGCTCAGCCGTAGCTGTTTTGTTGTCGCCGTCGGTTGAACCAGCCCAATTCCACATTGCCGTATTGTCAGCTTTGATCAAATCGCCGCTGTTTGCCGAAACGCCGCTCTTCAGCTCCGTTTCGTACGTGATCGTGTGGTCGCCCTGGGAAAGATTGCCCAGGCTGTCGAGGGTCGCGACCTGGCTGTCGATCTTCGGCTGGGGTTCGAGCTTCGTGCCGTCGAGTGCGAAGCTGCCTATCACAAAGTTGAAGTTGTCGCCCAGCGCGTCGGTTAACTTGACATTCGTGGCATACGACTCGACGGTGAGTTTAACGGTCCAGGTAACCTTGGCCACGCCATCTGCTCCCTGGAAGAAGGTCCCCGACTTCGTCCCTGTGACTTTGCCGTCTTTGGTGGGGATATTGATCATTCCCGCACCAGGAAACACGAAAGATGCGTTGCTACCAGAACCGACATTCTTGTTTTTAAGCTGGAACGAGAAGTTTGCCGCGACATGAATGTTCGCAGGATTCCTTTCAAGCCAGCCCTTGTCAAACGTAAAGACAACCTTATTACCTTCGATCTTCCACGTGCCAGCTTGGGCGGCAGAAGATTCCGAACCCTCCATGAGGTTGCCACCTGCGTCATCAACGACGATGGTGCCTGGCAGCTCATAGACAGCGATGTTGTTCCCAGACGAAGGCGCCTTACCGCTTTTAAATTGTGCCGAAAAAGCTCCGTAGAGCTTCGAAGTAGACGTTACGGCAGTATCACCCAAAGGCTGATTATGGTTCTCATCGGTATACAGCTTGACCTCAACCGTTGCCGTATCGTCGTTGATCTCAATCGGCGTTGGTGTCGTCGCATCCTCGGCGCGCACGGGGGCTGCACCGTGAAAAACTGCGGCGGTGAGGCTAATTAAAATGAAGATCAGGGCCGCCATACCCAGCGACCGTGAGCGGTGTGCGTCCATAGTTGTCCCCTAATTCCTACAACACGTTGTGGAATACGGCGAATCGTCGGATCGAACACAAACCCCAACATCAACGAGAACCTACCTAGCGCATTGCAAGAACCCATCGGGGAGCAACTTCTAAGACGGTTCGTCTATGCCACAATGCATAAAATACAATATAGATACCAGTCATGTAAACCGCAGGTAAATAGGTCTTTTAATTTAATACCAGTTGATATTTACCTGTTACCGTTTATGCATTAAAGCGGTTGTATTTCAATGATTCATGTATATGTTTAAACAACTTAACTTTGCTTGAAAAGCCGCTCGGGGGGATAACCTCCTCCGCCGTGGTGCAAACGAACCCGTCCCCTTGCACCAAAAAGGGCGCCGACCATCGCGGTCGACGCCCTTTCTTGTTAGACGCTATAAAGCCCAGCGCTTATTTGTTTACCTGGCCAGCGCGGACGGCAGCCTTCTTGCGGTCGGTGGCATTGAGCAGACGCTTGCGCAGGCGGATGTTCTTGGGAGTGATCTCGACCAGCTCATCGTCGGCGATATACTCCAGCGCCTCCTCCAGCGAGAAGGTGCGGGGCGGCACCAGCTGGACGGAGATATCGGAGGTCGAGGAACGCTGGTTGCCCAGGTTCTTGGTACGGGCGATGTTGACGACCATGTCGCCGGCCTTGCTGCGCTCGCCCACGATCATGCCCTCATAGCACTCGGTGCCCGGCTCAACAAACAGCTGACCGCGCTCCTGCAGCGTACCCAGAGCGTAGGCAACGGCCTTCTCGGTGGTCATGGAGATCATGGCGCCGTTCTGACGGTTACCGATCTCGCCGGCGTAAGGACCATACTCCAGGAAGGTGTGGTAGAACACGCCCTCGCCGTGGGTGACGTTCATGATGCGGTTCTTAAGGCCCATGATGCCACGGGTCGGGATCTTAAACTCGAGGTGCGTCACGATGCCCGAGGTATCCATGCTCGTCATGATGCCGCCGGAGGTACCGAAGACCTCAACGACCTTGCCCGAGTACTCGTCCGGGCACTCGACGACGGCCTGCTCGACAGGCTCCATCTTGTTGCCGTTCTCGTCCTTCTTAAACAGAACGCGGGGACGGCCGACCTGGAACTCAAAGCCCTCGCGGCGCATGGACTCCATCAGGACGGACAGGTGCAGAATGCCGCGACCCGAGACCTCGACGCCGCTCTTGTCCTCGAGTTCCTCGATCTTCATGGTCACGTTGTTCTCGGCCTCGTTGAACAGGCGCTCCTTGAGCTGACGGGCGCCCACGATGTCGCCGTCGCGGCCGACGAGCGGGGAGGTCGATGCCTCAAAGACGATGGACAGGGTCGGCGGGTCGATCTCGATGGGCTCGAGCTCGACGGGGTTCTCGGGATCGGTGTAGACATCGCCGATATCGGTGCGGTCGATGCCCACGACGGCGGCGATGTCGCCGGCGCCGACTTCCTGGCACTCGGTGCGGCCCAGGTAGTCGAAGGTAAAGAGCTGCTTGACGGTAGAGGTGGCGCTGGAGCCGTCGTTCTTGACAACCAGGATCTGGTCGCCCTGGTGGATGGTGCCGGAGTACACGCGACCGATGCCGATACGGCCAACGAAGTTGGAGTGGTCGATGGTCACGCACTGCATGGCCAGCGGGGCGTTCTCGTCAACCTCGGGCGCAGGCATGTCGTCGATGATCATGTCGAGCAGCGGGTACATGTCCATGTTGCCGTCGTTGGGGTCAAGGCGGGCAAAGCCGTTCATGGCGCTGGCGTAGACGACGTGCTCCATGGCAAACTCGAGCTGGTCGTCGGTGGCGCCCAGGTCGGCCATGAGGTCCAGGCAGTCGTTGTAGGCCTTCTCAGGGTTAGCACCCGGACGGTCGATCTTGTTGATGACGATCATGATCTTGAGGCCGGTGTCGATAGCGTGACGCAGCACGAAGCGGGTCTGGGGCATGGGGCCCTCAAAGGCGTCGACCAGCAGCAGGGCGCCGTCGGCCATACGCAGCACGCGCTCGACCTCGCCGCCAAAGTCGGCGTGGCCCGGGGTGTCGATGACGTTGATCTTGACGTCCTTGTACTCGATAGAGATGTTCTTGGCGAGAATCGTAATGCCGCGCTCGCGCTCCTGGTCGTTGGAATCCAGGACGCGGTCCTCGACCTGCTGGTTGGCACGGAAGGCGTCCGTGGCACGCAGGAGCTTATCGACCATCGTCGTCTTGCCGTGGTCGACGTGGGCGATGATGGCGATGTTCCTCAGATTGTCTACGCGCATGTAGTTCCCCTATCTTCTATCTATACACAAACGGCACGCGTATGCGACCCGCCTAGCAACACAACGCTCGGCGGGAATATTGAGCCTTTTACCGAAAACTCGTTTATTTTAGCGATTTTAGATGAGAGGGGTTTCCTCACCTGCAGGTTCAGGGTCGCTCCACATAAAACCATCGCCGGCGCCCATGCCCTCATACAGCACATATGCCGAAAAACCGCTCTCGAGCGTCGTCTCGAAAAAGCTCACGAGCAAAGCGTCGTGGTAGCCGCCGTCAATCTCGACGCAGCCGGTATAGCCGATGGCATAGCGGACGATACGGCCCAGGCCCTCGTCCTTAAGACCCATCTTGTGCTCGGAGATAAAGTTGGTGGCCGCCTCGAGGCACGCCTCCTCGCCGTCCTCGTCGAGTGCCGCCAGATAACGGTTGGAAGCAGCGTCCTCGATCGCCACAACTACGCCCGGATTCTCGCCGGCGGCAAGGTCGTCCAAGAACGCACCAATCAGGTCACACACCATGGCGTCGAGCTCGGCGGAGACGTTACCAGCGTCCTGCATATCCTGTGCCATCTTTAGACCTTCCCATCGAATCCGGCGTCGTTACAGTTCTTGTGCCTCGGCAGCGATCTTGGCGGCAGCGTCGCGGGCGCGCATCATATCCATCGCGCGCTTGTCGAGCGCCTTGATCTGGTTGGTCAGCATCACCGCATCGACCACACCCCAGATTACCAAGCCTGTTGAAATCGAAAACCCAAGCGCACCAACTGTACCACGAAGGCGCGAGCAGATTGCCGCGACAAGGGCGGAGACGACAACCATCTTGATAAACGAGCCGCGGCGTTCGCGAAGCGTGCGGGCCTGCGTCACGTAGGCAATACGTGCCGCCTCGGACGCCTCAGAGCGCATCTGGGCCTCGCGGGCGATCGCAGCCGCCTCGGCAGAAACTCCGGCGCTCATGAGCGCGCACTCCGTCGCGTGCTTGCCGAGCATTTAAAAATCATCGGGCGAAAGCGTGTGGACGAACTCATCGAACTTTTCGAACTCTTGCTCGTCATCGACTTCCTCGGCGTGCGATGAGACGGTGCCCAAGCGATTCATGATTTCGTCTTCAACGAACATGGGGGCATTGCTGCGTACGGCGAGGGCGATGGCGTCGCTCGGACGCGCATCGATCCTATGCTCGTTGCCATCGGCCAACACGACAACCGTCGCGTAAAACACGGGCGGCTCGGCGCGGACGATTTCGACACGCTCGAGCTTGGCACCCAGGGCGTCGACGGTGTCGAGCAGCAGGTCGTGCGTGATGGGGCGATCGGCGCGGCCACTGTCGATGCCGCGGCTGATTGCCGCAGCCTCAAACGAGCCAGTCTGGATGGAGAGGGAGCGCAGCGGCGCGGGGGAATCCGACTTGCTGCAGCGCTCGCGAAGTACGATAAGCGATGGCACGGGACCGGCGGCCATGACGATGGTCTCTATGTCGACACGAACCATGGAACACCTCCGGTACGTAGTGGTTAACACGCGGCAGCCTGCCGCATTGAATAGCTATACTACCCAAACTTTCGCACGGCACACAAAAACTTATTGGATAGGTAAGAAAAAAGCCCCGAGGCAACGCCACGAGGCTCTTCACAGTTTTGATGGTGGACCTGACAAGATTCGAACTTGTGACCTCCCGGTTATCAGCCGGACGCTCTAACCAACTGAGCTACAGGTCCATCATGGTGGAGGTTAGGGGGATCGAACCCCTGACCTCAGGCTTGCAAAGCCCGCGCTCTCCCAGCTGAGCTAAACCCCCACGGAGACAGTAATAAACACCCCAGCGGCGACTCGGCTCTCGCTGGGGTGTTTATTGCGAAAGAAAGTGGTGGACCTGACAAGATTCGAACTTGTGACCTCCCGGTTATCAGCCGGACG
>ENA-OPSC01001193-OPSC01001193.1-human-gut-metagenome-genome-assembly--contig:-NODE-1193-length-12435-cov-1.571729_pt1 | contig 12435 bp, 14 predicted proteins | sample MGYA00241800_ERZ501891 | MGnify/ENA primary metagenome ERZ501891 (study PRJEB25962, sample SAMEA2042407) | human gut metagenome | biome: human gut; feature: human-associated habitat; material: faeces...
CCACAAGCAACTGCTATAAAATACATTGGACTTTTTGAATCTCCCAATCCCCTGAAAATGGAACTGATGATATTATATGCAGTGATCAAAGGAATTCCCGCAAAACATATGGTTAAATATGCGGTTGTTCCTTCTACTGCCTGTTGCGATGTTGACATGATACGAACAATTGGATGAACAAAAAATAATAACACCACTGTAAGTACAACAGAAAGACATACAAACAAACTGACAGTATTTCCAATGATCTTTGAAGTTTCTTTCTTTTGTTTTGCACCTACGGATTTACCGATCATAACGGTAGTCCCCATCGCAATTCCAACGATCATAACCGTGATCATATGCATTACCTGACTTCCGATAGAAACAGCGGTTGTGCTAGCAACTCCATTAAATTGTCCAATAATAAACAAATCCGCCATTCCATATAAAGTCTGCAAAAAATATGACAAAAAATACGGAAGTGAAAATTTCAAAATATTCCTTCCAATACTTCCAGTCGTTAAGTCTCTTTCCATGAAATATCTCCTGTATCTTAATTCCTTATGCCCGTAACTCCTTCGAACGCTCCTTTAAATGTTTAGTCTATATATTCTTCGATCAAACGGACCGCTTTTGATTTATATAATGCTGTAATGATCACAGCTGCAATTACCGTACCGCAAAGTGTACTTGCAAGAAATGGTCCCACAAAAGTAAATAAAGCTGCTTTCTGCCCCATCATCATGGATGCGATTGGATAACAAAGCATTCCACCTAAAATTCCTGTTCCGATCACTTCTCCAAGATATGCACCAATCTTAGATCTTGTATATTTAAAAATCATAGCACTGACAAATGCCCCAACCATACTTCCAGGGAACGCAAGCAGGCTTCCTGTTCCGAGTAGATTTCTGATCAGTGCTGTGCAAAACGCCATAGAAACTCCGTATACAGGACCTAGAAACACTGCAGCCAGTACGTTGACCATGTGCTGAATCGGAAAGCATCTGCTCGGTCCGATCGGGATTGAAAATGATGATAAGATAACCGCTACAGCTACCAACATTGCGGATATTGTTAATTTTTTTAAATTCATATAATGTCACACTCCTTTGTTGTTCTTCCAAGGTCTTTTTTCTCGATCCCAGCCTTTTTTACTCCAATAGACGAGATCGGCCTCATCCCAGCCTCTGGTATGAAGCATTCTCATAAAATAAAAGCAAATCTTTGTCTTTATTCCTGTTTTCACATGTCCAGCATTCTTCTTAATCTGATATGCCATTTTACTTGTATCTTTTTCAATTTTTGCTTTTATTTTTGGTTTTATGTCTTTATACGAAGTTGCCATAACACGAACACCGTATTTATATACCTTTGGCACTCCCCAGTAAAAAAAGCTGTCTGCCATATCTTTATTTGTACTCTTCATTCCTGCACCAGCAGCTGTTGATATACATACCGCCTGTTTGTGAAACATTGATTCTTCTGGTCTATGCAACATCCATCGATAACCATAATGATCTAAAAACGCTTTCATAGAACCAGTCACATGATAAACATACACTGGACTTTCAAAAATCAATACATCTGCTTCATCAAGTGCTTCTGTTAATGGATTGATCTTTTCATAATGTGGACATAATGTCTCGGATTTACGAAAACATTGTGTACATCCAATACAGAATTCCCCAAAATCTCTTGGCAGAAAAAACTCCTTGACTTCCCCGCCAATCTTGTCTGCCAGAATTTTGGAAATATGATATGTAGAGCCTTTATGACTCTGTCCATGTATAATTGTTACTTTCATTTTATACTCTTTTCTATTTCTGATCTGCTTCGCTCTCTGGCTGCACAGATGTACAATGAGGACATCTCGTTGCACGAATATCGATCTCACTCATGCAAAATGGACAGATTTTTGTAGTTGGCTGTGCAGGTTCCTCTGGTTTTGAACCAAATGACATGACCTTATTCATTGCTTTTAAAAGACAAAATAAGATAAACGCCATGATCAGAAAATTCACAACAGAAGATCCAAATGCAGATGCATATCCTGAAATTTCTTCTAATGTATATACTTTTCCTGTCATAACCAATTTTATGATCGGCTGAATAAAATTATCTGTAAGTGATGTAACAATTCCTGAAAAAGCACCACCGATCAATACACCGACTGCCATATCCATAACATTACCACGGAGTGCAAACGACTTAAATTCTTCTAAAAATTTTTTCATATGTCTCTCTCCTTTATATAATTTTGTATAACGTTTTCTATTTTAACACATCTTTCGACAAAACAATATACTCTCTTATAATTTGCAGCTTAAAATACGATAAAAAGATTCAAAATGCCCTCAAAAAAAGACCATATTAAAAATAATACGGCCTTTAAAATCATCTTATATTGTTGATTACTTCTCTGATTCTTTCATTGCAATTACTTTCTTGATCAGATCAACACTTCCATCAATTCCTAAATAACTGCTGTTTAAGCAAAGATCATATGATTTTGCATCCCCCCACTTATTAGAACTGTAATAGTTGTAATAGCTGGAACGTTGTTTATCTTTCTTCATCAGCATCTCTTTGCTCTTTCCATTCGGAATTCCATATTCATTCTCAATTCGTTTGATACGATCCTCAAATGGTGCATGTACATATACACTGATGCAATTATCAAAGTCTTCTAACGCATAATCTGCACATCTTCCAACGAACACACAAGGTCCCTTTGATGCCAGTTCCTTAATCGTATCAAAAGCTGCCAAAAACACCTTATGATTCAATGGCAAGTCAAAAGAATTGGAATTGTATCCTAATGAATAAGGATCCATTACCAGAGAGTAAAGAAAACTAGTCGTTGGTTTTTCATCAAAACTTTCAAAGATCTCTTCACAAATGCCGCTTTCCTTTGCAGCAACTTTAATCAGTTCACTGTCATAAAAAGGGATTCCTAAACTTTCGGCAAGCTTCTCTCCAATCAAGTGTCCTCCGCTTCCATATTGTCGTTCGATTGTAATAATTGTGTTAGTACTCATATGAATCGCTCCTTTCCCCAAAGGATAAAATATTCAAGTTATTCTTTGTTATGAATATTATACTACAAATAAGTGATTTTTAAAAGAAAAATTGTACATTTTTATGTTCAATTATGCTTCATATCCATAATGTTCTTTTGCATATCTTCTTGCAAATTCCGCATCCTCATGCATCTGCTGGCTTAAAGATTCTAGAGAATCAAATTTCATTTCTGGTCTTTTAAAACACAATAATTCCACTTCTATCTCTTTATGATAGATATTCTTATGGAAATCTAAAATATATGTTTCAACTCCCATATGTTTCTTTCCTTCGATCGTTGGCTTTACTCCAACATTACTAATTCCGTAATACGTTTCATCTTTATAATGGATTCTTGAAACATATACTCCATTTGGAGGCAATAACTTATCCTCCAATGGAATCTGATTCGCTGTTGGCATTTGAAGTACTTCTGCTCCCATATGATTTCCATGAACTACAGATCCACAGATCATAAACGGATCTTCCATCAGACGATTAGCTTCCTCCACTTTACCCTCAGATAGCAAATGACGGATTCTTGTGCTTGATACAATTTCTCCTTCTAATTCAAGTTTGGGAATAACGATCAATTTAAAATCATATTCCTTTGACATCCGTTCAAGTAATTCTACGTTTCCTTGACGTTTATAACCAAACCCACAATCATCACCAACAACTAAAACTTTCATTCCTGTTTTTTCAAGAAGTACTTTGATCACAAAATCTTCTGGTGATAAATGCGAGAATTCATCTGTAAATGGATGTTCGATATAAATATCAATTCCTCTTCTTGCAAGAAGTTTTATCTTTTCGTTGGTCGTGTAGATCACTCTCATATGTTTGTGTTTTAACATATTAAGTGGTGGACGGTCAAAAGAAAATACAGCCGCCTGATATCCCAGTTGCTTATACTGAATCAGTTCATCAAAGATCAACTGATGCCCTTTATGCATTCCGTCAAATTTGCCAAGAGCTACCACTGTATTATGAAATTGAAATTGTTCTGTATTATGAATGTATTCCATGGCTTCCTCTCATTGGTTGTTGTCATAAAAAATCTTATCTGGGAAAAACATATTTTTTTTCCAGTAATATATTCCGATAAACTGTTCACTTTCATCATATACCCGAAGTTTCTTTGTTGTATCGAGATCTATTTCATAAAACATCTCTTTCTTTAAAGGATTTCCGTTAAATAAAACCTTATCATAGTCTTTCTTTACGGTACCTTTTTGATATTTTAGAAAAACCTTTTCAATTGGAATTATCCATTCTTCGATTTTTCCAGTTTTCACTGCTTCCTCAATCTCTGATAATGTATGAGCATATTCTAATTGAAAACCACTGGATCTTGTACGGACTAACTTTGTCATACACGCTCCATTTTGAAGCTTATGTCCAATATCCCTGCAAAGACTTCGGATATATGTACCTTTGCTGCATGTAACTGTCATTGTAACTTCTGGATAAGAGATTTCAATATCTGAAATATCATAGATCCTGATCCGTTCTGGTTTGCGCTCGATAATTTTTCCTTCTCTGGCAAGTTCATACAGCTTCTTTCCATTAATTTTCTTTGCAGAATACATAGGTGGTACCTGATCATATTCTCCAACGAAAGACAAGATCGTATCTTTGATCGGTGCATCTTGTTTTAACGGTTCATGTGTTTTCGTAACAGTTCCCCATATATCTTCTGTGTCTGTCTCTTTTTCAAACACAAAGCTTACCTTATACTGTTTCTTCGTTCCTGTTAACATATCGCATAACTTTGTTCCTTTTCCAAGACAGACCGGCAATACTCCTTCTGCATTTGGATCCAAAGTTCCTGTATGACCAATCTTTTTCTGACGTAAGATCCCTCGAAGTTTTGCGACAACATCATGCGATGTAAAATCTTTTTCTTTATATATATTCAATAATCCGTTGTACATAAAAACCTCTACCTTATAATTGTTCTGTGATCTCGCTTATGATCGTACTTTGAATGTCTTTCAATGTTCCTTTCATGGAACATCCTGCTGCACGGATATGTCCTCCACCTCCATGTGTTTTAGCAATCTCTGAAACCTTAACTTTCTCATTCGAACGCATACTTACTTTATAGCCATTTTCGATCGGATATAGAAAAATTGCTGCTTCCACACCTTTTGTAATTCGCAGCTGATCAATGATCCCATCACTGTCGGATGTTGATGCATGAAGCTCTTCAAAATCTTGTTCTGAAAGATTCGAAATAATAATCTGTCCATCTGCATAAAGTTGACTTTTTAATAATGCTTTCCCTAACAACTGATTTTGTACAAATGTCTTCTGATAAAATGTCTCATCAATGATCTTTGTAGTTGAAACACCCTTCTCCAGTAACATTCCCGCATATTCCATCGTTTTACGTGTTGTATTTGAATGCTTAAACACTCCGGTATCATGCACGATTCCTGTGTATAGGCACTGGGCACATTCTTTTGAAATCTTATCCTCTTCAAAAATCTGGCACAAAACTTCACAAGTTGCACTCGCCTGTGGATCGATCTTATAAAAGTCCCCAAATCCATCATTACTGATATGATGATCGATTCCGATCAATGTTTTTGCACATCTGACCATTGCTGCAAATGGTTCATAACGATCTTCAGAGCCACAATCTAAAACAAAAAACAGATCATAGCTTTCATCATCTTTCGACTCTGTGATGATCTCCTGCGCATGACTTAAAAAACGAAACTCTGTGCTGATCGATTCTAAATAAACATCAACTTTCTTCCCAGAATAATTATCTAAAATATACTGTTTTAAGGCAAGGCAACTGCCAATACAGTCTCCATCCGGATGGATGTGTCCTGTAATGGCAATTGTTTTAGCCTTTGAAATCTGTTCATTAAAGTGTTTCATTCTCACTCCCATGATTTAATTCATCTATCTTCTTTGACATATTTACTCCATATTCAATGGAATCATCTAAAATAAATGTAATCTCTGGTGTATTTCTTAAATTAATAGAGTGTGCAAGTTCTCGGCGGATATAACCTACCGCACTGTTTAAGCCTTTCATCGTTTCTTCTTTTTCTTCATCATTTCCAAGAACACTGATATATGCTTTGCACTGTTTCAGATCCGATGTCACAACGGCATCAACAACAGATGTCATTGGTGCAATTCTTGGATCTTTGATCTCTCTGCTGATGATACGGCTTAATTCTCTCTGAACTTCACCATTGATCCTTGTATTTTTAATGCTGTTTTTTCTCATATTGCTACTCCCTTCAGGAAATTATCTTGGGACCTCTTCCATAATAAAGGATTCGATCTGATCCCCTTCTTTGATGTCATTATAGCTTTCCATAACAAGACCACATTCAAATCCGCTGCGAACTTCTTTGACCGCATCTTTTCCACGTTGGATAGATGCAAGTTTTCCTTCATGAACAACAATACCATCACGAATAATACGTGCTGAGCTGTCACGCTGAATTGTTCCATCTAATACATAAGATCCTGCAATCGTTCCAACTCCAGAGGCTTTGAAAATCTGACGTACTTCTGCATGCCCTGTAACTTTCTCTACAAATTCAGGATCTAGCATACCCTTCATAGCTGCTTCTACATCTTCGATTGCATTGTAGATGACACGGTACAGACGGATATCTACACCTTCACGGTCTGCTGTTTCTTTTGCTGTTGCATCCGGACGAACGTTGAATCCGATGATGATCGCATTTGATGCAGAAGCCAGACTTACGTCAGATTCATTGATTGCACCAACGCCACCGTGAATGATCTTAACGACTACTTCATCATTAGACAGCTTCAGTAAGCTCTGTTTGATTGCTTCTACAGATCCCTGTACATCTGCCTTTACTACGATACCAAGTTCTTTTAAGTTGCCTTCCTGAATCTGTGTAAACAGGTCATCCAGAGAAAGTTTAGATTTTGTCTCTTCCAGAAGTTTTACCTTGCTCTGTGAAATGAATGTCTCTGCAAAGTTTCTTGCTTCTTTTTCATTTCCACATCCGACGATAACTTCTCCGGCATTCGGTACATCGTTAAGTCCAAGGATCTCTACCGGTGTAGACGGACCTGCTTCTTTGACTCTTCTTCCCTTGTCATCCATCATGGCTCTTACTTTACCAAATGCAGAACCTGCTGCGATTGGATCTCCGACACGGAGTGTTCCCTTCTGAACCAGGATATTTGCAACGGAACCTCTTCCCTTATCCAGTTTTGCTTCCAGTACAAGACCTCTTGCACGGCGGTTTGGATTGGCTTTTAATTCCATTACTTCTGCTGTTAAAGCAATCATTTCCATCAGATCTTCCAGACCTTCTCCTGTCTTGGCAGATACCGGAACGAAGATTGTGCTTCCACCCCAGTCTTCCGGAATCAGTTCGTATTCTGTCAGTTCCTGTTTTACACGGTCAATGTTGGCACTTGGTTTATCCATCTTGTTGACAGCTACGATGATCTCTACACCTGCAGCTTTTGCATGGTTAATCGCTTCTACTGTCTGCGGCATAACACCATCGTCTGCTGCTACTACGAGAACTGCGATATCTGTAGAGCTTGCTCCACGCATACGCATTGCTGTGAACGCCTCATGTCCAGGAGTATCAAGGAATGTTATAGTCTGGCCATTTACATCGACAACTGATGCACCGATGGCCTGTGTGATTCCACCAGCCTCACCTGATGTTACCTTTGTCTGTCTGATGGCATCAAGAAGTGATGTCTTACCATGATCAACGTGTCCCATAACGCAGACTACAGGAGGTCTTGAAACCATATCCTTCTCGTCCTCTTCATCCTCCTTAAGGAGCTCCTCGATCACATCAACTTTCTCCTCTTCCTCAGCTATGCAGTTGTACTCAAGTGCGATCTCTGAAGCCTCGTCAAATGGAAGCTCTGAGTTCACATTGACCATCTTACCTGCGAGGAACAGCTTCTTGATAAGTGCTGTTACAGGGGTCTTTACCGCATCAGCCAGCTCCTTGAGTGTTACAACTTCAGGAAGTGTGATGGTTCTGATTGCATCCGGATCCTCCTGTGGTGCCTGCTGCTTCTTCTGTGGCTTGTTCTTCACATTCTTCGCAAGTCTGCTGATATCAGCCTCGACCTCCTCAGGTGATCTTCTGTTGCCCTTACGTGGCTTGTTCTTATCTCTGTTGTAGTTATCTCTGTTCTGGCTCTTTAAATCCTTACCCGGCATCTCCTTCGCATCGAAGTCCTTGCGGTCTCTCTTGAATGGTGCTCTCTTCTGAGCTGGGCTGTCATCCTCGTCATCCTTGCCAAATGGCATATTGATACGGTTGCTGAAACGGTTGCCACCATCTCTGTTAAAGCCTCTTCCGCCCTGGTTTCTATCGCCATTGCCGAAGCGTCCGCCACCCTGGTTTCTGTCTCCGTCTCTGTTAAACCTTGGTCTGTCACCCTGGCCGTCCCTGTTAAATCTTGGTCTGTCACCCTGGTTTCTATCACCATCTCTGTTAAACCTTGGTCTGTCATTCTGGCCGTCTCTGTTAAATCTTGGTCTGTCACCCTGGTTTCTGTCGCCATCTCTGTTAAACCTTGGTCTGTCGCCCTGACCGTCTCTGCCTACTCTTGGTCTGTCACTCTGATTTCTGTCGCCCTGGCCATCTCTGCCGAATCTTGGTCTGTCACCCTGATTTCTGTCGCCCTGGTTCCTGTCGTTGCTGAATCTGGCTCTGTCTGAACCGCCCTGTCTGTCGTTGTTAAATCTGACTCTGTTACCGTTGTTATTCATCTTGCCGCCGTTTCTGTCCTCCCTGGCAAATCTTACATGATTGCCAGAACCCTGTCTGGCTGCTGAATTGTCATCCCTTGAAGGATTCTGCTTCTGCGCGTCCGCCTTTGGCGCTGCAGCAGGCTTTGCTGTCTCAGGCTTTGGCTGCTCTGTCTTAGGCGCTGCCTTTGGAGCCTCCTGCTTTGGTGCTGCAGGCTTTGGGGTCTCAGCCTTTGGAGCCTCGGCCTTTGGCGCAGTCTTTGCTCCAAACTTAGCTTTAATTATTCCAACCATCGAATCGTCCAGATTGGACATATGACTCTTGATCTCTATTCCCTTTGCGCCAAGTGTATCTATGATATCTTTATTTGAAATGTTTAACTGTTTTGATAATTCGTGTACTCTGATTTTAGCCAAATGTTACACCTCCATGTTTTCATTTACATTCATGTACTTTATGATCTGATTCCCGAATCCCTCGTCAAGTATCGCAATGGATGTTCTCATCTCATTGCCACTGTACTTGCCAAGCTCATCCTTTGTCCCGTACTCATAATAAGGAATCCCATAATAATTACATTTCTGGTCGAAAAGTTTCTTCGTATTGTCAGAAGCGTCCTTTGCCACAATGACCACGTACGCGCTCTGATTCTTAACTGCTTTCTCTACTGAGAAATTGCCACTGCACAGCCTTCTGGCTCTGGCACACAGAGAAATTAACGAGTAGATCTTGTTATTCTTCAATGTCACGCAGCTCCTTGTCTAATTGTTCATACACCTCAGCAGGTATGCTGACCTTGAAAGCCTTCTCAAGTGCTTTGCTTCCAACCGCCTTCTTAAGGCACTCGGATTTCTTGCATATATAAGCGCCTCTTCCGTTGAGCTTGCCGGTTGCATCAACTGCGAACTGCCCGTCATTGCTTCGGACTATCCTTATCAGCTCACTCTTCGGCATCATCTCACGGCATCCAAGGCATTGCCTCAGAGGTACCTTCTTTGCCATCTCATCACTCCCTATTCTCTATCATGTGCCACTACATCAATGCAAATGATTACTCTTCGTCGTTTGTGTCTACTGTTTCATCTATGTCAAATGAAGCAGCATCGGCATCTTTATCTTCGCTTACTTCATCACAATATTCGTCTTCGTTATAAGGATCAAAGTTCTCATCCTCTGGCTGCTCATCAAAGTAACCCATCTCCTCGGCCTTTGAATGGCTCTTAATATCGATCTTGTATCCTGTCAGCTTGGCTGCAAGGCGGGCATTCTGACCCTTCTTACCGATTGCAAGTGAAAGCTGTGTATCAGGTACTACGACAAATGCTGTCTTCTCATCAAGATCAACTGATACGTCCTCAACATCTGAAGGACTGAGCGCATTGTAAATAAACTCAGCAGGGTTCTCACTCCAAGGAATGATGTCGATCTTTTCACCGTTCAGATCTGCAACGACAGCATTTACTCTGTCACCATTGATTCCTACGCATGCTCCAACTGCATCGACGTTCTCATCGTTTGACCATACTGCGATCTTAGATCTTGATCCTGCCTCTCTGCAGAAGCTCTTGATCTCAACTGTTCCGTCTGCGATCTCTGTTACTTCCTTCTCAAAAAGTCTCTTGACGAGCTCTGGATGAGTTCTTGATACAGTGATCCTTGGTCCTCTGTTTGTCTTCTTGACCTCTGTGATATAAAGCTTTATTCTGTCGCCTCTCTCGTAGCTCTCTCCCTCGATCATCTCTGACGGCTTTAAGAGTGCCTCTGTCTTGTCATCAAGGCTCACATTCACGCTGTCTCCAACCTGTCTCTGAACGATTCCTGTTACGATATCCTTCTCCTTCATATGGAAGTGATCGTATATAGCTGCTCTCTCATTCTCATTGATAGCCTGAACGATGACATTTCTCGCACGCTGGGCTGCTATTCTTCCAAAGTTCTTAGTTGTGATCTCTATATTTACTGTATCACCTATCTCGTACTTGCTGCTTATCATCTTGGCCTGCTCCAGTGTTATCTGGCATGCAGGATTCTCAACTTCCTCAACAACCTCTTTGGCTGCATATACATGGCACTCACCAGTCTCTCTGTCCAGTGAAACTGTAATGTTCTCGTCTGTATTGAAATCCTTCTTGCAGGCTGTCTTGAGTGATCTCTCTATAGCCTCAAGCAGAACATCCTTGCTAATGTTTCTCTCCTTCTCAAGCTGATTCAATGCTTCAATGATCTCTGACACCTTTTTATCCTCCTAATATATAAATGCTAATCGTATCATGGAAATATCTTTTCTCGTTATCGTTATCTCTGTCTCATCCTCAAGCTCAATGGTAACTGTATTCTCATCATATGCCTTGAGCACACCCTCGAATTCCTTTGCACCATTCACCTTGGCAAATGTCTTGATCTCCACGACCTTACCTATGCTTCTCTTGAAATCCTTCTCTTTCTTCAGTGGTCTCGTAAGCCCCGGTGAGCTGACCTCCAGTATATAGGCATCTCCTATATAATCATCCTGGTCAAGCAGGTCTCCAAGTGCTCTGTTCACTATCTCGCAATCACCGATCGTGATGCCACCTTCCTTGTCCGCATACACTCTGAGGTAATAATCACTGCCTTCCTTGACGTACTCCACATCAACAAGCTCCAGATTGTTCGCCTCAATGATCGGCATCACAAGTGCCTCCGTCTTTGCTTCAATATCCGCTCTCTTCGTAAATACGACCACCTTTCTGTAAAATATTATCCCCACAACAATTGAGAGTGGGCCAAGGCCCACTCTCATGCTGTAATCTATAACAATCTCACTTATTGTATCATAATTATCAAATAATTCAAGTACAAATATTAACAAATATTTATGCGTTTCTTCTGGCTGCGTCCTCACGGTAATATTTGTCAAGCACCTTGTTCGCCTTCTTGTCGTCAAGAACGCATTTGTTGGACAGTGCAACCTTGACGAGTTCATCCAGTGCTTCCTCCCTAAGTGCCGTGCTCTTGATGTTGACATTTGCAAGCTCTGTGTACGCTCCCATCTTTCTTGTGAGCGCCTCGTACTCCTCTGGAAGCATCCTGTCTATCATATTCCTGATCTGCTTGGATACCGCCTGGCTGTTGCCGCCTGTTGTGACTCCCACCACAAGATCTCCGCGGACGATAACGCCTGGAAACAGGAAGCTGCTGAGCTCCTTGTTATCAGCCACATTTACCATGATGCCCCTGTCATTACAATATGTACCTATCTTGGCATTGATCTCCGGGCGCCTGGTTGCCGCCACAACAATGTCTGCATTCTGCAGTATGTCAAGTGCCACGTTGCTCTCATGTACATTTATTCCCTTTATCGCTTTTATATCATCGCACACCTTTGGCGCAATGACCGCTATCTTCGCTCCGAAATACAGCAGCGAATTGATCTTTCTAAGTGCTGCCTTACCTCCACCTACAACTATTACTTTCTTGCCCTCAAGATCGATGTACATTGGAAAGTATGCCATATCTTATCTCCTCCGAATATTCTATAAATCTAGTCATATACTTACTGTGAAAGCTGCTTAAAAAACTTTCACAGCAAATTATAAATGAGGAATTAAGAAATGGCAATTACAAATAACGTTGGCTCACTAAAAATTCAGATAACGAACAACAATTTCTT
>ENA-OPSC01001208-OPSC01001208.1-human-gut-metagenome-genome-assembly--contig:-NODE-1208-length-12375-cov-3.059334_pt1 | contig 12375 bp, 6 predicted proteins | sample MGYA00241800_ERZ501891 | MGnify/ENA primary metagenome ERZ501891 (study PRJEB25962, sample SAMEA2042407) | human gut metagenome | biome: human gut; feature: human-associated habitat; material: faeces...
GTCCGCTGTGGAGAAAGATCATTGCAAATGTGATGAATATGAAAGTAGATCTGATCGAAAGCGAAGAAGGTCCGGGCTATGGAGCGGCAATCCTGGCAGCAGTTGGATGCGGCGTATTTGATTCGGTGGAAGAGGCTGCGAAGAAACTTGTGAAAGTAACAGGAACAGAAGAACCGGATTCGGAACTGGTGCAGAAGTACGAGGAAAGATATCAGGAATTTAAGAAATTGTATCCGGCATTGAAAGGAATTTATCAGGGGAAACAAGCATAATTGAACTCCAATAAAAAACTCCCAATAGAAAATCATGCTCTAGAAGATATCTGAGCTGGAATTCTATTGGGAGTTTTTAAAATATCAATAAATCTTACGCTAAAAACAACGCATACAGTATCACAAGAATACCAAGCACGATTCTGTAATATCCAAATACTTTGAAATCATGTTTCTTAATATATCCCATCAGGAATTGAATAACGATAATAGAAGAAACAAATGCTGTTACCATACCAATCAGAAGAATTATTGCTTCTGTTCCGGTAAAGTTCAGACCAAACTTCACAAGCTTCAGAAGACTTGCACCGAACATAACCGGAATCGCAAGTACGAAAGTGAATTCAGCAGCAACGGTTCTGGATACTCCAAGGATCAAAGCACCGACAATTGTTGCACCGGATCTGGATGTTCCAGGGAAGATTGCAGCGATCAGCTGGAAAAGTCCGATCAAAAATGCAGTCTTATAAGTAAGTTCATCCATACTGTTGATCTTCGCAGGTTTGCCCTTGTGATTATTCTCAACAATGATAAAGGCGATACCGAAGACAATCAGAGCAATCGCAACGCAAGGGTAATTGTAAAACCATTTCTCAAACAGATCATTGAACGGCATTCCAATCACAATTGCAGGGATACATGCAACAAGGACTTTCAGCCAGAGGATAATGATATCCATCTTCACATAACTTAAAATTCCATTTCCGGATTTCTTTCTTCTATGTGCATGTTTTGCCTGACGGCGTCTGACCGTGTGACTTCCTTCCGGTGCACCAAATGGAAAGATCTGGTTCCAGAATAAGATGACAACGGCAAGAATCGCACCTAGCTGGATCACAACTTCAAACATGCTGTAGAATTCTTCAGAAACATCTAATTTCACAAACTGATTCAAAAGGATCAGATGTCCGGTGCTGCTGATCGGCAGCCATTCTGTGATTCCTTCCACAATTCCAAAGAGGAAGGATTTCAAAAATTCAATCATTCTTATTTATACTCCTTTTTATTAATGGATTGCAGCTATACTAAGAGATTCTAGCACCAAATGCAATCATTTTTGTGCAGCTACATTTATGTTCTAAAGTGGCTCACGGTTTCTTATTATAAAACGTTGGCAAAAGATGTGCAAGAAATAGAAAGTATTTAAATTGTTAAATCGTCGATTTAAGAAATTCCTAATATTTTTCCAATCTATCTCTTAAAAACCATCAAGTATCATGTATACTATAGTTAGAACTTGATCATGTGATAATTATGTTGCTGCGCTGTTATCGGTGTCAGCAATTATCGAGGGGTATGTAAAATGTATAAAATATTAGTATGTGATGACGATAGAGAAATCGTAGAAGCAATCGAAATTTATCTTTCCCAGGAGGGATATCAGATCTTAAAAGCGTATGACGGGATCGAAGCACTGGAGATTTTGGAGAAAGAGGAAGTGAATCTTCTGATTATCGATGTCATGATGCCAAGACTTGACGGAATCCGTGCAACATTAAAAATCCGCGAGAAGAACAGTCTGCCAATCATTATCTTGTCTGCGAAGTCAGAAGATACCGATAAGATTCTTGGACTCAATATCGGTGCGGATGATTATGTAACAAAGCCGTTCAATCCGCTGGAACTTGTGGCACGAGTGAAATCACAGCTGAGACGATTTAACGAGCTTGGCGGAACAGCACAGGAGCCAAAAGAGACGATTTATAAGGTAGGTGGCCTTCAGATCAATGATGATCTCAAGCAGGTAACAGTAGATGGAGAATTTGTGAAACTGACACCGATTGAATACAATATCCTTTTGCTTCTGATGAAGAATCAGGGAAAAGTATTTTCAATCAATCAGATTTATGAATCCATCTGGAATGAAGAGGCAATTGGTGCGGATAACACAGTTGCAGTTCACATTCGTCATATCAGAGAAAAAATAGAGATTAATCCGAAAGATCCACGTTACCTGAAAGTGGTCTGGGGTGTCGGATATAAAATCGAAAAAGCATAGTGCAAACAGTAACAAAAAAGAAAGGGTTAACAATGAAGAAATGGTACAGGAAGACCGTGACAAGGACAATCGTTCTTGTTGTGGCGATTCTTAGCGGAGCATTGCTTGTGACAAATTTGCTTTCTCTCCTGACACTGGCGGGGGGAATGAGTTTGTCACAGATCCAAAAGATGAATACACAGTCTTTTGAAGAATCCGAAGAATTCAGCAAGATGGTCGAAAGTTACATGTACGATGTACAGGAGAAGCTTTATCTGCAGAATCTTTTTGAAAGTGACGGTGCTTACAATCCGAAAAAACTGGTGGATGTAATGGAACTGTCAAAGAAGGGCAAGATTTCAGAAACAAATTTGTCAGGTGTCACGTACACCATGGAAGAACTGGTGAACTGGGGCGAGACTTACAGTGGAACAGATAACGACAATCTTTACAAACAGAATGGCGTGATCGTCTGTCAGAAACCGGACGGAAATTATTACTACTATTATACGAATGATTTCTTTTCTCTTATAAATGCAGGAAAACTTCAGTTCCAGATGGGCGAGCAGGACAGAGATCAGTTCCTGGCAGGATTGCAGGCGGGCGAATTTACGACTTCCGGCTATTATACATTTCAGATTACAGATGAAAACGGTGAGCTGCTTTATACAGACTGCTGGAACTTTGGTCAGTCAATGATTGAAAAATATGCACCGGTCGGAGCGGATAATCTACTCCAGGTTGTAAATAATAATCCGCAGTTAAATGGAAGACTGACATTGGTTTATGATAATATTGCCACAGCATTGCAGACAATCTATGAAGACTGGCAGGATTATGAAGGCGGTTGGGATTATCTGGAAGAAGGGAATACCAATTTTACCTATCTGTATGCAGATGAATCGACAAAGAAGGTTACTACAAATAAAGCAGAATATGCAAATTATGCAGATGTAAAGAAAAGCATAGAAGACATGATAGAATCAGCGTCAAAGAACCCTGTGAAATATATGGTAATCTATCCTGAATTGAAAGATTTTAAGACGAATATGAATGTTTCTTATTCGGATCAATGGCTCAATACACGTTCTTATGGTTACTATTCCGGCGGAACAAAGTGGAAAGATGTTTTTGCAGTTGCGGTTGACACAAAATATCCGATTCAGGACCAGTTCTATCAGACCAGTATTGATTATCAGAATAATATTCCACAGATGAAAGAAACATTGCATTTTATGATTTTCAGCGGAGTACTCTTTTTGGTCACAGTAGTGTGGCTGACATTGGGGGCAGGGAGAAAACCGCAGGATGAAGAACTGCATTTGTTAAAGTTCGATTCCTGGAAGACAGAGATTGCTGCTGCAGTTGTTATTTTTGTCTGGGTGATTGGAAGTTATTTCTTTTTTGTGGCAGGAATCGATGGAATTCACATTTTATTTGATGGGATTACAGGGTTATGTAGTTCGTACGGTGCTGTGGAAAGTGATACATTTGTTCCATCATCATATGTTCCGAATGTATATATGCAGACTTTAAGTCTCGAAGAATCAGTAGGTGCGTTTGCATATGGAACATTTACATTTACCTGCTTCTTTGCCGGCTATCTTAGTCTGGTAAGAAGAATTAAGGCAAAGAGTCTGTGGGAGAACAGTCTGCTTCGAAGCTTCGGTATATTTATCGGGAAAATATTACGAGACATGAAGCTTACAAAGAAAACAGCAGGACTTTTGATTCTTTATTTCCTGTTTCAGCTTTTCGTGCTCTGGGGTGGAGATTTCTTCCTGGTGATTCTGCTGCTGATTGCTGATGCAGTGCTATTCTATTACATGGTTGCAAATGTGATGGAGAAGAATCGATTGAGAAAAGGAATTCAGGAGATCGCTGCCGGAAATATGAGTTATCAGATTCCAATCGACGGACTGCATGGGGAGAACAAGAAACTTGCATTGATGATCAACGGGATCGGAACCGGACTTAACAAAGCAGTTGCCGAGGCAATGAAAAACGAACGTCTTAAGACAGATTTGATCACAAATGTTTCTCATGATATTAAGACACCACTGACTTCTATTTTGAACTATGTCGGCATCTTAAGACAAACAGATCCAGCAGATCCGAAAGTTCAGGATTATCTGAATATTCTGGAAGAGAAAGCACAGAGACTGAAGACATTGACAGAAGATGTAGTAGAAGCATCGAAAGTCAGCAGCGGGAATATTTCCCTGGAATATATGGATCTTGATCTGTCAGAAATGATCCAGCAGACGCAGGGTGAACTCGAAGAAAAATTCGAGGCGAGAAATCTGGCAATCGTCACAGATCTTCCGGCAGAACCGGCTGTTGTGCATGTTGATGGTAGAAGAATGTGGCGTGTCTTGGAAAATATTTACGGAAATGCAGCCAAGTACGCAATGCCTGGAACCAGAGTTTACGCGACTCTGAAAACAGATGATACAAAGGTAAGATTTTCATTGAAAAATGTTTCCGAGCATCAGTTGAATATTCAGGCGGACGAACTGACAGAACGTTTTATCCGCGGAGATATTTCCAGAAGTACGGAGGGAAGTGGATTAGGACTTTCTATAGCGAAGAGCCTTACAACAATGCAGGGCGGCACATTTGACTTGTATCTGGACGGAGATTTGTTCCGGGTAGATATTACATTTCCAAGAGTGAAAGCAAAAGGAAATGCAGGCGGGACAACAGAGAAATCGAAAGAGAAAACAACAAGCGGTGTATCTTGACATTCTATTCGCGTTATGCTAACCTTTTTAAGGAATGAAAAGCAGTGATAAGCGAAACGCGATGAGGAAGAGAGTAGTCTGTAACAGATTCTACAGAAAAGTCCTGAAGGCTGTCAGGCCGGATGCTGAGAGGGATGGATGGAAGACAGATGAAGATGGCTTCTGAGCAGCGCAGATGAGTCTGAACAGAGTGAGCAAGTGAGTTGTTTAAGCAGCAATCTTGAATAAAAAGATCCGGGTTAGTCTGTGAAGGGATTCGCCCTTTATAGCGAAGAGTATCAACAGTGAGAAATGCCGTAGTGTTCAAAGTGGTTTTGATTAACAAAGCAGTTTTTACTAACGAAAATGCAGATACTCATAGAGGTTTCTTTCCGTGAGGAAGGAACGAAGAGAAGTGGTAACACGAAAGTAGGATTCGTCTTCTCAGGGATGCAAGTCCCTGGGAGGGCGTTTTTTAATATATTAGGTTCTTTCCTAACATATTAAAAACGCTCCGCTAGGGATGTTCCGGAAAATCCAGAAAAAATCGTATTAGTAATCACTGAAAGTTGAGAAAAGAATCCCACATTGTGGGAAAAGGAGGCACAAAAATGTCAGAAAAACCAAAATATTATATAACAACAGCGATTGCCTATACATCAGGTAAACCGCATATCGGAAACACATACGAGATCGTGCTTGCAGATGCAATCGCACGTTACAAGAGAAGCCAGGGATATGATGTATTCTTCCAGACAGGAACAGATGAGCACGGACAGAAGATCGAGCTCAAAGCCGAGGAGGCTGGAATCACACCAAAGGAATTCGTAGATAATGTATCAACAGAAATCAAAAGAATCTGGGATCTGATGGATACATCTTATGACAAATTCATTCGTACAACAGATGAAGATCATGAGAAACAGGTTAAGAAGATTTTCAAGAAACTTTACGACAAGGGAGATATTTACAAGGGACATTATGAAGGAATGTACTGTACACCGTGTGAGTCTTTCTTCACAGAATCTCAGCTTGTAGATGGAAAATGTCCTGACTGCGGTCGCCCGGTTCAGCCTGCAAAAGAAGAGGCATATTTCTTCAAAATGAGCAAATATGCAGATCGTCTGATCGAGCATATTAATACACATCCGGAATTTATTCAGCCGGTAGCACGTAAGAACGAGATGATGAACAACTTCCTTCTTCCGGGACTTCAGGATCTGTGTGTATCCAGAACATCCTTCAAGTGGGGAATTCCGGTAGATTTCGATCCAAAGCACGTTGTATATGTATGGCTTGATGCTCTTACAAACTATATCACAGGAATCGGATATGATGCAGACGGAAACAGTACAGAGCAGTTCAACAAGCTGTGGCCGGCAGACCTTCATCTGATCGGAAAAGATATCATCCGTTTCCATACAATTTACTGGCCAATCTTCCTTATGGCACTTGATCTTCCACTTCCAAAACAGGTGTTCGGACATCCGTGGCTGCTTCAGGGAGACGGTAAGATGAGTAAATCCAAGGGAAATGTTCTCTATGCAGATGAACTCGTTGATTTCTTTGGCGTAGATGCAGTTCGCTACTTCGTACTTCATGAGATGCCATTCGAGAATGACGGTGTTATTTCCTGGGAGCTGATGGTAGAGCGTCTGAATTCTGATCTTGCAAATACACTTGGAAACCTTGTAAACAGAACTGTTTCTATGACAAACAAATACTTCGGCGGAACAGTAGAAGATAAGGGTGTTGTAGAAGATGTAGATGCAGAACTGAAAGCAGTTGTAGAGAATGCTTCTAAAGCAGTTGATGCTAAGATGGCAGACCTCCGCGTTGCCGATGCGATTACAGAAATCTTCAATCTGTTCAAACGCTGCAATAAATATATTGATGAGACAACTCCTTGGGTACTCGGAAAAGATGAATCCAAGAAGGATCGCCTTTCTACAGTACTTTGGAATCTGATCCAGAGCATTTCTGAAGGTGCAAGACTTCTTGAATCTTTTATGCCTTCTACAAGTAAGAAGATCCTTGAGCAGCTTGGTAACGGACATGTAACAGAGAAACCGGAGATCCTGTTCCAGCGAATGGATCTCGAAGAGGTTATGAAGAAAGTTGAAGAACTTCATCCTAAGGTAGAAGAAAAGAAAGAGGAAGAAGCTGTTATCGACATTGAGCCGAAAGATGAGATCACATTTGAGCAGTTCGGAGCAATGCAGTTCCAGGTTGGAGAAATCATTGCATGTGAGGCTGTAAAGAAATCCAAAAAGCTTCTCTGCTCTCAGGTAAAAGTTGGAAGCCAGGTAAAACAGATCGTATCCGGAATCAAAGCACATTACACACCGGAAGAAATGGTTGGTAAGAAAGTTATGGTTCTTGTAAACCTGAAACCTGCGAAGCTGGCAGGCGTACTTTCAGAGGGAATGCTGCTTTGTGCAGAAGATGCAGAAGGTAACCTTGCACTGATGACACCGGAAAAAGAAATGCCGGCTGGAGCAGAAATCTGTTAATTGAAATGTTTGAAAATTCAGACAATTACAACCGAAGCAGATAATAAATAAAAAATATAAAAAAATCAAATGAATATATTGACAAATTAGACGCCGAATGTTATTATATAACCATCAAAGAGAGAAAGAAATCTCCCAAAGATATTTAACTAAGAAGGCAAAAGTAACAGATGCCTGATTAGATTAAAAATACAAGTTCAACAGGAGGTCAGTCCCATGGACAGTATAGTTTCAGATTTTTATCAATATGTCAGTGGTATGATGAGTGAAGGTTCCTGTGAAGAAAGAGACCTTTGCCAAGCGTAAAAGTCCAGTAGAAAGAAAAGAAGATCAAAGATCGGAGAGTACGGAAACTGGAAGCAAAGAGAAAAAGATGAATCACTCATAGATGTATTGAATAAAAATACCGCATATAACATAGAATGAAAAATGTGTAAAGAAACATTGAAAGGACATGTTATAATCTCAGATTTGTTATAAAAGCAGGAATGACTTGACAGAAGATTTAATACATAAAGTATTGAATGGATATGAAAATCATTCAAGTGATAAAATAACAGATGACAAAGGTCTTACAGGAACGTAGAATCGCAAATAATCTCCGATACAAAATATAAAATTATAATAATAATACAATTAAATAACACTAAAAATGCACTTTCAAAAGGAATTGAAGGTGCATTTTTTTGACATTACAGACCTCATATGGTAGAATAATGAAAGAGTATCGGCTAGTGCCTAATGGACACATTCAGACCAAAACTAATATTTCAATGACAATGAGGTGAGTACAGTGGATAAGTATGAATATAAGTTAAAGACAGAAGAGATGCTGGAACTTATGGAAGATGGAGAATACAGAAAAGCAGCGGCAGCAGCAGATCTGATTGACTGGAAGCGTGTCCGTAACGCAGGGATGCTGATGAATGTCAGTGATATTTATGAAAAAACAAAAGAGTATCAGAAGAGCTATGATGTGATGAATCTTGCATATCGCCGTTCTGAAGGAAGCCGCAAGGTGATCTATAAGTTATGTTCTCTTGCAATTAAGACAAAGAATATAGATGAAGCAATTGACTATTATGACGAATTTATCCAGATTGCACCGAAAGATCCGAACAGGCATATCCTTAGATATCAGATCTTAAGAGCGCAGAGAGCGCCGATCGAACAGCAGATTGAGGCTCTGGAGGAATTTAAGAAGGCAGAATATATTGAAGAGTGGGCTTATGAACTGGCGAAGCTTTATCGCGAAGCAGGTATGATGACAGAATGTCTGGAAGAGTGTGATGATCTGATCCTCTGGTTCAGCGAGGGTAAGTATGTTTATAAGGCAATGGAACTGAAGATGCAGTATAAGCCATTGTCACCATCGCAGCAGCAGAAATATGATCACAGATATGAGAAGCTTTCTTCAGAGACAGAAGAAATACCGGATCTGGCTTCCTATTTAGGAGAAGACGAGGAAAAAGATTCTGCGTCAGAAGGAGCTGAAGCACTTGGAGATACAAGATCAATCGGGCTGACAGAACAGCCGGTGATGGAGAACGACAGTACTTCCGATGTGATTGACACGGATGCGGTTACTTTGGAAGCGGCAGAAGAACCGGATGCCGAAGTAGAAAATCCGGAAGAAGCAGGAGTAGAAACAGCAGAAGTTATAGAAGTTTCCGAGGATGAGTCAGAAGTTCAGCCGGCAACGGTAGAGACAAGTGGAGATAAGAGAACACTTAGCAAAGATACTGCTTCCATACCGATTGTCAGTAAGAATCCGGTAAAACCAGTCAAGAAGAAACTTGGAGATACGATGCGGTTAGATGAAGCTCTGCAGCAATTACTCAATCCGAAACCGGAAGTTCAGGCAGAACCGGGAGAAGAAGTCGAACCGGATATGACAGATCTGGAAGAGGATATTGCAGCAATTGAGGATGTAGAAGATCTTGAGATTGTGAATCAACTGACAGAAGAGAAGAAAGCTGAGGAAGCCAATAAAGAACGAGTAGTTCCATCAGGGATGAAAGAACTGATACCGGAACCGGAGACAGAAGAAGAACTTATAGAACAGGCAGTGGAGGAGACTTCAGAAGATGTCCCAGAAGATGCAGTTGCTATAGAAGCAGGAGAAGCAGAATCGGAAGAAGTTCTTGAAGTAGAAGAGGCAGAACCGGAAGAGGAAGAAATCCTTGAAGCAGGAGAAGCAGAACCGGAAGAGGAAGAAATCCTTGAAGCAGGGGAAGCAGAACCGGAAGAGGAAGAAATTCTTGAAGCAGGGGAAGCAGAACCGGAAGAGGAAGAAATTTTTGAGATAGATGCAGCTGAGTCAGAAGATCTGACAGATGAACCAGAAGATTTGTCTGAGGTGGAGGAACTGATCTCAGAAACTGAAGTTGTCAATGATGAAGATGATTCAGAAGGAGCAGCAGTAAGAGAGACTATGGACAATAAAAATAATGAAGAACCAATTTTATCACCAGAGATACAGAAACTGATTGATGAGATTGAAGGTGTTATTCCGGAAGAGGAAGAAGTAGATGCAACAGTAAGTTCAGAAGAAGTTCTTGAGGTAGAAGAAGAACCACATGAAAATATGGGAGAGCTTGCGGATGATCTCAGACTCGGTGAGGATGAGTACGAAGATTATGATGCGTATGACTGGGATGATGCAGAAGAGTTTGACGAAGATGATATTTTAGATGATTATGAAGAGTCTGATGACGATTTGTTGGATGGTTATGAAGAGTCTGATGACGATCTGCCGGATGATTATGAAGACGCTGATGATGATCTGTTCGGTGAGGAAGAAGGATATGATGATCTGGATGCCTATGGTTATGAAGAAGACGATGAGGATGATGAAGTAATTAATCCAAGAGATCTTTTCACAGCGGAAGATAAGGTTTCAGATGATGATCTTCTTAGTCTGAATTCTTATGAAGAAGTGCCAAATTTTGAAGATGAATTCAGCGTGAATCCAGCGCATAGTGAGGAACCGGATGACAGAGAGATTCCGGATGAAGATGACGGAATTGATATCATGTCTGCGACGACACCATTGAGCCGTAAAGAGACTGCGAAATTGATCGCAACAGGTAAGACATCACCATTACCGTTAGATGAGATTGCAGATGCAATGTCTGATACAGGATTTATTGTACATGGTCGTTATGATCTTGAAACACAGAGCGGAATCGGTACAAGAGCAGGACTTACAGAGGAACAGAAGAAACTCTTCTCTTATTTCGTACCTGTACGTGGTATGAGTGAGCAGCTGGTAGATGTACTTGAGCAGGATAAGAACTGTACAAACCGCAAAGGAACTTCTAGAACAGGAAACCTTCTGATTATTGGAAATAAAGGAAATGGAAAGACAGTCCTTGCTGTTGATGTTGTAAAGGCAATTCAGAAGCAGCGTGATATCCGTCAGGGCAAGGTTGCAATTGTGACAGGAGAGTCACTGAATAAGAAGAGAATCGGAGACATTTTCCGTAAACTGTACGGCGGTGCACTGATCATTGAAAAAGCCGGACAGATGAACGAAAAAACACTCGCCAAGCTGAACAAAGCAATGGAGCAGGATACAGGAGAACTTTTAGTAGTTCTTGAAGAGCAGAGAAAACCACTGGACAGACTTCTTTCTTCCAACAGAGAATTCAGAAGAAAATTTACTTCCAGACTTGAAGTGCCGATCTTTATTAATGATGAGCTTGTAACATTTGGACAGACTTATGCTCAGGAGAATGGTTACAGAATCGATGAGATGGGAATTCTTGCACTGTACAGTAAGATTGATTCTTTACAGAGAGAAGATCATGCAGTAACAGTAGCAGAAGTGAAAGAAGTGATGGATGATGCGATCGCTCATTCACAGAAAGCTTCCGCAAAGAAGCTTGTGAAGAGAGTATTTGGAAAGAATACAGATTCTTCCGACAGAATTCTGCTTTCAGAGAAAGATTTCAACATTTAATGACATATATTTGTTAAGAATTAATAGACAGTCAGTAAAACGACTGTCTATTTTTGTGCAATAATACATTTTCTCTTTCTTTTTTATACAGTATCAAGTATAATAAAACTATAGTGTTCAAGGGGAGAATGAAACTTTGTTACCAATCGAAAGATTCGGTAATGTGCCTTGATCTATAAGAAATTGTATGGTTTTTAAATCATTACAATCAGGAATATATTTGAGCAGTGAGGTGGCTTTATGGTTAAGAAAAACAGCACGAAGACGAAAGTGCAGCCTTATGAGATCGGAGAACTTGACCATTATCTTTTTGGGCAGGGAAATCATTATGAGATTTATAAAAAGATGGGTGCCCATGAGGTGACAAAGAACGGAAAAAGAGGAGTATATTTTGCGGTATGGGCTCCTCATGCAGTAAACGTTTCTGTAATCGGAGAGTTTAATGACTGGGATGAGACGAAAGATAAGATGAAGAGAGGGGAGCCTCTCGGAATATACACATGCTTCGTTCCGGAGGCGAAGAAAGGGGATTTGTATAAGTTCTGTATAGAGACACAGGCGGGTGAGAAGATCTATAAAGCAGATCCATTTGCTAATTATGCAGAGCTCCGACCGGGAACAGCATCCAGAATTACAGACATTTCTAATCTGAACTGGTCAGACAGTAAGTGGATGACAGCTCGTGAGAAGTGGGATAACAAAGAAGAACCAGTGTCTATTTACGAAGTGCATATGGGTTCCTGGATGAGACATCCTGGAAGAGAAGATGAAGGATTCTATACATATCGTGAGTTTGCAGAAGCAATTACAAAGTATGTAAAAGAGATAGGATATACTCATGTTGAGTTGATGGGAATCGCAGAGCATCCGTTTGACGGTTCCTGGGGATATCAGGTGACCGGATATTATGCACCGACTTCCAGAT
>ENA-OPSC01001211-OPSC01001211.1-human-gut-metagenome-genome-assembly--contig:-NODE-1211-length-12351-cov-2.016347_pt1 | contig 12351 bp, 11 predicted proteins | sample MGYA00241800_ERZ501891 | MGnify/ENA primary metagenome ERZ501891 (study PRJEB25962, sample SAMEA2042407) | human gut metagenome | biome: human gut; feature: human-associated habitat; material: faeces...
AGGGATCTCCTAATGACTAATGAAGCTCACCGCTTACCACTCACCGTTAACCGCTAATTTAATTTTCAATTATCCATTTAAAAAAAATCATTGCATGATTTTTTTTACTACCTTTGCCCCGTCAAACAACAATCCTTTGGTTCGTCTCCCCCGAAAGCGTTGGGAGGGGCGAACGCGTAGCGTACCCGTATTATAACACTACAAACCTCAATTAGCATCCATATATATTCACATGACATCCGATAATACAATAAGCAACAACAAACGCATTGCCAAAAACACAATATACTTATATTTTCGCCAAATATTAGTAATGGTTGTTTCATTGTACACCTCTCGTGTAGTGTTGGCAACTTTAGGCGAAATTGATTACGGCATTTATAATGTTGTAGGAGGTATTGTAACTTTATTCACCTTCCTTAATTTTGCGATGGGATGCGCAACCAATCGTTTTATAACATTTGAATTAGGGAAAAAAGATTATGAAAAACTAAATATTGTCTTTTCTTATAGCGTCATTATCCATACCATCATCGCCATTATCATACTAATCTTGGGAGAGACTATAGGATTATGGTTTTTCAACACCCAAATGAATATACCTGCAGAAAGAATGTATGCAGCAAGCTGGGTATACCAATTCTCAATCTTTACATGCATGATAAATATTATGTGTGTCCCGTACAATGCCCTAATCACCTCTCATGAACAAATGAACATATATGCCATGTTTTCAGTCTTAGAAACTGTTTTAAAACTGGTGATTGTATGGATACTTGTAATTGGCGGATACGACAAATTAATTTTATATGCCATCCTCCTTTTTTCTGTTGGTCTTCTTATGCGCATTTTAAACCAGGTATATACCATAAGAACTTTTAAACACATCCATTTTGTTAAAGTAAAAAACAAACAAACTCTAAAAGAGATGATTGGATATGCTCAATGGAGCTTAGTGGGTTCATTAGCTGTAATTTTATTCGATCAGGGTGTTAATGTATTATTGAATATCTTTTTCGGTCCGGCAGTTAATGCGGCTAGAGGCATCTCTGTCCAAATAAAAAATGCAGTAACCAATCTTTCCAACAATCTTCAACAAGCAATCAATCCTCAAATCAACAAATCGTATGCATCGGGCAATATAAACTATATGCACACTTTAATATTTGCATCCTCTAAATATACATATTTTATTATGTTTGCCATGATATTTCCAATATCACTGTTTATTAATCAAATTTTGGCAGTTTGGTTAGTAGATGTAACAGATCATACAGCCTATTTTTCTATATTAATTTTAATTGCATGCATATTGCAGGCAATAGGCCAACCGATTTCTAATGCAGCAGGAGCAAACGGGAATATAAAAAAATTCCAAATAGTAATTGGTGGTATAAACCTTTCGCTCCTACCGGTCGCATGGATACTATTAAAAATTTATCCTATACCAGAAATTGTGTTCGGTTTACATATACTGATAAATATAATTGCTCAAATCGCAAGACTTATCATTGTAAAGCCACTAATTTCACTCTCATTGAAAGAATACTTTGCCAAAGTTGTTATTCCCTGTGGAGTAACAACTTTAGTTGCTATGCCTATTCCCTTCATAATGAAAATAATATTACCAACCGGCCTTATATACTCAGGAATCATCATTGTAACCAGCATTGTATGCACAACTATTTGTGTTTACTACATCGGCATGACATCAGGTGAAAGATCTGCAATCTCCCAAAAGATAGCGCCTATCATAAAAAAAATCATAGGGAAGTACAATAATGATTAAAATTTCCGACAAACATTTTTGTTGTGGATGTTCTGCTTGTGCGCAACGTTGCCCCAAACAATGTATAACAATGCAGGAGGATTTAGAAGGGTTCCTATATCCGGTGGTGAATCAACGGCAATGCATCAATTGCGGCATTTGTGAGAAAGTCTGTCCAGCAATCAATAAAACGGAACCTCTAATTCCTCAACATGTTATTGCAGCTCAGAACAATCATGAAACACAACGCAAGGAAAGTTCAAGTGGAGGAATATTTATTGCCATAGCAGAAAAGATTATCGAAAAGGGCGGTGTTGTATTCGGTTGCGACTTCGACAACAATTGGGAAACATACCATCATAAAGCCGAAACCAAAGAGGAACTCATTCCTCTAATGCGTAGCAAGTATATACAAAGCAGAATAGGAAATACATTCAAAGAAGCAGAGCAACTTCTAAGGCAAAACCGCCTAGTTCTATTCGCAGGAACTCCATGTCAAATTTCCGGTTTAACAAAGTTCTTACACAAAGATTATCCTAATCTCATAACACTTGATTTTATATGTCATGGAACCCCCAGCCCTAAGGTATGGAGGTCATATCTAAAAGAAAATGTTCTTTCAACCTTTACAAACCATAATATAACAAACATCAGCTATGTTAATTTTAGAGAAAAAAAAGGATATGGATGGAAAAAATTTGGATTTACCATAAAGGGTAAAATAGCAGGCAATAATGACATCGATATACCCATTATATCAGAAATTGCGACAAGTAATCCATTTATGAAGGGATTCCTATCAAATATTTATCTACGCCCTTCCTGTTATCAATGTCCTGCAAAAGGAGGATGCTCAACAAGCGATTTGACAATCGCGGATTATTGGTGCGTAGATCAGATCTTACCCGAATTTTACGACGATGATATGGGAATAAGTTTAGTATTCATAAATACTGAAAAAGGAAGCGAACTGGTAGCGCAGCTTAACATAAAATCAATGCAGGCTTCATTCACCGATACAATAGAAAAGAATAAATCATATTATATATCAGTAAATGAGCCTAGGAGACGTAGCATATTTTTTAAAGAGATGAACAGAGGAAAGGGGTTCAACAAAGCCTTGGAGCAATATTATAAAAAAAGCACATTACGCAAACTGAAAGATATAGTGAAACGAATTATATACAAATAATATTCATGAGAATAGGTATCGTTACATTTTTTGGTCCTTATGGCGGAGCGTTACAGTGTTATGCACTTCAACACATCTTACGTTCTTTAGGACACGATGTGAAAGTTATAAACAGGAAATGGGGAAAATTCAGGCTGCTTGAAAAACGAACATGGCTACAAAACATAAAACATCAGATTAAAGAAATAGTAGCCCCCGATCCATTTAATAAATTCTACAATCAATATTATGAGTTTACTCAACCGATAACCTCCAATGAAATATTACAAGAAATTGGAACTAAAAAGTATTTCGATGTAATAATTGCGGGGTCTGACCAACCTTGGAATCCGGAGTGCATTTCAACTATGGGATATTACTTCTATCTAGATTGGGTATCTCCTGACGTAAAAAAATATGCATATGCTGTTAGCTACGGAAAAGATTATTTTCCAGCATCGTCTGAAGAAATAAAGAAGATTAAAGCAATTCTACAGCAATATACAGCTATTTCAGTACGCGAATCTTCTGGAATTAAAATCAGCCAAGAGCTTTTTAACGTCAATGTTCAACAATGTTTAGACCCAACCTTATTATTAGATAGGGAAAATTACAACAAATTAATTTCTAATAATCGGATTAAGAAAAAATATTTATGTATCTTTTTTCTAGATAAAAACTATAGCAAAAAACAGTTGTCAATGGACATAGCGACTCAAGAAAATCTTCAAATAATTGATAATAATCCAGGAATTCCGCGTACTCAATTTCAACAAATATTTTTCAAGCCAAGAAGTATTTCAGAATGGTTACAAAATATAAGAGATGCCCAATATATCATTACAGATTCATTCCACGGTACTATATTTTCCATACTATTTCATAAGCAGTTTATCTGTATAAATAACAAAAAAAGAGGAAGTGCAAGATTTGAAAGTGTTTTAAGACTTTTAAACTTGCCAGAGCGCTTAATCAATGAAGAATGTTTAGTATCAGATGATGTAATAAACGTCCTAAAAGAAGAAATTGACTATAAAAAAATAGATTCAATGCTTAATATACTAAGAAAATCTTCATATGAATTTATCAAACACATTAAGTGATAAAAAAAAATATTTACAAAATAAGGTGTTAACAAAAAGATTTATAATACTTTTTGTTATACTACTAATTGGGACACACTTTTTAGGCCTTGAACCTTTTGCATATTATATAAATAAAGGTAATCTTACATATTTTATACAAATTCTTTCCTTGACTCCTCTTGCAATTTATATTACAAAAAGATATAGAAATATATACATAAAATGGCTATTTCTACTTTGGTGTTTCCTTCTAATTAACAAAATATCATCCATATATTTCCGTAATATCCCGCTTACAAATTCGATATTTCAAGGTGTTTATGTATACGATTTTTTATTCTTTTATTTGTTCTATTTTTTAAATCCATCAATAAAGCAAATGGAGAGATGTATCATCTATTTAGGTAGTGCAGGACTAATAATATATTTTATTCAATATTGCATACTACCTATTCCTATTGTTGAATCCATATCACAAGGATGGAGAATTAGTGGAGAATATAATAAGATAGATATACAACGATTTTCAATTACAGGAGAAGGAATAATTTATTTGTGTGGATTACTTTCCCTGAATAAGTATCTACTAAATAGGAAAATAACATTTCTAGTCATCTGTTTATTAGCCTTATCTGTCAGCATCTTACATGGATATCGCAGTATTACTATTGGATACATATTTTCTTTCATATTTCTTTATTATAAAATTAATGGCCTCAAACTAAATAAGAACTTTATTTATGTATTATTTATTTTTATTATAGTTATGTCATTTGTCCTTTTCTCAAATCTATTCAATGATGTTCTACAATTATATAAAGACAAAAACTCTAGAATGGCTAACTACACCGATATAGATAGAGTAAAAGAATTTATCTATTTTTATAACAGCATCAGTAAACCATGGGAATGGATATTCGGAGCTGGATTTATTGGCATTAATTTTAAGAAAGACCTTATTTCCCATAATTGGGTTGATTTAGGATTTATCGGCATGTCATTTATGGGAGGAATTATTCTAACATTCATATGGATACGACTATTACTATTAAATCTAAGAAAAATACCAACAAGATATATTTACTTATCAGCATTTTCAATTTTCATTATTTTATCCACAATCACATTAAACGTTGCATTTGCAGATAAATGTATAGTTATTCAAACTTTAGCTTTTTACTTATTTCATAAAGTCAAACGACTTAATCAAATCTGCCATTTAAAATGAAAGTTGCATTCTATTTAAACAACACTAATATATCAGATGTTGATTTTACACATATTGAGGATGGTAATCCTGGCGTTGGTGGTTCAGAATTTTCATGTGTATTGATTGCCAATGAACTTTGTAAACGTAATAATATAGATACCATTCTCTTGGTTTCTAAAGATGGAAAATTCCCATCAACTCTCAAATATACAATATGCGAAAATTTGATACAAGCTATAAAAAAATATCATAATACAATTGAATTGTTTATTTTAGATAGTAAATACTTCAACGATTCAATAGCTAAAGAATTTCCATCGACTAAATTCATGTTATGGGTAAACAATAAAATGAATTTAAAGATAATGCAGAGATATGCAGCAATGCCCAACATAATTAAATTTATTCATGTAGGACGTGAGATGTATGATTTATACCGCGACAGTTGGATGTTCTCAAAAATGACATATATCTTTAATGCTATCCCTCTTTCATTTTTAGATAAAATGAAACCTGTGTTATTAGAACAGCGTTCAAACAAAGTCATATATATTGGTAGTTTAATACCAACAAAAGGTTTTCATCTATTAGCTAAAGCATGGCCCCAAATAGTCAAAGCCATTCCTAATGCAGAACTATTTGTTATTGGTAGTGGGAAATTATACAATAGAAATGCCAAAATGGGATATTACAATATCGCCGAAAAATCATATGAAGATATATTTATGCCATATTTAATAAATGAAAAAAAAGAAATATTAGATTCGGTCCATTTTATGGGTATCCTTGGAAAAGCAAAATATAAAATAATGAAAGAATGCAAAGTTGGTGTTCCAAACCCAAGTGGGATATCAGAAACATTTGGATATACGGCTATTGAAATGGCATTAATGGGATGTTTAGTAACAAGTATGAAATGCCCAGGATATATTGATACGATTTTCGAAACTAATCACCTGTATACCAATAGCCATCAAATTTCCCAATATGTCATTAACCTTCTAAATCAAAATAACTGTGACGAAAAATATAAAGTTGAGCTACAATACATAATAAATAATTTTAGTATTGATTCCGTAATACCTAAATGGGAAGATCTCTTATTAAATTATGAAAAAGAATTCATTTATCCACCTTCTCTCCGTAGTTCATATCACCACAAAAAAATAAAAGAATTTATCCATTTGCATATACCCAATCACATAAAAAAACACTTACCTTGCATTGAGAGTTTTTACACAAATAAACTATATAGGAAATATTTTAGTATTACAAAACTATAATTTATAAATAACATGCCAACATTGAGCCTTGTAATTCCAGTTTATAATGTTTCAGCATATATTGAACGTTGCATAGAGAGCATATGCCAACAGAACCATCCCGAAATAGAAATTCTCATTATAGATGATGAAACTCCAGATGACAGTATCAATAAAATACAAGCATATTGTCTACTACAGCAAAACATTCGCATTATTCATCAAAAAAACAAAGGATTAGGTGGAGCTAGAAATACAGGTATACAAGAAGCAAAAGGTGATTATATATGGTTCATTGATAGTGACGATGAAATAGAGACGGACTCCATACAATATATATTAAAGCATATTGAAGGAGAAGATATAATCATTTATGATTACGTCCTAATAAATGAAGAAAGAAATGAAATAAAAGATTTTTGCAACTATATTTCTTTTTCACATTTAAGCGGAGTTGAAGCTGAAAATTATTTTTTATTAGAACAAGCTTGGCGTAGTATCTACAAACGAGAATTCCTTTTAAATAATAGTATTCGATTTAGAGAGCATTTCTTACATGAAGATGGAGAATTTAACATGAGAGCAATGTGTCTATCAAATGATGTATCATATCATCATCAGAAAATATACAAATATTACACTCGAAATAGAGGATCTATAATGAATAATGTAAAAATCCAAAACATCTTTGATTTATTAAGTTACATTGACAGTATGGAACAGATGAAAAAGATGTACCCTGATTTATCAACAGAACAAATTAAGGGATTAGCCAATCATACATATGCGGCTATAACAGTTGCATATAACAATATACTAAACTTACAATCTCAAGAAATCAAGAAAATCCAAAAAGTATTGCATAATAAAAGAAGAGAAATTAGACAAATAATAAATCAAAAAAAAATGGGACTATACGATTCATTAAAGGCATATGTCCAATTATATTTCCCACATAAGATTTTATTCAACATTATATATCGAAAAAAATTTTAGACATAAAATTAAAGTAAACCATGCATCTTTTATTTTATACAAATAAAATTATCATTAAAATTAAAGTATCCATCATTAATCTTTTCGAACAAATATCAACATACATAATTTTATTATCAAATAACGTCAAATTTAGTAGCTTCCGCTCCACAGGAATTCCCTATATAGTCGTAGCAAGACATGGCTTCTTTTCAATAGGGAAGAATTTTGCAATGAACAATGGTATTAGAGGAAATCCTATTGGAAGTTATCGAAGATGCACATTTTTTGTAAACAGAAACGCTCAATTAATAATCGGAGACAATGTTGGTATATCACAAACAGCAATTATCTGTCACAAATCAATTGTCATTGGTAATTATGTTAAAATAGGGGGAGGGGTATCCATCTATGATACTGATTTTCATTCTTTGAACCCACAGACACGTAAAAGTAAAGATGATTTAAAACAGAGTGTTAAAAAACCTGTCACAATCAAAGATAATGCCTTCATTGGTGCACACTCCATCATCCTAAAGGGGGTAACTATTGGAAAAAACTCCATAATAGGAGCAGGTTCTATAGTAACCAAATCTGTTCCTGATAATCAAATCTGGGCCGGAAATCCAGCTAAATTCATACGAAACATATAACAAAATGCATACTATAGCTGTATTACTTACTGTTTTTAACCGTAAAGCCAAGACATTAGAATGTCTGCACAATTTATACACACAACTTCCATTAGACAACTATCAGGTTGATATCTATCTGACAGATGATGGATGCACTGACGGGACACCGGAAGCTATCAGACAGGATTTTCCAGAAGTACATATTATTCACGGTGACGGCAATCTGTTTTGGAACCGGGGAATGTACACCGCTTGGCAGGAAGCAGCCAAGAAAGATTATGATTTCTATTTGTGGCTGAATGATGATACGTTTGTTTATCCCTACATGCTCTCTAGCCTCTTCCAAGCCTCCCAGCAGAAGGAGAATAAAGTGATTATCGTTGGACCCACCCAATCGGCTGACCATAAAATAACCACTTACGGAGGCCGAATGACTAACGGACAAATTGCGATAGTGAACGGCCAACTAACGCCCATCCATCACTTCAATGGAAACATCGTCCTTATACCAAAATACGTCTATCGACAATTAGGAAATCTGGATTATTACTTCACGCACAGCAAAGGAGATTTTGACTACGGACTACGTGCAGGTAAAGCTGGAATCGAAATGTATCAAGTAGGAATACACTTAGGTGAATGTGAATTGCATGAAAGTCTGGACAAATGGTGTAATCCTGATGTTCCTTTCAAACAACGATGGAAGATGCTTCATCGCCCCAACGGAATGCCTCCTAAAGAGACTTTTCATTTGGAGAAAAGACATATCGGATTGTGTACAGCTATATTTCACTATTGTACAATATATATCAGATGTATTATACCACAGCTTTGGATAAAATTGAAATAACATGTTAGCACCTATTATTGTTTTTGCCTTCAACCGTCCTGAAGCCTTAAAGAACACCATCTATTCTTTGCTTCAAAATGAAGAAGCGAAAGATTCAGATTTGTATGTCTTTGTGGACGGTGCTCGTCCTAATAAAGCCGGAGAAGTAGAGAAAGTCCAAGCCGTTCAAGACATTGTGAAAAAAATAACCGGCTTTAAAAGTATTCATTATACCTTCAGCGAAAAAAACAAAGGCTTAGGCAATTCCATCATACAAGGTGTTACCCAAATAATCAACCAATACGGGAAGGCGATTGTGCTGGAAGATGATTTAGTCTTTGCAAGCAATTTTCTTTCTTACATGAACCAAGGATTAGAACGATATGAAAAAGAAGAAAAGGTTTTCTCAATTTGCGGGTATTCCAATAAAGTAAAAGTTCCCAAAAAATATGAATATAACACCTATATCTGCACACGCAGTAGTTCCTGGGGATGGGGAACTTGGAACGACCGCTGGAACAGCGTCGATTGGGAATTGAAGGATTGGGGCAAATACAAAAAAATGGGAAGAGCTTTTAACAAATGGGGAGGATCAGATTGCTGGAAGATGTTGAATGACTGGAAGCATGGGAAAAATAAATCGTGGGCTATCCGTTTTTGCTTTACTCAATTCCTACAGAACAAAGTATCACTATTTCCAACCATAAGTAAAGTAAGAAATGAAGGTTTCGATGGTGAGGGTACTAATTGCAAGAAATGGAGTCGATTTAAATGTACATTTGATGAAGTGGGTAAAAAAGCGTTCAAATATCCACCACAAATCGAATTAAATAAATATTTTCACAAGTCGATATTATCATACCGAACTGTATGGATACGTCTATGGAGTAGAATCATGAATTTTATAAATAGATAAAATGAAAACAATCGCAATATGGGCTCCATTACGCTATGCAAATGTGGGAGACGACATGCAAGCATTGGCTTTTGCAATGCATATAAAGAGATTAGGTTATAAGTTAAAACTGTTTCAATTAGATGAAGACTTGGCCGAATTATATCAATTGAAATCTGTTTCAACCATAGATGAACTTTGTCAAGGAACGAATATTATCATTATTGCAGGAGGAGCTTTATTAACTCCATTCAAATGGTATAAACGAATTCTTAATAAAGCTGCACGCGAATATGAAGCCGACTTTAAGGATTTATATATGGCTACTCAAAAATATCCTAATACAAAGTTTTGCGCAATCTCAATGGGGGGAGATGGAAAAATAAGAAAGCCAAAAACATGGTATTCAAAATGGAGAATTAAATTTTTCCAGTCACCTGCATTTATAAATGGAACTGTACGATTATTGGGAGATGTCGAACAAATGAAACAGTCGTTTGGAAAAGATTTTAAATACCACGCAGACATGTTGTTCCGAACTCCTGATTATTTTGATTATGACCTTTTGCCTCAAACAAATAAAATTCGTGTTTGCCTCCAGTTCAAAAAAGGACGTTATTTAGATAGGAAAATGCTACATGACATCTACAAATATGCAGAGGAACATGATGATATGGAATTTCACTTTATCACGACACATATGCCCAAGATAGGATTGACTTATCAATATATTCCTCAAAAACAATCAAGAAACATCTATATTGACACATATAAATCCCCTCGTCAGCTACTTGGCATATTAGCATCATGCGATGTTACCATAACTTCTATGTTACATGTCGGATTAATTGGTTTAACGGTTGGGACACCTTTTGTCAGCTATAGAGGACCAGGAAAAACTAAAAGCTTCTTAAAAACAATAGGAGGAGATTGGGCCATTTTACCTGAAAAGATATCATTTAATGAGTTACGGAACAAAATCTTAACAAAAGGGAAAGATATCCTATTAAAACAATATGACCAAATAAGTATAAATAAAATGATTGAAGACAGTAAATATCAATACGATTTTTGTACATCAATTATTGAGAGATTCGCATAAGCCCTAAGAAAATAGAAATAATATTAGGCCAAAGTCTATTCTAAAGTTAACATAAAGATATTTATAATGACGATATCAATCCTCCTTACTTCACGAAACTTACAAAGAAGATAAATAATACATAAGTTGTCTGGCTCATGTTAAAGTCGTAAATTGAAAAGACAAGAAACAAATGAATAATAAAATATTCTATATCCTCCATATGCCCCCACCCATTCACGGCGCAGCCATGATGGGAAAATATATCCACGACAGCCAAGTCATCAATGAAACCTTCGACTGTCGCTATTTCAACCTGACATTGGCCAAGAATCTGCAGGACATCGGGAAAGGTGGAATACGGAAACTTAGAGACTTTATCCGACAATTGCGGCATATACGCCAGGATGTGAAAACTTTCCGACCTACTCTCTGTTACGTAACTCCCAACGCTAAAGGAGGAGCTTTCTACAAGGATTTTGTAATCGTAATGATGCTGAAAGCCATGGGGCAAAAAGTGGTGATACACTACCACAACAAAGGAGTAGCAACTAGACAAGACAAACTACTTGATAACTTTCTCTACAAACGTTTCTTTAAGGGATTGGAAGTGATTTTATTGGCAGAGCCTCTATACCAGGATATCTGCAAATACGTCAAGCGGGAAGACGTATTCATTTGTCCGAACGGGATACCGGAACAGGAAACAACTCCTACTAAAACGGCGCACGAAGGATTCAACATCTTGTTCCTTTCCAACATGATGAAAGAAAAAGGGGTATGGGACTTGGTGGAAGCGTGCCGGATATTGAAAGAACGGGGGAAGAAGTTTCACTGCCATTTTGTGGGGAAATGGAGTGATATAACGGAAAAGAATTTCCAGCAGAAACTTCAAGAATATCATTTAGAGCATGAGATAACGGCTTACGGGGCGAAATATGGAACAGAAAAGAACGTATTTTTTCAGCAAGCAGATGTCTTTGTCTTCCCTACCTACTACAATAATGAATGTTTTCCCTTGGTATTATTGGAAGCCATGGAACAGGGCCTTGCTTGCATCAGTACCCGTGAAGGTGGTATATCGGCCATCATCGAAGAAGGAAAAACAGGCTATGTAATAGACAAACAACAACCTTTGGCTATGGCTGAAAAAATAGATTACTTAATAGATCACCCGGAACTTTGCCAAGCTATGGGCGAAGCGGGAAGGAAGAAATTCAAAGAGGAATTTACTTTGGAACGGTTTGAAAATCGTATGAAAGAGATTCTTCAAGAGATCGTATCTACATGTTAAAGAGCCTTTCGGATATACTCCCCCAGCCTACCGCCCACGGCGTAGGACAAAAACGTGTCCTACTCAGCCAAGCGGAAACGGATACGAACCTGACACAGATAGCCGTCACCACCCTGCAAGCAGGAGAAGCGGCGGAAGAACACTCC
>ENA-OPSC01001212-OPSC01001212.1-human-gut-metagenome-genome-assembly--contig:-NODE-1212-length-12349-cov-2.006751_pt1 | contig 12349 bp, 9 predicted proteins | sample MGYA00241800_ERZ501891 | MGnify/ENA primary metagenome ERZ501891 (study PRJEB25962, sample SAMEA2042407) | human gut metagenome | biome: human gut; feature: human-associated habitat; material: faeces...
TTATGATGTCAATCGTTTGGCTAATGGAAAGAAACTTGTCCTGATAACCGGGCATCGCCGGGAAAACTTTGGAGACGGTTTTATCCACATGTGTACGGCCATCAAGGATCTAACGAAGAAGTATCCGGATGTCGACTTCGTTTATCCGATGCATCTGAATCCCAATGTCCGCAAGCCGATTCATGAAGTTTTTGGCGAGGATTTGTCCCATTTAAATAATATGTTTTTTATTGAACCATTGGAATATTTGAGTTTTGTCTACCTGATGGAAAAATCAACTATCGTATTGACAGATAGTGGAGGCATTCAGGAAGAAGCACCTGGGCTTGGTAAACCAGTTTTGGTGATGCGTGATACCACTGAGCGTCCAGAGGCATTGGAGGCAGGAACCGTAAAACTGGTAGGGACAAACTATGATAAGATTATTTGCGAAGTCTCTGAATTAATTGATAACCAAGATTATTATGACCAGATGAGTAAGGCTATAAATCCCTATGGAGATGGTAATGCTTGTTTGAGGATTCAATCTTTTATATGATGCACATTAAGAAAGATCATAGAAGAGTTCTTGAAAATTTTTTTTCTTTATCAATTCTAAATGTAGCAAATTATGTTTTCCCAATTATTTTAATACCTTATTTAACAAGAGTTTTAGGTGTAGAAAAATACGGGACTTATATATATGCATATTCTATAATTAACTACTTAACCCTTTTTGTACAATATGGTTTTGAATATTCTGCTACTAAGAAAGTCTCATTAATACGAGATGATCATTTTCTCTTAGAAAAAATATATTCTTCCATAATGTTATTGAGGATTGGATTCAATTTATTAGCCTCAATACTTGTTATAATTGCAGTATTTTTTATCCCATTCTTTTCAAACGAAGCTATTTTATATCTATCTGGTCTTTTATTAGTTTGGGGACAGACAATAATACCTTTATGGTTATATCAAGGATTAGAGAAGATGAAATTTATAACAATTGTTTCTTTCATATCTAGATTATTGTCTGTTTTATGCATATTACTTATTGTACATAAAATTGAAGATTATACAAAAGTACTTTTTTTACAGGGGTTAGGATATATTTTGGGGGCTATTATCTCCATATACATTGTAAATTATAATTTGAAGATAAAATTCAGAATACCTACAAAAGAGATGATGTGGCAGGAATTAAAAGATGGTTGGTATTTGTTCTTATCTACAATCGGTATGAATCTTTATAGAGATTCGAATATTATCATTTTAGGGATTGTAACAAATTATTCCGTTGTAGGTATATACGCTCCTGCAGAAAAAATTATTAAAGCTTGTCAATCAATAACATCGCCTTTTGTGAATGCCGTATATCCTTACTTTAGCCGAAAGATTTATCAAAATAAAAGTATGGATAGCTATTATAAAGTAGGCCATTTATTCTCAACGATATTATTATTTATTTCATTATCTGTTATAATTTTCTCACCGATTATAATTAGAAGTTTCTTGGATGAAACTTATTTGAAATCTATTCTTGATATACAGGTTATGTCTTTAGTAATATTGTTCGGAGGTATGAACTTTTACTATGGAATAATAGGTTTAGTAAATATGGGCTATTCTAAAAGATTTGTTGTAAGTGTGTGGAAAGCTGGGACTCTTAGTCTATTTCTGTGTGCAATTTTATCATCGATTTGGTACGATTTGGGTGCGGCTATGTCTATGTTGATGTCTGAATTGTTGTTACTAATATTTATACGTTTAGAATTGAAAAGGGTAAGTACATGAACGAACTTTATATTATAATTTTAAATTGGAATGGATTTGAAGACACAAAGCAATGTCTTATCTCATTAAGAAATGAAAATAATCTGAATTATACCATAATTTTAGTTGATAATCATTCAGAAGAAGATGAATATGTTCGATTAGAACACTATTGTAAGCAGAATTATTCATTATGTTTATGTTATGATGAAAAACTTGCTAAAAAAGGTGGTAATAAGGATGATGAAGAACTTTTAAGCCAAGTAGCTTGCCAAGATAGGATTATATTGATACGTAATTCTGATAATTTAGGTTTTGCAGCAGGTAACAATGTAGCTTTGGATTATGTTATTAAAAGAGGGAAAAAATATGCTTTATTGTTGAACAATGATACAGAAATTCTTCAAGGATCAATTGAACGTTTGTTTAATTTTAAATTACAAAACCCTAAAATTGCAGCGGTGGTACCTCAAATACGTTTATACGAACCACCTAATCAAATATGGAATTGTGGGGGACGTATAACTTGGTATGGGGCCCGATTTTATTATTATCCAAATGCTGATATTTCATTAGTACCTCAAGATGGCTATAAATTTATTGATTATGCTACTGGTTGTGCTTTGTTGTTTGATGTGACCCAAACAGGAAAATTGACTGAACGTTTCTTTTTTGGAGAAGAAGATTTTGAATTTGCTTTGCGGATGAAAAAAATGCACCTAAAAGCAGCCTGTTTTTTCCCTTCAATTATTTATCATAAAGTTGGAGCTAGTCAGAAAAAAGGTGTGAATTCTTACTTAGGACATGTTTGCTTACATTATTCGATGAGATTATCAGATCTGAGAGCTTATCAAAATACAATTAATTGGATTATAAGTTTTATAATATATTTTATATCATCGTTTTTCATGATGAAGAAGCACTACTCAATTTCCATATGTACCTTTATTAAAATTTGGAAATGTATAGTATTCAATATCATATCAAAAAAGGTGTTTGATAAAGAAACCTATCTGTCTACTATTAAAATAAATTTCTATGATTGAGTATTTTATCTATAATGAATGTGATATATCTTTAGTTAAAGATGATTGGAAATATATAGAAAAAGAAAGTGATAATACGAATTTATCCGTTTCATACGATTGGTGTATGACATGGTGGAATTTGTTTAAAGATAGAGAGGATAATACATTTGGGTATAACAAAAAAATGATTATATTCTTAGGTAAAGAGAATGGGACTCCTAAGATTCTTATACCTTTAACGTTATTAGAGAGGAAAATTTTTCATTTTAAACTTCGTTTTGTTGAATTTATAGGACAGCAATGGGGAGCATCAACCTTCACAATATTAAAAAAATCAGATAGTCTGTTTGATTTTGATTATTTTACGCATGTATTGAAGCAAAAGATTTCTTATGACATATTATATTTAAGAAATATACCGATGTCTGATAATAGACAATTTAACGGGTCTTTGATTAAAAATGCAGGATGTCCACAAATTCAAATACTTAATGAGAATTTTGAGAATTTTTACGCCAATTTACCAAAGCAATTAAAGCAAAATATTCGAACTGCATATAATCGTGCAAAAAAGAGAAATGAAATAATAGCAATAAAAATAGTAAATGGTACTAACATATGCTGGGAAAAAATACTTAAAATTTCTCAGTCTAAAAAAAATGATGGAAAATACTCTCTCTATGATGATGATTCGAAGAGACAATTTTATATGCAGTTACCTAATTTCTATGATACAAATTTTGTTGTGATATATCTCAATGAAAAAGCTGTAGCATATCGATATAATATCCTTTATCATGGCCTTAAATTCTGTGTTGACGCAGCCTATGATAGAGATTTTCCACATTATAATTTAGGAGCATTGAGTGTGTTAAATAATATAAAAGACTCGTTTGATTTACATTTGAATACTCATAGCATGGGACCAGGTTGTTACGATTATAAATTAAAATTCACTTCAAATATTAATTATTTAGGATATCTAGTTCGATGTGGAAATCGGTGCTTTTCATTGTTGTTTAATTATAGTTTTATATTATATCTAAGAAAATTCCATAAAAAACAATTATGAAGCAATTATTATACTTATTTTTATATTATATAGGAGTATATAAGTTTATCCGATTTATAAATCGAAATAGAATAACAATTATTTCTTATCATGCTCCTTCTGTTAGGGTTTTCAGAGAACATATAAAATATTTGCATAAACATTATGTTTTCATGTCGATGGATGATTTATATGAGATACTGCAGTCAAATAGACACCCTATAAAATATGGTTTAGTCGTTACTTTTGATGATGGGCATAAGTCTAATGTGGATTTGTTACCTATTTTTAAAGAATACAAAATACGGCCTGTAATATATTGTTGTTCACAAGTGGTTGCTAGTATGCACCCTTTTTGGTGGAAGATGGTTGATAAGAATGTTGTAAAGGAATACAAAAACATGCCTAATGTTGATAGATTATATTATCTAAAAGAGAAAGGATTTTATACACCTAACATGACAATATCAAATGCGCAAGCTCTTTCTAGACAAGATATTGATATATTAAAGGAATATGTAACATTTGGATCTCATACTCGTTTTCATCCTATATTAACCCAATGTAGTCAAGAGGAACAGAAAAATGAGATTGTTAATTCAAAATATGAATTGGAAAAATTGTGTGGGACACCTATTAATCACTTTGCATATCCGAATGGTAATTATAATGATTATTCCGTAAAATATGTGCGTGAGGCTGGTTATGCTACAGCACGTACAACAGATGTCGGTTGGAATGATACAAATTCCAATATGTATACTCTTAAAGTTCTTGGAATTAGTGATGATGCAAATTTGACGAAGCTTAGATTTCAAATATCTGGCTTATCCATGTGGATTCAATATCTTTTAAGAGGTTCGCTAAAAGGGGTAAAGCAAAGTGTGTAATTGATAAGCTATGGCAATACTTATTATTTCATTAGAAACACTCCTTCTTTCCTTATTAGATAGAAAAATATATGGGACTTGGTATACACCTACTGTCTTTTTGGCATGTCCATATTGCCTTGTACTTTTTCTATACATCCTGTTTTCTAAGAATTTTGGATTTTACTCATTATATAGTCCGTCTGTTTATATTTGGTGTGTCGGACTTCTGATATATTGGTTTATAGGGTATTTATTTGCTGTTTTAGTCTTAAAAAAAAATGTAGTAAGAGAGTTTCCTTTTTATCAAGATGTAAGATTTGAGAAATGGATATTTATTCTATGCTTCATTTTGGCAGTTTTTATTAATATAAATATAATATATGCTTCAAAATTTATAGCTCCAATAGGAAGTGATTATTTTAAAGATTATATTGGGACGGGAGTTGTAGCACATATTGCTATCTTTCTTAGGTTTACTATTTTATATATCATAATGGTAAAAAACATACCATCACGAATATATATATATATGAAATGGTTCATTGTATTAACTGTTTTTTTTCAAGCAATAGTATATACGACTAAAGGTGCATTAATAATTCTTATTATGTCAGTAATCTTAAGCTGTAAAATTTATTCTAATTCAAAGATAAAAATTAGATATATATTGGTTGCACTTATTTCTTCTTTATTTATATTCTTTATTTCGTATAGTATTGTTTTTGGAGAAGCTGCTCCCTTAGATTTTATTTATAATCATACTTATTTTTATTTCGTTTCTAGTATTGCTAGCCTATCAAATTATTGTATGAATGACTATCAAATAGGTATTGCTCCGGAAGTCCTATTTATGCCAATAATTAATTTATATAATAAGCTAATGGGACTTCCTTTGGAAAAGGTATATAGTGATTTATGGACAGATGTAGGTCCTGGATTACAATCAAATGTAAAAACATTTTTTGGTACTATATATATATATGGAGGCTTATGGGGAGGAATACTGACTATTATAATATACAGTTTGGTCGCTCATGTTTTGTTGATATTCTCTTTATATCGTAATTATTTTTTTTATTTTGCATATTGCTTATGCCTTTCAGCTTTAGCTTTGGGGTGGTTTGATTTGTTTTTTAACATGATTGCATTTTATGAGTATATTGTATTTGCAATACTTATTTCAATTTTATTTTCAATAAAAAAACATGTATAAGGATATTTTAATTATAGGTAAAAAACCCACTCCTATAGGCGGAGTGACGATTTATGTTAAACGTTTATTAGAACTTTTAGAAAGTTCAGATTTCAATTATTCTTTTTATGATTTAAAATCATTTTCTTTAAGCACTTTTATTAAGGCTATAAGTAATTCATTTATTTCACATTTGCATACTTCTTCCCCTTGTCTTAGAGTGATTTATTCTTTGTTATGCCATTTTTTGGGTAAAAAATCAATTATTACATACCATGGAAATTTAGGTAGGTTTAATAAATTTCTTAACGCTTTGGATTTTCTGTCTGTAAAATGGTGTACATATCCAATTGTTTTGAATGAGCAAAGCTTTGTAATTGCGAAGAAATTAAATTCAAATGCAAAAATAATGTCAGTCTATATATCCCCTATTGATGGCGAGGTGTTAGATATCAGATTAAAAAATCAATTGATACAATTTCGTTCTAAATATTGTTTTATTGTGGCGACAAATGCATATAATTACTCTGTAGATTCTTACGGAAATGAAATATACGGAATAACAGATCTGATTAATTTTTTTGGGGAAAATAACGAATACGGATTTGTCGTTTCAGATCCATCAGGAAATTATGCGAAAAGATTCCCTGTATTATCTTCAAATATATTTGTAATAGATTATCCACATCCCTTCCAAAAAGTTTTGGATTATGTCGATTGTTTTATTCGATATACTTCGACAGATGGTGATAGCATCTCTATTTACGAAGCATTAGAACATGGTGTTCCTGTATTAGCAACAGATGTTGTAAGTCGCCCTCAAGGTGTTCATTTGATTCGACGAGGTGATATTGACGCATTAAAACATGAAATTGAATTACTAGTTAAGCGTGTACATAATTCAGTGAATCAAAAGCGAAAATATCCAAAAAATTTAATTTTAAATTTTTATCAACAAATATTGAAATAATTATGAAACAGATTATTCAAGATATGAAGTCTGGACAGACAATCCTTGAGGAAGTACCTGTACCTCAGGTTAAGTCCGGTAGCGTGCTCATTAAAACGAGTAGAAGTTTGGTGTCTTTGGGAACTGAGCGTATGCTGGTCGAGTTTGGAAAGTCCAACTTGATAGATAAGGCTCGTCAACAACCTGATAAGGTAAAACAGGTATTGGATAAAATTAAAACAGACGGCTTGATGCCTACGTTAGAAGCTGTCTTTAACAAATTAGGACAGCCGTTACCCTTAGGCTATTGTAACGTAGGACGAGTTATTGCCGTTGGTAATGGGGTGACAGAATTTAAAGTTGGTGATAGAGTGGCTTCTAATGGAGCACATGCAGAATTTGTTTGTGTTCCTAAAAATCTAGTAGCTAAGATTCCTGATAATGTGAGTGATGAGGAGGCTTCATTTACCGTTATAGGTTCTATCGGATTGCAAGGTATCCGGTTGCTTAATCCGCAATTAGGTGAAACAATCGTTGTTACTGGCTTAGGTTTGATTGGGCTGATTGCTGCACAGCTACTTAAAGCTAATGGATGTAGAGTTATCGGTATTGATTTTGATGAAGAAAAGGTCGAATTAGCTCGTTCAAAAGGAATTATTGCAATTAATCCGGCAAGAGGAACAGATCCTGTGAAGTTTGTACAAGAAGAAACAAATCAGCATGGTGCGGACGGTGTACTAATAACAGCATCTGCTAAAACAAATGATGTTATTCATCAAGCAGCAGAAATGTCTCGGAAACGTGGACGAATTGTTTTGGTTGGTGTGATAGGTTTGGACATACGTAGGGACGATTTTTATAAGAAAGAGTTAACTTTCCAAGTGTCTTGTTCTTATGGTCCAGGGAGATATGATGAAGATTATGAGAACAAAGGTATTGATTATCCATTGGCTTTTGTTCGCTGGACAGAAAAAAGGAATTTTGAAACAATTCTACAATCCATTTCGATGAGGATTATTGATGTAAAATCATTGATAACGGAAGTCGTAAATATAGAAAATTATGAGGAAATATATGGGAATCTGCGTAAACATGGTTCCATTGCGTCTATATTAAAGTATTCAGAAAGTGTTCTGCCCAACAATATTGTTGAAGTATCGTCGAATAATTTTTCTTCATCTAAGGGGCAGATTGGTATTATTGGCGCAGGAAATTTCACATCTGCAACTATGTTGCCGGCTTTAAGTAAAGCTCATGCTCATATCCGTTATATTGCGAGTGCCCAAGGGTTATCAGCTAAAGTTTTGGCTAAGAAAGTTCATGCACAGAAGGCTACATCTAACTATAAAGAAATTTTATCAGATGCAGATGTTGATCTGGTAATGATAACAACTAGGCATAATTTACATGCTTCGATGGTATTGGATACTCTGCGTGCTAAAAAACACGTTTTTGTCGAAAAGCCATTGTGCTTAAACCGTACTGAATTAGACGAAATAGTTGATACTTATGAGAAGGTCAAAGGGGATGGAGTTACATTAACCGTTGGCTTTAATCGACGCTTTTCACCTTTCGCTGTTAAAATGAAACAGCTGGTTGGAGCTGGTGTCAAAAATATTATTGCAACCATGAATGCCGGATTTATTCCTCCTGAAGTGTGGGTACACGATTTAAAAGTCGGTGGTGGTCGTATTATAGGAGAAGCATGTCATTTTATAGATTTATGCTCTTATTTGACAGACAGCAAAGTTATAGCTGTATGTATGAATGCGATGGGAGAGAATCCTGAAGAGAATACTGATAATGCAAGTATCCTGTTACGATATGAAGATGGATCTAATGCAGTAATCAATTATTTTGCCAATGGTAGTAAAGCATATGCAAAAGAACGAGTTGAAGTCTATTCGCAAGAAAAAACATTGGTCTTGGATAATTGGCGAGAATTGAAAGGTTATAGTTGCAAAGGTTTTAGTAAAATGAAGGGGCGAATGGATAAAGGACATACAGCTCAGTTTGCATTGTTAAACGAACGAATAATAAAAGGTGGAGAAGCTTTAATCCCATTTGACTCTATCATTAACACGACATTGGCTTCTTTTGCATGTATTGAGAGCTTGAAAGAAAGTAAGTGGGTCTATTTGGATTAAGTATATGAAACGAATCTCCTTGCTTTTTCAACTCTTGTGCAATATGGGTATGAAATACATTGTATTTCGTACCCAATATGAATTAAAACGGAAGAGTGGATTACTTAGAAAAAAGTATCCTCCATATTGGGTAGTAAGAAATATTCCCTCTTTAGTTCAGTGGAGAATGGAGGCACGACCTTTTTTTACACTGAAGAAGACGGAGAATTGCTCCAGAAATATTCCTGTAAATTCTTTTCTTAGAGAGAGAGTTGAACGCATGTTACGTGGTGATTATTGCTTTTTCTCATCTACATGGTATTCATTGACTGAGAATTATGATTGGATTACCAATCCTGATACAGGATATCGGTATGATATTTCCAGGCATTGGATAGAAGTAGAAGATTATGTGAAAGAAGCTGGGGATATTAAATATGTATGGGAAAAGTCCCGTTTTGCTTTTTTATATGATTTTATACGGTATGATTGGGAAACTGGAGAAGATTATTCTCCTTTTGTTTTTTCTCAGATATTGGATTGGATTGATAAAAATCCACTGAATTATGGCCCAAACTATAAATGTAGTCAGGAGATATCTTTAAGAGTACTAAATTGGATATTTGCTCTTTATTATTATAAAGAGTCTGTCACCTTGACGGAGGAGGTCTTTAATAAGATAATGACTTCCATATACGGGCAGATGAAACATGTTCGTACCAATATTAATTTTTCTAGAATAGCAGTCCGAAATAATCATGCAATTACAGAAACATTGGCTTTATACATCGTAGGGATGTTATTCCCCTTTTTTGATGAATCTATAGAGTGGAAAAAATCCGGAAAAAAATGGTTTGAAGAAGAAATAAAATATCAAATAGCTGATGACGGTACTTATCTTCAGTATAGTATGAACTATCATCGGGTAGTGGTACAACTATTGACTTGGGCAATAGGTTTATCTGATTGTAATCATGAGCGATTTTGTAATGAAGTATATCAAAAAGCTTACGCTTCTGTGAATTTTTTATTTCAGTGTCAAGATGAACACTCTGGTCAACTTCCAAATTATGGTTCTAATGATGGGGCTTTATTCTTTAAATTGAATGATGATGATTACAGGGATTATCGTCCACAATTGGATGCACTTCATTACTTGTTGACTGGCCAAAATTTATATGATAGAGTTTTCGAAGATCGGATGTGGTATAATGTACAATTATCAGATATTTCACGAAACTTATTTCCTGCCATACAAAAACAATATGGGGTAGTTTCTTTTAAAAAAGGAGGATATTTCCTTTTTAGGGAAAAAGATTCTTTCACTTTTATCAGATGTGGACAATACAAAGATCGGCCTGCTCAAGCTGATAACCTCCATATTGATATTTGGTATGAAGGTAGAAATATTTTATTGGATGGAGGAAGTTACAAATACAACGCTTCTGATGCAGACTTAAAATATTTTATGGGAACGGAATCTCATAATACAGTAATGCTTGGAACACAAGATCAAATGTTGAAGGGTGCTAGATTTATTTGGTACAATTGGACACAGGCATTACAGGCAACAGCAAATGAAGATGAAAATAATTTCACTTTTGTGGGGTACATAAAGGCTTATACTTACATACATAAAGGAATCGTTCATAAAAGAAAAATAATAAAGAAAAAAGGTTGCACCGTTTGGGAGATTGAGGATACGATTGAACATAAGCCTGATAATTTACTCTGTCGTCAACTATGGCATACAAAGAGTGAGAATTTATATATTTCTTCTGAAGATAGTATAAGGAATGAGAAGAAAGGATGGTATTCTTCTTATTATGGAGAGAAACAAGTATGTAATCAGATAGAAATGGATACTATGGGTAATAAACTTAAAACGATAATACAATTTATAAAATGAACATACTTTATTTTCATCAACATTTTACGATTCCGTCGCAAGCCGGAGGTACTCGTTCATACGAATTGGCCAAACGTTTGATTGCGAGAGGACATTCGGTGACTATGGTTTGTGGAGAAACTGCCAAACTGAATTTACCGTTATCCTCAATGAAGAATGTGCATCGGGGATGGGTGGATGGTATTGATGTCATCCAAATTGCATTACCATATTCCAATAAGGATGGAATAGCTAAACGTGCCTGGACTTTTGTGAGATTCGGATGGATAGGCGTTAAGATTGCATTAAAGGAGAATTATGATTTGTTGTTCGCAACTTCTACGCCCTTGACTGCTGGTATACCAGGAATTGTGATGAAATGGTTCAGGAAAAAGAAATTTATTTTTGAGGTTAGAGATTTATGGCCCGAACTACCGAAAGCTTTAGGTATGAAGAATCCATTTCTTATAGCAGGCATGAGTGTGTTGGAATGGTTGAGTTATCATTTGGCTGATGCCTGTGTGGGACTTTCTCCTGGAATTTGTGAAGGAATTAAGAAAAGAAGTCAGAAAGGTAAGCCAATAGCTATGATTCCTAATGGATGTGATTTGGAATTGTTTATTCCTTCTTCTCGAGATCAATTGAATTTGGAAGGTATTTCTACGGATAAAAAAGTAGCTGTTTTTACAGGTGCGCATGGAATAGCTAATGGATTGGATACCATTTTGGATGCTGCAAAAGTGTTGAAAGAAAGAGGTCGTAATGATATAATATGTGCTTTCATTGGTGATGGTAAAATGAAACCGCATTTGATGAAACGGGCTGCGAAAGAGGGATTGAATAATTGCCGCTTTTATGCTCCAATGCCTAAAAAACAGTTGAATAAAGTGGTGGCATCTGCTGATGTGGGATTGATGGTGTTGGCAAATGTCCCTGCTTTCTATTATGGTACTTCACCAAATAAATTTTTTGATTATATTTCTTCTGGTCTTCCTGTTTTAAATAATTATCCAGGCTGGTTGGCAGATATGATCAATGAAAATAAATTAGGAGTCGTGGTCCCTCCAAATAATCCGGAGGCTTTTGCTGATGGGCTGATAAGGTTGATGGATAATGAAGATTTCAGAAGACAATGTGGAAAAAATGCTCGAAAATTTGCTGAAGAAAAATTTTCACGTGACATGTTGGCTGATCATTTTGTGGACTTTCTTGAATCTATATAGGTTAGAGGATGAGGATGTATCGGACTTTTTTTAAACGAATAATCGATTTTACCATTGTCTTTGGTGTCTTGCTTGTGATATGGCCTTTCCTCTTGTTGATAACGATATGGCTTCATTTTGCAAATAAAGGGGCTGGGGCTTTTTTTACACAGGCACGTCCGGGAAAAGATGGTAAAATATTCAAGGTAATCAAATTTAAGACGATGACGGATGAACGGGATGCTGACGGTCTTGCCCTGTATGTTATCAACCGTTACGTACTCGT
>ENA-OPSC01001220-OPSC01001220.1-human-gut-metagenome-genome-assembly--contig:-NODE-1220-length-12296-cov-2.435095_pt1 | contig 12296 bp, 7 predicted proteins | sample MGYA00241800_ERZ501891 | MGnify/ENA primary metagenome ERZ501891 (study PRJEB25962, sample SAMEA2042407) | human gut metagenome | biome: human gut; feature: human-associated habitat; material: faeces...
AAAATAATCAAATAAAAGAGGAATGGAACCCATAAATTTAATGTTTCATACATTTTATTAATGCAATTGTTAATGCAAAGAAGAATTTTTTGAAAACTTCAAAAATTAACATACAACTTATAGTCTATTTACGAGAGGAGGATCAATTATTGAAGTTTAGGAACAAATTTGTATCAAAAAGGATCGGGACAAAGACACTGGCAAGCCTTCTGGCATTTGGAATGGCTCTTGGTTCGCCAATGGCGGTATTTGCCGATGATGGAGAAACGGCCGTTGTAGCAGAGAATACAGTGCAGGCAAAAAAGACAGATGGATCGGAAGTATTTGCGAGTGTATCTGATTATGTACGGGGAATGATGGAAAGAGGAGCAGTCAGGCTGAATGATGAAACCGGCTATCTGGAAGATACCTCGACTGGTCAGAAAGTGGATCCGGAGACAGGCAAACGCCTGACAGAGACACCGGATGTTCCGGAGACACCAGCCATACCGGACACCCCTGGAAATCAAGAAAATCCAGAGTCACCGGGAACCCCGGAGAATCCAGAAAACCCAGAGGTTCCGGAAAAACCGGACACTCCGGGAACTCCAGAGACACCGGAAAAACCGGACACTCCGGAAAATCCAGGGGCACCGGAAAAACCAGAAACTCCAGAAAAGCCGGATACTCCGGGAACTCCAGAGACACCGGAAAAACCAGGCACTCCGGAAAATCCGGATAGCCCGGATTCCGGCAAATCCGATTCCAAAGATCCGATTCAGACACCGGGTACTGATAAGGCAGATTCTTCCGAAGACCGGAAAGATACAAAGACCGACCCAATTCCGGGAAGTGAGATCGACCATACACAGGAGATCAGCAAAGCAGAAGAAGCAGCCGGTCAGAACGAATCAAAAACTGCAGTCAGTAATTCTGAACTGATCAACCGTCAGCAGATTGTGAAGCAGCCAGAGATGGTAGAGGATTTCCGTTTCTGGACTGTGGCAAGAAAATATGCATTTGCCAGAACAGCGATCAATGTACGGGAGGAAATTCCGGAAGCTGCAGATGGCAGGGCAGATACTTCCGAGGAAGCCAAAGAAGCAGAGCTTGAAGCGGCAAAAAAAGATGCAAAAGAGCTGAGAGCCGGATTTGATATAGAGAATCAAAAATACAACACGAAAAAAGTGAAACGTACAAAAACGACAAAAGGTGTAAAAAAATCTACACAGATCAAACTGACCGGACTCAACATTTTTTCATCAGCGAAATTAAAGACAGAGGCGCCGAATCAGACCAATCTGAAAGCTGGAAAAAGAGCTGAAGCAGCAAGGCAGGCTGAGAAGGATCTGCAGAAGCAGAAAGAAGAACAGGCGGCAAAAGTGACTGCTGACCTGGCAGCACAGCAGATGGAAGAAAAGGTCCGCTCGGTCGGAACGATTTCGCAGGACGGGCTTCTTTATATTTTGAAAGAAGAAGACAATGGCTGGTTGTATGTGGAATCCGGTAATGTCAGGGGATTTGTAAAGGCGTCTGAAATTTATACGGAAGATGCGGCACAGGAACTTCTGGATGTCTATCAGACACAGGCCAGGTTAAAAGCTTCCAAAGAAAACAAAGACTACACCGGAATCGAGGGAACCGCAAAGACGGCACAGGCACTGATAGATGCAAAAGATAATCAGGCATATACCTATCTCCACGCGACGGTGAAGCAGACGGTTGCAGATAAAGAACCGGCACTGGTAAGCGATCAGCTAGATACCGATAAAAAAGGAACCCTGAATATTCAAGAAGAGAAGAATGCGGATTCCAGAGTTGTCGGAACAATGACAGCAGGAGAGCTCTGCTACATTCTCGCAGATGAGGATTCAGACTGGGTTTATGTAGAATCCGGAGATGTCAGAGGCTTTGCGGAAAAGAAGTATTTGAAATCAGACGCTGAAACCAAAGCACAGGTGACAGAAAGAGGAGCTGATGCCTATTCAATGGCAGAGGAAAACATGGATCCGGAAGATAATAAAGCTCTTTACTATACGCTGACTTCTACAAAAGAAGGAACGCCGAGTGGTGAAATCCGCCAGTCAATGATTGAATATGCATCCCAGTTTGTCGGTAATCCTTATGTGTGGGGCGGAACCAGTCTGACAAACGGAGCAGACTGTTCCGGATTTGTACAGCAGATTTACAAGGCTTACGGATATGATCTTCCACGTGTTGCCGAGGATCAGAGCCAGTATGGAACCAAGATTCCAGTAGAAGACGCACAGCCGGGAGACCTGATCTTCTATGCAAAGAACGGTTATGTATATCATGTTGTGATGTATGCCGGAGATGGAAAGACGATCGAAGCTGCAAATGAAGATGTTGGAATTATTTACGGAACTGTTTACGACAAAGATGCAGTATGGGCGACCAGGATTCTGGACGATAATTATACCGTCGCAGGTGGCGGAATCGGAACAGTCAATGCGACAGAAGAGATGTACGGCGCAGATCTTGGCAATTTTACGATTACATATTACTGTGCATGTGAAATCTGCTGTAACAAAGCAGACGGGATCACAGCAACCGGAACCCCAGTCATTGAGGGACAGACCATTGCGGTGGATCCGAGTGTAATCCCTTACGGAACAAAAGTCATCATCGGCGGACATGTATTTACTGCTGAAGACTGTGGTGGTGCGATCAAGAAAAACCACATTGATGTCTATGTGAACAGCCATGAAGAAGCACTTGCTCTCGGCGTGACGAATGCAGAAGTATATCTGGTTAAATAAAAATTAAGCGAAGGATAATTTGTTCTTTCGGAGTTTATCTAAAACTATAAAAACAGGGAAATGTTCTGACGTAAAATATGTCAGGACATTTCCTTTTTCTCATTTTACCAAAATATTTTCCGAAAGAAATTACTCTCTGAGTTTGAAAAATTTTATCAGAAATATTTTTAATGAAATATGGACGGTTTTGTCAAAGAGTAGTAAAATAAAAATGTCGCGTTTCGACTAAAAGGACTGCATTTTACAGAATTTGTAAGAAGGAGCAACAGATTTTGAAATATAGAAATATACAGGTAGCAAAAATGACAGGAGTAAAAATTCTAGCAGGATTACTTGTTTTCGGACTTACTTTCAGCGCTCCGGCAACAGCTTGGGCAGCAGAGAGCGGTCTTACAGAGGTTACTTCTAATGAATCAGAAAATGGAGAAAAATTACAGGCAAAATCCATTGATGGGCGTGATACACTTACAGAAGTATCAGATCTTGTCCTGGAGATGATTCATAATGAAGAAATCAGATACAATGAAGAGACTGGATATCTGGAAGATACCGGTCTGCGTGATGCAGCGAAAACAGGATGGAAGGTTGATCCGATAACAGGAGATGAAGTAGAAGTAATCCCGGCTAATCCAGATGTGCCGGTTACGCCGGAGCAACCGACAGATCCGGTCAATCCGGATACACCACAGCAGCCTTCAGATGGCAATGTGAACAATGAACAGCAGCCTTCGGAAGACCAGACAGAAGACTCAGAAGAAAACAAAGCGCAGGAGCAGGAAAAAAATGCGCAGGATAGTGAACACAAGATGACCAATGAAGAACTGGTCAAGAGACAGCAGATCGTCAGTCTTCCGGAATACGAAGAAGATTTCCGTTTCTGGACAGTTGCGCGAAAATATGCATTTGCAAAGACAAAGATCAGCATACGTGAGGCAATTCCGGAGGATATCAGTGGAGCCGTTGATACTGATCGGACAGAAAGTGATATTCAGGAAGCAACAGCTGATGCTAAAAAACTGTTTCATAAGGAAACTTCTATAAAGGCGAAGGAATCAAAGACAAAATCTTCTGCGAAAAAGACGAAAACAGCAAAGAAAGTACAGCTTAATACATTTTCTGCCGGGACATTAAAAAACACAGCAGACACTTCGGGAAAGAAGTCATCCTTAAACTCGGATACTGCTACAGCATTGCAGGATGATACTTTAAATGCATCCCTTGCATCCCGGCAGTTGGCCGAAAAGGTGCGTTCTGTCGGAGAAATTTCACAGGATGGACTTCTCTACATTCTGAAAGAAGAAAAGAATGGATGGCTGTATGTAGAATCCGGAAAGGTCAGAGGATTTGTAAAAGAATCCGAGCTTTATACCGGAGATGCCGCACAGGTACTGCTGAGTGGATACCAGAAGCAGGCAAAAAAAGCTGCAAAAAAAGCCAAGATTGCATACACTGGAATCGAAGGAACAGCATCCCTTGCAAAAGAAACGGTTCCGGCAAATGAAAATCAGGCATTTACCTATGTACGTGCAACCGTAAATCAGACACTGGCTACGAAAAAATACGCACTGGCAGATGCATCAAAGTCGGATGGAACTGTAGCAATCCAGGAAGAGGCAAATGGACAGTCACGTGTGATCGGAACCATGTCCCAGGGTAATCTGTGTTATATCCTTGCGGATGCAGAGAAAGACTGGATCTATGTGGAGTCCGGGGATGTCCGAGGGTTTGTCTCTAAAGAGGCTGTTCAGACTGGGGATGAAGTAAAAGCGCAGGTAGAAGCAGCAGGCGAAGGTGCTTACCAGACAGCTACAGAACTGATCGCACCGGAAGATAACCAGGCACTTTATTATAGCTATGCTTCTGTAAAGCCGGGAACACCGGGGAATGCGATCCGCCAGGCAATGCTGGATTTTGCCGCACAGTTCATTGGCAATCCTTATGTATGGGGCGGTACAAGCCTGACAGAAGGGGCGGACTGCTCCGGATTTGTACAGCAGATCTATAAGAATTTTGGCTATAATCTGCCAAGAGTAGCCGAAGATCAGAGCCAGTATGGAACCAAGATTCCGGTTGAAGACGCACAGCCGGGGGATTTGATTTTCTATGCAAAAGATGGTTATGTCCATCATGTTGTGATGTATGCAGGAGACGGAAAGACCATCGAAGCTGCAAATGAAGACCAGGGAATCATTTCCGGAACGGTATATATTCCGGAAGCTGTCTGGGCAACCAGAATCCTGGAAGAAAATTATAATCTGGAAGGCACGGATGTGAACGAACAGAACGCTACAGCCGAACAGTATGGAGACAGTATTGGAGAGTATACCATTGATTATTATTGTTCCTGCGAGACTTGCCGTGCGAAGGCAAGCAAAGTCAAAGCAACTGGAACTCCGGTTGTTGAAGGGCAGACCATTGCGGTTGACCCGGATGAGATTCCGTATGGAACAAAGGTGATCATTGACGGACATGTATTTACTGCAGAAGATTACGATACTGCCGGTAAAGAAAAACATATCAGTATCTATGTCAATGAGCATGAGACTGCACAGAAGCTGAATGAGAAGAAGGCAGAAGTACATCTGGTGAAATAACGACAATCAAAAAAAGAAATATTAAACAAGAAAAACTTCGGATCACTGGCGAAAATCCAGAATATCCGAAGTTTTTTGCATGTCTACACTATTCAGACAAGTCATTCTCCCGGCTAATGTTTGATCTTTTTCAGTTTTTCATTGTCTGCCTGACATTCGGTCGGGGAAATATGATACATTTTCTTAAAAGCACGAAAAAATGAAGAATAGTCTCCAAAACCGGACTGGACAGCAACCGTTTTAAGCGGAACATCCTGCCGGATCAGCGAGACCGCAAGTGCCAGCCGTTTCTTTAAAATATACTGATGACAGGTCGTATTCAGTTGTTTCTGAAAAAATTTGTTCAGACTGCTCTTGCTCATGTGGAAAGTACGCGCCAGATCCTCCACGCCGATTTCTTTCAGAAAATGCTGATCCAGATAGCGGACGATCTGATTGGTCTGATCGGATTCAATCTCAATAAATTCGTTGGAATATTTCAGGGCATAGTTAATGATTTTTACCAGAAAACAGGTGGATGCACCACAGGCATAGGTTTCAGAAAGCTCCCCATAAGAAGCATATTCCCGGTAAAAGGTTTCAAATTCTTCCTCAAAATTACACAGCTTATTGGTAGTATGAAGAAGATGAGGTGTGTCAATATTGAAAACAGATTCCTTAAGGGCCGGAAGCTGGCTTTTCAGATTGGAAATATATGATTTTTCCAGCCATACAGTGATAAAATCATAATAGTTTGCAACGAGATCACTGGAAGTAAAGTAGTGTGGAATATCCGGTGGAATAACCAGAATATCGCCATTTGTAATAAAATGCCGTTTCTGACCGATGCGGAACAGAAAATCTCCGCTTTTACAAAAGCTGATCTCATAAAATCCGCTTTTGATCATGGAAAAATCTTCCATCAGATATCCTTTGTGGTGCGTGCATTTTACATGGCGCAGCTGGCATTTGCCGGACAGCTGCATTTCAGGGCTTTGCTCATATAATTTTTTCATTTATAAACCTTTCATATTGAATAAAATATAACAAATCTTTTGTAATCATTATACAATACACATTGCAAAAAAGGTAAAAGAAATTGTAAAAAAGTTATATTTTTTACTATAGATAAAAGCAATAAATTGTTAAAAGATATAAAAATAACGGGAAATCAGCGTTTTCTGGAATTATTGATAAACGATAGCAATAAGTACAAAAATTGATAGAAAAAAGCAATTTGCAAAGAAAAAAACATTTTGGTAATATTTTTGAAGAGTTGTTAACGAGGGGATACACAGACAGAACAACTTAAGGAAAATACCATGGAGGAAAAAGGAAAATGAAAAGAAGAGCACTCGCATTATTGTGTGCAGGAATTTTAGCAGTCGGTATGCTTGCCGGATGTGGTGGAAGTTCCGACAAGAAAGACAGCAGCGCAAAGACAGAAGACACGAAGAAAGAGGCAAAAAGTGATGGGACTTTTACATTTGCATTGAATTATATGCCAAATTCACTTCAGCCAAGTGCACAGAGCAGTGATGACTTGGTAAGTGCAATCCGTCCAATCTATGAACCGTTATTTGCTGAGACAAAAGACGGTCTGGAATATTATCTGGCTGATAAGCTTGATATTTCAGAAGATGGTCTTACCTACACACTTCATATTAATGACAAGGCAACATGGAGTGATGGAGAACCGGTTACAGTAAAAGATATCAAATTTACCATTGATTATGGTGTATTGGTTTATGGCGGACCTACATCATTCACCAAGGTAAATGGTGGAGAAGTGCAGATCAACGAGATTGATGATAAGACAATGGAATTTGTACTTCCATCAGTATATGATAACTATGTCAGAACGTTATCTCAGTTCTATCCAATGCCGGCACATGCATTTGATAATGATCCGTCAAAGATTAATGACAGTACATACTTCAAAACACCGGGTATGGCTACATCTGGAGCATATGTAGTAAGCGAAATTAACGAAGATAGTTTTGTTTATACAGCAAGAGATGACTACTACAGAGGAACTCCTTCTGTTAAGAAAGTCGTTATAAAAACAATCGGCAGCGGAAGCACAAAACAGATCGAATTTGAAAATGGCGGAATTGATTATATGCGTGTTACAAGCGCAGAAGACCTGAAGAAATACAAAGAGGAGTCTGATAAATACAATATGTACAGTATATCAGAAGCTCGTCTTAATTACCTTCAGTTAAACCCACACGGACCGGTAATGTCTACATTATCTCAGGATGCAAGAAAAGCAATCTTCCTTGCACTTGACAAAGATGCGATTGTTGATTTTGCATGGGGATCAAATGAACTTGCAGAGCCAGCGAACAGCCTCATCACACCGGACCAGTCTATTTATAATAAAGACTGTAAAGGATATAACTTCAATCTGGAAGAAGCAAAAAAACTTGCAAAATCATCTGGATTGGAAGGAAAAGAACTTACATATATTTACAATTCAGACCGTGCAAATATGGAAGCTGTAGCAACTGTCGTACAGCAGCAGTTAGCTGAAATCGGCGTAACAGTAAATATTGAAAGCTGCGATACTTCTACATTCTTCCCACGTTTCTTTGCAAGCAAAGATAAAGAACTGGCTACAACATGGGATCTTGGTACAAACGGATGGGATTCACAGCGTGGTTCAAACTGTGGACAGGCAATCAGCTACTTTACAAATCGTCTCTGTGATTGTGGATACAGTGATGAAGTTTCAGGGCTTGCTCAGAAAGCCATAGGAACTGCAGATGCGAAAGAAAAACAGGAACTTTGGAATACAATTCAGGACAAAGCTTTGGAAGAATGTTGGGAATACCCACTTACATATACAAACTTTGTTATGGTTTCGCAGAAAAATGTTACTGGTTTAGATGGTTCGTCAGTTGTTCCTGAATTCATTGATTACTTATCTATTCATGTGGATTAAAAATTTACACTAGCTGAAAAGCATACGGAATGTGGCATGCCTTTAAAGTAAAGACAAGCCACATTCTTTCATATATTCGATTTTACAGAGAGGAATACTTATGTGGAAATATTGTTTAAAAAAGACGGCTCAGGTAGTAATCGTAATGATATTGATTTCCTTTTTTTCATTTGCAATTGTCTATTTTGCACCAGGTGACATATCGGATATGTATGTGAATCCGGAAATGACGGAAGAACAGAAAGCTAATGTGATTGCACAATTGGGGTTGGATAAGAGCATGACAGAGCAGTATTTTGCCTGGGCTAAACGTGCGGTACACGGAGATTTAGGTGTATCCTTATCTAATAAGTCGGCTGTGTGGCCACAGTTTATGCAACGTCTTCCGGCAACAATCATACTTATGGGAAGTTCTATGATCTTGTCACTTTTACTTGCAATCCCGCTTGGCTTATGGTCGGGATATAAGAAGAACTCATGGCTTGATAACTTGATAAGTTCGTTAGCGTATATGGGAATGTCCATTCCTTCTTTTTGGTTTGGTATGCTGCTTATTATTGTATTTGCTGCAGTATTAAAGGTATTACCTTCTTCCGGTATGCATACCGTTGGAAATGTATCTGCATTTGATACGTTCCAGCATATGATTCTTCCATGTATTACGCTTAGTATCGGTCATGTTGCGGTTTATATCCGTTATATCCGTGCAAATACCATCGGACAGTTAAGCGAAGAGTATGTGCTTACCGCCGAAGCAAAGGGAGATTCTCAGACGAAAATTTTATTCCGACATGTGTTGAAAAACACGCTGTTGCCTATCATTACATTGATGGGAATGAATCTGGCATCTTTGGTATGTGGATCCTTTATTGTAGAAAGTGTCTTTGGATGGCCGGGAATTGGAACCTTTGCGATGTCTGCGATTGGTTCAAGGGATTATCCAGTAATCATGGCGTATGTTATGCTTTCTGGTTTTCTTTTGGTAGTCGGTAATTTTATTGCAGATTTATTGTATGCCTTTGTTGATCCAAGAATTAAACGGGGAGGTGCATCCGGTGGAAAATAATATAGTAATAACCAACGATTCGTTTGCAAAACTGGAAAAAAAGAAAACAGTAGAAATTTCTGTGGAGAGACAGAGTGTATGGAAAGATATCTGGAAAGAACTAAAGAAAAACAAAGTTGCTATGGTAAGTGTCGTACTTCTTGCCATTCTCATCATTGCTGTTCTTTTGGCACCTCTTAGTCCTTACGATCCTTATAAGTTAGACGCCTCTCAAAAGCTGCAGGGTATTTCATCCAGTCACTGGTTTGGCACAGATGAGTACGGAAGAGATTATTTTACCAGAACCTTATATGGTGGAAGAGTTTCTTTGCTGGTGGGATTCATGTCTATGATCATGACAGTTGTAATCGGAACATCATTAGGTGTATTCTCCGGTTATGTCGGAGGAAAAGTAGATATGTTTTTGATGAGTTTTACAGATATTTTCCTTGCTCTTCCGAGTATGCTGTTAATGGTTATTTTAAATACCTTTTTAAAGCCTGGTTTACCGACTCTGATTGTTGTGTTGAGTCTGTTTTCCTGGGCATCCGTCGCAAGAATTACGAGAGCGGAGACAATGTCATTAAAGGAACGAGATTTTGTGGTGGCTACACAGAATCTGGGGGCATCAAACTTTCGTGTGATCATTAAACATATTATCCCTAATATTTTAGGACCGGTTATTGTTGCAGCAAGCTTGAGTGTGGCAAATGCAATTCTGATGGAATCTTCTCTAAGTTTCCTGGGATTAGGTGTGCAGATTCCACGTGCATCCTGGGGAAGTATGCTTCAGGGAGCACAGGCGCATATTTTGGATTACCCTTTATTGGCGGTATATCCGGGCGTAATGATCCTAATTACAGTTTTGAGCTTTAATTTACTGGGAGATATTCTGAGAAACGCATTAGAACCTAAAATTGTAGAATAACAAAATATGCAGTGACCACCTTAGTGAAAGGGATAGAAAAAATGAATAATTTATTAGAAATGAAACATGTGGCTGTGAATTTTGCTGCATATGGAGGCACTGTGCAGGCGGTGCGGGATATATCGTTTTCTATTGAAGAAGGACAGACGGTTGCACTGGTAGGTGAATCGGGCTGTGGAAAATCGATTACAGCGAAAACTATTATGGGGCTTGTAAAAAAGCCGGGGAAAGTAATGGAAGGAAGCCAGATCATATTTGAAGGTACAGATATCGCAAAATATTCTTCTAAGGAGTGGAAAAAATTCCGTGGCAAAGAATGTTCTATGATTTTTCAGGATGCACTTGTTTCTTTAAATCCGACCATGAAAATCGGAAAGCAGATCATGGAAAGTCTTGACAATCATGCCGTAACGACTTCTAAAGAAGAAAAAAAGAAAAAAGTAATCGATATGCTGAAGTTAACAGGCATTGCAGATGCTGAAAAATGTCTTGAAAAGTATCCGCATGAGTTATCTGGTGGAATGCGGCAGAGGATTATGATCGCAATTGCATTGATTTCTCATCCGAAATTGTTGATTGCTGATGAACCAACCACATCTTTGGATGTAACGATCCAGGCGCAGATTCTGGCTGAAATGAAAGCTCTGCAGAAAAAACTGAAGATGGCAATTCTGCTGATTACGCATGATTTGGGAATTGTGGCGGATGTGGCTGATAAAATTATAGTTATGTACGCCGGGAAAATTGTAGAAGAGGGTACGGTCAGAGAGATTTTCTATCATCCGGTTCATCCATATACAAAAGCCCTTTTAAATTCCGTTCCACGACTGGACAGAGACGGAAAAGAAATGCTTTGTACCATAGAAGGAAATATTCCGGATATGACAAATCCGCCGAAGGGATGTGCATTTTGTGAAAGATGTCCGCATGCCATGAATATTTGTGCACAGTATATGCCGGAGGAAAAAACGGTATCTTCCAGTCACAGGGCATCCTGCTGGATGATGGATGAACGTGCCGCAAAGGGAGGTGTTGCACATGCCTAGCCAAAAGAAAATCTTAGAAGTTAAAAATTTGAAAAAATATTTTCCGACTACTCAAAAACAACAGTTAAAGGCTGTTGATAATGTGTCATTTGATATTTACGAAGGTGAGACTCTGGGAATTGTTGGTGAATCCGGATGTGGGAAAACAACCTGCGGAAAAACCTGTCTTGGAATGTATCCGGTAACAGATGGAGAGGTTCTGTTTCACGGGAAGAACATTCATACCATGTCAAAGAAAGAACGGTTTGCATTTACAAAACGTGTGCAAATGATTTTCCAAGATCCGTATGCTTCTCTTGACCCACACCAGAAGGTTTATGATATAATAGCAGAAGGAATCCAGATTCACGGGATGGCGAAGAACAAAACGGAAGAAAAGAAGATGGTAGCGGAACTACTTGAGATGGTTGGATTGAATGCAGAGCATGCAGCGAGAAATGTCCACGAGTTTTCAGGTGGGCAGCGTCAGAGGATTGGAATTGCCAGAGCACTTTCCGTTAATCCGGAATTCTTGTTTTGTGATGAGCCTATTTCAGCATTGGATGTTTCGATACAGGCACAGATTATAAATCTGCTTATGAAATTACAGAAAGAAAAAAATCTGACCATGTTGTTTATTGCACATGACCTGTCTATTGTAAAACATATATCAGATCGTATAGGGGTAATGTACTTGGGGAAAATGGTAGAACTTACAGAATCCTCTAAGTTATATGTTGAACCAAAACATCCCTATACGAGAGCTCTTTTATCAGCGGTTCCGATTGCGGATCCTGAGGCATCAGCAGAAAAAGAGCGTATTATGTTAAAAGGCGATGTCCCAAGTCCGGTGAATCCACCAGTTGGATGCAGATTTGCAGGACGCTGTGAAAACTGTATGGAGATCTGTCGTAAGGAAGAACCTCAGATGATAGAGATTGTTCCGGGACATTATGTGGCATGTCACCTGTATGATGAGATACCAGGGTCAAAAGGTCAGAAAGCCGATGCAAGCTTGC
>ENA-OPSC01001231-OPSC01001231.1-human-gut-metagenome-genome-assembly--contig:-NODE-1231-length-12201-cov-2.300593_pt1 | contig 12201 bp, 8 predicted proteins | sample MGYA00241800_ERZ501891 | MGnify/ENA primary metagenome ERZ501891 (study PRJEB25962, sample SAMEA2042407) | human gut metagenome | biome: human gut; feature: human-associated habitat; material: faeces...
GCAACGGAACAAAATCAAGCTTAGAATACTCCTTCTCTTTGTTTTTTTGAGCAACTGCCTGCAATTTTCTTTGTAGCGGCGTCTGTTTAGTTCTAAAAACTAGTATTTACTTAAAAGTTACGATTGTTACCCCGGCATCCCCTTCGCCGAATTCTGCAAGCTTATAGGACTTCACAAACTTCAGTTTGCGGAGATACTCGTGGATACCTTTTCGTAAGGCGCCAGTTCCTTTTCCGTGAACAACTCGGACAGAAGTAAGTCCGGCGATCATAGCATCGTCAAGGTATTTTTCAAGGCGGGCGATTGCCTCATCCACAGTATTTCCGAGAAGGTTGATTTCCGGATTGATTGTTGCAGCCTTATTGATACTGTAGCGGTCTTTTGGCTGATGCTGTGGTTTCGGTGCTTTTTCTGGAGCGAGAAGTTCTAAGTTTTTGTAGTTTACTACAGAACTTAAGAAGCCCATCTGGATTACAAGGTCTCCATCCTTGTTGGCAGCTTCTTTTACAGTTCCATTTAAGGAAAGTGTTGTTACAAATACGGAATCGCCTACTTTGAAGTCAGAAGGATCGGAGATAGTGGAAGACTTCTTTGCCTTATAGGCGAGCTTTTTATCAAGCTTACTCATGCGGCCTCGGAGATCACTTCTCTGTGCTTCCATTTTTTTCATGTTGTTCTGCTTTGGATGCTGTCCCCATGCGTGATATTTACGAATGGATTCATCAGCAACTTCCTTGGCTTCTTCGAGAATGTTTCGTGCTTCCTCGCGGGCATCACGGAGCATCTTGTCTCGTTTTTCTTTAATGTCATCCTGTTTTTCTTTCAGGCTGTTCTTTAAGTTCTCGATTTCCTGTTTTGTCTTGTAAAGTTCAGACTGTTCTTTTTCAATTTCAGCTTTGTTTTTCTCTAATTCAGAGAGCATGTTTTCAAAGTCAATGGCAGTCGCATCAATCTGGGAGCGTGCCTGTTCGATAATGTAGTCTGGCAGGCCAAGACGTTCACTGATGGAGAAGGCATTACTTTTTCCAGGAATACCGATTAAAAGGCGGTAAGTTGGAGAAAGAGTCTCAAGGTCGAATTCACAGCAGGCATTCTCTACGCCAGGTGTGTCCATTGCGTACATTTTTAGCTCAGCGTAATGTGTTGTTGCAACTGTACGAATCTTTCCTGTATGCAGGTCATCTAAGATGGCAATGGCAAGCGCCGCACCTTCTGTCGGGTCAGTTCCTCCACATAACTCATCGAGTAAAACGAGAGAATTGGGGTCAGCTTCGTCTAAAATGTGGACAAGGTTCGTCATATGAGATGAAAATGTGGATAAGTTCATCTCAATACTCTGCTCATCTCCGATATCTGCAAAAATATCAGAAAATACAGCAAGGCGGGAACCCTGAAATGCAGGAATGTGGAGTCCTGCCTGTCCCATAAGTTGGAAGAGACCGACTGTTTTTAAGGAAACGGTCTTACCACCAGTATTTGGTCCGGTGAGCAGAAGCATATTAAAGTCCTCGCCAATATAAATATGGATTGGAACGACTTTTTTCGGGTCAAGTAATGGATGACGGCCCTGCTTGATATCTACAATTCCGTCTGTATTGAAAATCGGTTCGGTTCCCTGATATTCTTTTGCATATTTTGCCTTTGCGAAAATGAAATCAAGCTTTGTCAGAATCTTCTGATTTTCCTCTAATTCACGGCTACAGGAAGCGGCCTGTGCGCTTAAAGACTGGAGAATCTTTTCGATTTCCATTTTTTCTTTAATATCTAATTCTTTCAAATGGTTGTTTAACTGGACAACGGCCATCGGCTCGATGAAAAGTGTAGAACCGGAAGAAGACTGATCGTGAATCATACCCGGAAAGGCGTTACGATATTCTGTTTTTACAGGAACACAGTAACGGCCATTACGGACGGTAATCAGCGCATCCTGAAGCATTGTCTTGTTATTTTGTGAGTTGATAACAGAAGTCAGCTTATTGTGGATGGAGATATTTGTCTGTTTGATTTCGCGGCGAATGTCTTTTAATGCGGAAGAGGCATCATCACTGATCTCATCCTCAGATAAAATACACTGTGTAATTCTCTGGTAAAGGAATTCTAATGAATCAAGTTCTCCAAAATAGCTGTTTAAGGAGTCATATGCCATTATGTCATCTTCCGTATCGCCGTATTCTACAGCCTGTGCTGTAATAGAAAGAAGACGGACAATATCGAGAAGCTCCTTTGTATTTAATGTGGAATCAATTTCTAATAATCTTAAATGTGGACGGATATTAGAAAGTCCCTGAAAAGAAAGATAACCCGTCTTATAAAGCCGGGTCAGTGCATCTTTTGTTTCTGTCTGTGCTGACAAGATTTCTTCGTAATCAGAGGAGGGAAGCAGGTCTTTACAGAGTGCCTTTCCCATGGTCGAAGAAGCAAAAGTCTCCAGCTTTTTAATGATTTTATCATATTCTAATGTGATTAGTGCCTTTGTATTCATAAATAAAATCCTCTCAAAAATTTAAGTTCAATCTTGATATGCATCTTAATTTGTGATGGATGCATTATGCAGGAAAACGTATTGCAGAGCTATGTAAAGAGAAATAATCCAGATAGTATATAGTTTGTACATAGTTTTACTGCGTAAGTTATGATTGAATAAGATTTTCATATATTGATAATATTAGATTAACTTGTTAGTAGCGAGCCCGAAAGCCCTTTTCATCTGCTACATTTACAGAAGGAATATTTGTAATGTCCAATTTGTCAATGCGGATGAAGCGATTCCCACCTGGCCGATCAGAGGATAACTCCTGTAAAAAGAGTTCCACACGGTGGTCTAGTCCTTGGACTTCCATCTCTACCGTACCATCATAGAGATTGCGGACCCAACCCGTCACATTGTACTTTTTTGCAAAACCGGTTACTGTAAAGCGAAGACCAACGCCCTGTACGCGGCCGTGTGCAATAATGTGTTTTCTAATCATAATGCTTACCTACAGTCCGATACTGTGCCGGACTATTCCTTTCCTTAATTTAATGCAAAAGTAATTGTGACATGAAATACTTCATTTGTCAATGAAGACGGGGCGTAAAGCCTTTAAAAATACGGAAAAATCTGCGAAATAGAGCATTTTCTTGGTTGTCAGCCTATTAAATTTAAGCTATAATATGTGAAGTAATTAAAGAGATGGATTAGAAAGGAAACGTATATGCGTTATATTAATGAACTCAGAGAAGGAGATAATGTCTCTGAAGTGTACCTTTGTAAAGTAAAAAATATTGCGAAGACAAAAGCGGGAAAGACTTATTATTCCATGATTTTGCAGGATAAGACTGGTGTCATTGACACAAAAATCTGGGATTTGAATAATGGAATCGAGAATTTTGAACAGATGGATTACATCCGTGTAGAGGGTAATGTCACAAGCTTTCAGGGCAGTCCGCAGCTCAATGTCAGAAGACTGCGTAAAGCCAGAGAGGGCGAATTTGCAATGGAGGATTATATCCCATGTTCTAGCAAGAGTATTGACGGAATGTTTAAGGAATTATCTTCCTATGTGAATCATGTACAGAACATTTATTTAAGACAGCTATTAGTTGCTTTCTTTGGAGATAAGGAATTTGCAGCCAAGTTCAAGGCACATTCCGCAGCGAAAAGAGTACATCATGGATTTATGGGCGGTCTGTTAGAGCATACATTAAGCGTAACGAAACTGTGTGATTTTTATTGTACGCAGTATCCGGTTTTGAATAAAGATTTACTTATTACAGCAGCAATCTGTCATGATATCGGAAAGATTGATGAGCTTTCTGATTTCCCGGAGAACGATTATACAGATGTCGGACAGCTGGTCGGCCATATCGTAATGGGAACGATGATGATTGATGAGAAGATTAGAAATATTAATGGTTTCCCAGCGAAGCTGGCGAATGAATTAAAGCACTGTATCTTAGCACATCACGGTGAGTTAGAATACGGTTCCCCTAAGAAGCCGGCATTAATTGAGGCATTAGCTCTTAATTTTGCAGATAATACTGATGCAAAGATGGAGACGTTTATTGAAGCACTTGCAGAAGAGAGCCGTCAGAGCGGTGAGTGGAAAGGTTACAATAAATTATTTGAAAGCAATATCAGAGCGACAAGTCATTTAGGAGAAAAGGATTGAATAATAAAGTGAAATCAGAACAGAAGTTGAATTTGAAAAAGAATCAGGAAATTTCACTTACAATCGAAGATTTTACAAAGGAAGGGGAAGGTCTTGGCAAGTACCAGGGCTTCCCTTTCTTTGTTAAAGACACGGTAATCGGTGATGAAGTGAGAGTTTCCATAACAAAATTAAAAAAGAATTACGGTTATGCCCGTCTGGTAGAAATCGTAACACCATCAAAAGACAGAGTAACCCCGCCATGTCCGGTCGCAAGACAGTGTGGAGGTTGTAAGTTACAGCAGATTTCTTATGAGAAACAGCTTTCTTTTAAAAAGAGTCTTGTAGAAGGCTGCCTGATGCGTATCGGCGGTTTTGAAAAAGAAGATATTGAGCAGAAGATGGAGCCGGTATACGGAATGGAAGAACCGTGGCATTACCGCAATAAGGCACAATTTCCTGTCGGTTATGACAAAGAGGGGAACCTTGTTGCCGGATTTTATGCGGGCCGTACCCACTCCATCGTGGCCAATACAAATTGTGCGATTCAGGCAGAAGTAACCCACCCGATTGTTGAAAAAGTTCTTACTTATATGAAAGAAAATAAGATCTCTGCATATGATGAGAAAAATCACAGTGGTTTGGTGCGCCATATTTTAACCCGTATAGGATTTACTACTGGCGAGATTATGGTATGTCTTATTGTAAATGGTACGAAAAAGCAGTTGAAACATATTGATAAACTTGTAGATGACTTAAAAACAATCGAGGGAATGACAAGTATTATCGTAAACACGAATACTGATAAGACAAATAAAATTTTGGGACTTCGCTGTGAGACTGTATGGGGCCAGGATTATATTGAAGATTATATCGGTAATATTAAATATCAGATTGGGCCGCTTTCTTTCTATCAGGTAAACCCACAGCAGACAAAGGTTCTTTATTCTAAAGCATTAGAGTACGCAGAGCTGAAAGGGCAGGAACTTGTGTGGGATTTATACTGCGGAATCGGAACTATTTCCCTCTTTTTGGCGCAGAAAGCAAAGCAGGTTTACGGTGTAGAAATTATTAAAGAAGCCATCGATGATGCCAAGAGAAATGCCGCATTAAATCATATGGATAATGTTGAATTTTTCGTTGGAAAGGCAGAAGAAGTCGTACCTGCACAGTATGAAAAGACTGGGATTCATCCAGATGTCATCGTTGTTGATCCACCAAGAAAGGGCTGTGATGCGATGCTCTTAAACACAATGCTCGATATGGCACCGAAGCGCATTGTCTATGTAAGCTGCGACCCGGCAACATTAGCAAGAGATTTAAAGATGCTGTGTGAGGAAAAATATACCTTGAAGAAGGTATCTGTGGTAGATCAGTTCAGCCACTCGGTTCATGTGGAGACTGTGGTGTTGCTACAAAGGAAGAATATGTAGAAATCCTTGAATTTACGCACTTTGTGGAGTTTTTCAGTTTCAAAAAAATAGGCGAAAATCACAAAGAAAAGAGCCTTGTGAAGAAAGTAACCGTTGTTGTTGCGTTAGACCTCGGTACGGGGAACACAAAGAATTCTGAATATGAAAATGAATAGAGAGCTATCAAATAATTGATAGATTATAGGGATACTTGTTAAAAGCAGGTGTCCCTATTTTTGTTTTATATACTTGTAAGTGGTAATATTGTATGTTAATATATACAATATAGATGTTGGAATCTATTCCAATATAAAAATGGAAAGGAGAAAAGACAATGAAGAAAAAATTATTAGCTACTTTATTTATGGTTTGTTTTATTTTTGTTTTTGCCCCTAAGACGGTACATGCATACTCCTATTACTGGTATGTAAATCCGATAGATACTTTGTATTCGGACATTGCTGAGAAGAAAAACTTCTATCTTGCCGGCAAGGAGAGTAAGTATGCTTACTATTGTCATAATATGGATGAAATTGCGATCCGTGACGGATCAAATCCTACCAGGGGAATGCTTTATGATGAGTTTAAAATTATAAGTAAAGGAATGGGTTCCATAGTGTTGCGTATGGACGAAAGAATGTCAGAGCAAAATAGAAATAATATTAAGGAATATGGTTTGAAATTTCAAAAAAAGAAAGGTACGGATAAGCATTTCTATATTTACATTATAAAGCAGGATGTTAAATATTATTTGAACATTGATCGTAATGTAAATAAATTGGGGTTTTCTAAAAACAGCAAAACAGAATGGATCGTAAACCCGGAGCCAAGAAGTAGTTATTTATTTCGAATTGTTGATAATAAAACGGGAGACCTTTTCCTGAATGTAGATGCGAATGGACTTCAAGTTACAACGAATAGCCAGCCGCTATATCTTTATCATGCAGAGGACCTTGCAGAAAATACATATACAATACATGATAAAGAAGTCGAGTATAAACATTCAGATAAGCTTCCACAGCCTAAATATAAGGAATACAAAACTTTCTATTCATACACAAAGAAACCTTTATCGCAGTTGCAGAAACAATGGGGATATATTTACAGACAGATACTGGATATGATACCAGATGAGGACTATACAAGTTATAAAGTAGGTGAAAATCCAGGATTTGATTACGATCCGCCGAATGAGAAAAAAGAAGTATATGCAAATTACTATAATAAGGCCAATATTAAGTTAAAATGGAATATTAAGCCGACGGATAAAGACATAATAACTTATAATCAAAGAGATTATAATGGAGCTACAAAGCAGATCACAGGTCAGGATATAGAATTTGATGTGCCAGAAGGTGGTTGGATTTCGTTAGAATTTCCTAGCGTATACGATAGTGGAAAGTATTATAAAGTTACATCTGTAAAAGAGAATGGTACGGAGTTGAAAGTTACAAGAATGGACGGTGTGGAAAAAGAAAATGAACGAGGACCATTTCCGGATTCTTTTTATTTTGACACTGTAAATAAAGATGCGACCTATGAAATTACAATCGAAGCATCCTATCCGGAAGTAAAGAATTTTTACTATAATCTTTATGTGAAACGAGGAGATTTTGACAGCTACAGTAATGAAGGAATGATTACCAATCTTACGGATAGTAAAGTACAGCTTCTTACAACAACAAAAGAACTTGACGGTGGAGTGTTAAGGGATCCCTTTATTATTCTTCCATTTGGTTATAGAGATTATGAAAAACAGCACAGCATTAGCTACAAGTATGAGTATTACATGGTGAAAGATGGAAAAGCTACTCGCTTGGATCTTACGGGAAACAGTGTTTCAGTTGATTTAAAGGATATTTTTGCAAATATAAAAGATGAAAAACAAGTGAAAGTTTATGCAGTAGTAACGAAGACCCGAAAAGAAGATGGAGCATTTAAAACCTTTAAAACAGAAGATGTAACCATTACGTGCAAATATGAGGGTGGAGACTTTGGTATTGATATAGCAAATGCAGATACGATACATCAAATGCAGCGTAACCGAATTGTCGTTTTAATGAAAAAAACAAATGAAAATAACGAAGCGGCAAGTTGTGAGATTAAGAGAGAGGGCGATGAGGATTATACTAAGATAGAGAAAGCAGGAAACGGTTTTCCTTATGTTATTACGCAGAATGGAACTTATACGATTCGCTTAACGGATAAGTTTGGAAAGTCAGCCACGACAACATTAGAATATAAAAATATTAAAAAAGATATGACTGCACCAGAAATTAGTGGAGTTGAAGATGGAAAGATCTATTGTCTTACTCGAACGATTACTGTGACCGATGAGCATTTAAGAGATGTAAAAGTGAATGGAAAACGAATTGAATTAGATGAAAATAATCAGTATGTACTTTCCGGAAGAGGTAAACAGGTTATAACTGCTACTGACGATTATGATAATGTTACAGAGATTACAGTAACCATCAATGATCACCATACCGGAGGGAAAGCAACTTGTAAAGCAAAAGCGATTTGTGATATTTGCAAAATGGAATATGGGGAATTAGATTCTGCCAATCATGTGGAAAAGGTAAAATGGATCATAACACCAACAACACATGAACAGAGATATAGCTGTTGTAACGCTATTGCCGTAAAAAAGGCAGCACATCAGTGGAAAGATGGTAAATGTACGGAATGTGGTATGCAGATTTCGATTGAAAAGCCAAGTATTACAGCAAAATCCACCAATGGAACTACGATAATTCGTTGGAAGAAAGTGATCAATGCATCAGGATATAAGGTGTATCGAGCAAAAAAGAAAAAAGGTAAATATGAGTTGTTGAATACAACAGAAGCTCTTAGTTATTCTGATTCTTCAATAATAGGTGGTCGAAACTATTATTATAAAGTGGCGACTTATTATAAAAATGAGTCAACAACAATCAATGGAGAAGCCAGTGATGTTGTATTACAGGTAGGCACATTAAAGAAAGTATCTTTAAGGGTGAAAAACAAAAAGAAATCAACGGCAAGTTTATCCTGGAAAAAAGTAGCTGGAGCAAAAAAATATCAAATTTATAGAGCGACCAGAAAAAAGGGTAAATATAGTAAAATTGCAACAACGAAAAAACTTACCTATAAAAATACTTCACTTAGTAAGAAAAAAACTTATTATTATAAAGTAAGGGCTTACTATGTAAAAGCTGGTAAAAACATTTATGGAAGTTATTCAAATGCAAAATCTATAAAAATCACCAAATAAAAAGTTTCCAGTCATTAACCTTGCAATTCAAAGAAAAATGGAATATATTAGAACACATATTGAAATAGTTAGAAGGGTGAAAAATGGCTAGTAGATACGAAAAAGAAGATTCAAAAAGAAGAATTTTATCTGCTTGTGTGCAGTTGTTCCTTGAAAAGGGATATCAAAAGACAACCACAGTTGAAATTTTAAAAAAAGCCGACGTAACACCGAGTACGTTTTATAATATTTATCATACGAAAGGGAGTATTTTAACCGAACTTACAGAATTTATGTTTGGCAATCAATTTAATATTTCAGGTAAGATTGTAGGAGAAGAGACAAATCCGGTATTATTATATGCAGTAGAAACTTGCCTTCAGCTCACACTTGCAGAATTAAATGAAAATTTAAGAGAAATTTATGTAGAAGCGTATACTGTACCTGAAAATATAGAACTTATTCATAAAAAAACAGCAGTACAATTGCAAAAGATTTTTGCTCCGTATTTACCAGGTTATAGTGCAAGTGATTTTTATGAAATGGAGATTGGTACCGCTGCGTTTATGAGAGGTTATATGGCAAGACCTTGCGATATGTATTTTACATTAGAACGTAAGCTGGCACGATTCCTTTCAATGAGTCTATCTGTGTTTAAAGTGCCACAAGAAGAACAAGAAGCTATTTTATCTTATATAGAGAACTTAAATATTCGTGAAATTGCAAATAAGGTAATGCAGCAGCTTTTTGTAACATTAGAGATGAAATATGAGTTTACTTTAACAAATTAAGAAAAAGCGAAAGGGAGTTTTTCTCTTTCGCTTTTTTAATAGAAAGAGTGGAGTATGTAAGAGGGAAAAAATCAAGAAAGTCTAAGCGTTGAACATTTCTCTTAAAAAGAATACAATAAGGACAGTAATGAGAAAAGGAAAGAAAAGACAGAATGAAAAGGAAGATGAGAAATATGAAATGTAGAACCCCAAAGCTTTTAGTAAGCTTTTTTATTTTGGCAATAATCCTGATTATTGCAGTTCCATCTACGGGATTTGCTGCGAAAACAACAGTCTCTACTGTAAAGGCTAAGAACGGTAAGAAACAGAGTAAGAATGTAACAGTTAAGTATAGAAAGCAGATGAATCGTATATTGGAGGCAACACAACTTTATTATAGTATTCGTTTAAATTACAGCATGCAATCCGGAGAGACAAAAAAGATAAAGCTTACATCGCTTGAAAAGCAGAATGTTGCGGCAGGAAGACAGGTATTAGAAGGCCAGAGTCGTATTACCAATTTTGCATTCAGTCAGCGTGTAAAAGAACTTTTTGGTGCGAATGCACGAATTGCTTCTCTATCTTTTAAAACATATCCAGAAACACCTAAGGAATTAGTAGTACGTTGTAACTCGAATTATGTGAAACTTGCTGTTGGAGAGTGGGGAGAAGATTATCCGGTTTACAAATTAAAATCGGTAACAAAACAAGGGAAAAAGTGGAAGGCTGTTTTTAAGGTGAATATGTACGATGCATATGCAGATCAGACGCAGCCACTTGGAAAGGTAACACTTACTTTAAAGAAAAATAAGAAGTCCTCCTATGGATTTAATATCACAGGAATCACATTAAGAAGAAGTAAATAGCAGTAGCGGTTGATTAGCAGGGAAAGTTGTTCAATTTTTATAAAATTCGATGACTTTTTCCTGCTTTTTTGTGATATAATACCATTGTTAAAGTATAATCAATGCATAACTTACGATTGAACACAAGAGGGGAGACGGAATATGGGATTATTTAGTTTTGAGAGTAAACAAGTGAAAGAGTGGAAGAAACTTGCGAAATCTGGCGATATGGAGGCACAATATCATTTGGCAAGGGCATATGCAAATGGAAAAGGTGCAAGTATAAATATGAAAAGGGCAGTTGATTACTGTGTACAGTCTGCAGAACAGGAATATGCGCCGGCACAGGCACTCTTGGCACATTTTTATGGTTATGGAAAAGGTGTAGACAAGAATTATGAAGAGATGATTCACTGGGGAGAGAAAGCAGCTTTGCAGGGATACGCACAGGCACAGTATAATGTGGGTCGATGTTATGAACAGGGAAAGGGCAAGGAAAAGGATTTTGAAAAGGCAATGCATTGGTATATGTTAGCGGCACAGCAGGGAAGACCAGATGCAGCATATAAGTTGGGGCAATTTTATGAGCATGGACTTGGAGTAGAAGAAGACATTGAGAAAGCAGAAGAATGGTATAAAAAAGCTGCAGAAGAAGATACAGGGGATGACGCAGAGATTGGAAATACGAACATAGATATAGAAGAAAAAATGAAAAAAGATCTGGAAACTTTGACAAGTGCCCAGATAGAAAAAATGCAGGATTTAGATAATAAGAATATAGATAATAATAGAAAATATCGTTGCATTTCGGAGATGAAAGTAGGTGAAGCTATTTATCTACATGAAGAAGAATTATTAGAAAGTCCATTTGTACTTATAAAAGCAGAAAATCATGAGACCGAACTTGGCTGGGGAAAAGCAAAGGCTATCTGTAATACGGCAACCCTTGTGAGTCTCACTACCGGTAAGAAGAGGACCGCGATTCTTTATTGCAATAACGGAAGCATGCGTAAAGAAGCATTAAAGAGTATACAATCTCAGGTAGATGATGAATATAATCATGAAGCAGTAGCTTGGAATGAACCGCATTCAAGAATTCCTGTTGTGTTGAAAAATGTGCAATATACTCATAAACATAACGATATGTATGTTATGACTGATAGGAAAACAAACGAAGAATATGAGATGGTTCCACAAAGTTGGGCAGTACCAATTCTTGATAAGTTAGAATATAATACAATTGTGACAATTATATATTATGAAGGAAAGTGGGATTTTGTAAGTAAAAAAGAAACGGTAGATATTGGAAAGTATAAATTTAATATTCGTTAATAGGCATTTGAGTTAAAGATGGCCCTCTATAATTTCTTATTTAGTTCAGTTCTATTATGGATTAAACGAAAATGTATGTTATAATTTGTGGTATATTTTGCCTGAATGCAGAGGTGTAGCAGGCTATGTCAACTGTATTTAGGCAAATTCAAGAATACCCTGGTATTCTTGCTGCGAGATGAGCAGATTACAGGAACGATTTTCCAAACACACTTTAGAGGTGAATCTGTAAATAAGAATTATAGAGAGCTATCTTTTTGGAAAAATTTAAGGAATATTCTATGCTGTTTTTGTAAATTGATATTATTTATGTTTAAATGTTGATAAAAAAATAACAATTCAATGAGCCGGATATGCAGCGTGAATGATAAAAATACAGAAAAAATACAATATCTAGTACTTTCTTAGAAAACAAAAAAAATCCTCAAAAAATGCTTGACGCAACTCTGCTGTTATGATAATATAATATGCGTTGCA
>ENA-OPSC01001238-OPSC01001238.1-human-gut-metagenome-genome-assembly--contig:-NODE-1238-length-12141-cov-2.127503_pt1 | contig 12141 bp, 6 predicted proteins | sample MGYA00241800_ERZ501891 | MGnify/ENA primary metagenome ERZ501891 (study PRJEB25962, sample SAMEA2042407) | human gut metagenome | biome: human gut; feature: human-associated habitat; material: faeces...
TGGGTATCCCCTTGATAGACGATCATTGTCATATAAGGAGTTGCATGTCGTTTTCCGTGCGAGAACAGGTAGGAGATCTCAGTGCTAGATTTGATAGTTCCTAACACGGTATCTCACAAGAAAAACTAAACGGCAAGACGCTTACGGCCCTTAGCACGACGAGCAGAAAGAACAGCACGACCACTCTTAGTAGCCATGCGTGCACGGAAGCCATGGGTCTTGGCGCGCTTATGGGTGTTTGGTTGATAGGTGCGCTTCATGTACGTTTTCCTTTCAGATTTACAGTAACTTTGAAATTGTACGATATGGAAATAATCAGTCAAGAATAGAATTCCGAAAAGCGGTAATTATATCTATGTCACCACATAACATCCACGTAATACGCTACAAACGACGCTCTGGATTTTTTCATGAAACTATAAAGCTAATTTTTCGTCAGCTAAAATTGTCTCGCTGGCTCAAATCACCTCATTTTCTTTAGCTGCCTCGCTGTCATAAAGAAATCTGCATGCCTTTATATTTATCTACAGGTCTTTACACTCGAACCTTTAAGGTGGTCAAGGAATCATAAATTTTTATCTGAAACCACATTCATTCCCATTCTGGGAAAGAACAAATAAATTTGCCTTAGTTTTACTCGTTAATAAACATCAGTTACTTATCTTTTTCCCTATCTTGGTTTAGTTTTCCACATTTTTAAGGTATATCAATGTGGATAATGTGGATAACTTACCTGGTGTTTTTGTAAAACTAAATAACAAATCAACATTCCAATTTTGTTTAGGAAATTCACTTAAGAAGGAATCTATAAAAAACTATTACTCAAATCATTTAAAAAGTGGAAATATGCGATTTACCTGGTGTTTTACTTAAATGCACAGAGTGGATATAAATGCAATACTTGAATTTATAAAACAAGGGTTTCACGTGAATAACTATCGCTGAAGTGATATTTCTCCGCCCGATTTAACATCAGTTAACAAAAGAAAGGGAAAGGTTTTCCATATTCCTATTTCACTTTTTCAATCTTTTTCACTTACATTTTCAACGTTTTCCACATTTTCTTGAAAGAATGTTGAAAACTCCGAAAACATATAGGAAAACTGAGTGAATAATTGAAAAAAACTGACTCGCTGACTAAAATATGAACGAAAAGATGCTCGGTTTGTTCATTTCGAGATATGAATAACTGAGCTATTTTCATCTTTCCTGGAAAACGAACCGAAAAAGTAGCATGGCACCAGAAAACACTCCACATACTCATTCAGACCTTCAGGCAGAAGATCCAGAGATCTTAATTAATAATGCACAAGTGGAGGAATCTTCACCCCAACTGCCACCTTATGCCTATACCGTTAATGGGGGAGTGCCGCCATTCCAAAATCAAAGTCCATACTATTCCCCACAAGCTTATATGAACCCTTCAGTTCAACAAGCTTATTATCCCCCGCAAAGCATCCCGCAAAACCCTGGATATCCTGCATATTACATAGGGAATCCAGGTGTTGAAATGAATGCTATGCCTACAGGAACTAACGGAATAAATACACCTAATACAACTGAGGTAAATCACCTTAACAATCAAACCCCAGGAAACAACACACCCTCTGCAGGTAAAGCGAATCAATCAACTACTGCAACATCAGCAGCACAGTTTACTCAGGTGCCTCGTACGGCCCCCATATCTCATGCCACCTATTTACCTAATATTGCCCTAGACAATCAAACTCAAAACGAAGCGTTTGATTACTCTTACATTGCAACTCCAGCCCGTATAGCAATCTATGACGACTTAAAATCCGCTCCACGTGTAATCGAGATACAAGGTACTGCTACCCACGAATATATCGAGCGCATTGCTTCACTTACCTATAAGAACGCAAAAGAAGAAGGAGGGATTATTCCCTATACGGTCATCCGTGAAGTATCAGAAAATTTCATCCACGCACAATTTCAAGAAATTGTCGTATCGATCATGGATAAAGGAAATACTATACGCTTCGCTGATCAGGGCCCAGGTATCGCTCATAAAGACTTAGTACAAGAACCAGGTTTCTCATCGGCTACTGAACCCATGAAAAGGTATATTCGTGGAGTTGGATCCGGCTTACCAATTGTTAAGGACTATCTCGAAACAACCCATGGATATATAGAAATCGAAGATAACATTAATAAAGGATCAGTTGTAACTATAAGTTTAGTAGCATCTCGAAGTATTCACGACGAGCAACCGCAGCTTGATATACCTGAATTAACCGAAAACGAACAACGTATACTTCAGGCTCTTCTTCCTGATAAAGCCCTAGGAATTACCGAAATAAATAAAGTTACCGGTATTGCAGTAGCAAGTATCCATACTGCTTTATCTAAAATGGAAGAACAAAAGCTTGTAGAAAAGAACAATAAGAAAAGAAAACTGACTGTTTTTGGAGAACGAGTAGCACTTTCTCTCTAAAGACCAAAGAACTCTATATAATTATTTCTTAAAGCACAATAATGCTAATTACAATGAGAGAACCCAAGGTATAACTAAACAATGGATTTAACAGAGCTCTGGACAAACCTTATACGTCAAATTAAGTCGTATCCCAATGTGAATGCATCACAAATCGATGCATTCTTCTCTCGTGTGCAACTTCAAGCAGCGAGCCAGGGTTTTGTAATGTTTACCTCGGATAATAGTTTTATTAAAGACTGGATAGAAAAGCACTACATTAAAGATATCCAACAAGCCTTACATGATATGTATGGAATGGATTTTATTGTTCAAATTGAAGTAGATCCAACCTCTACTCCAATTGCGCCACTTCCCGAAAGTGCCCCAACGGTAAGCCAGGAAGTTCCAGTGCACCATCAACCAGCACCAAAACAACCAACGCCAACCCCTACACCAAGTGTCCAAAGGGAGGCACCCTTTATTAATCAAAGCGGATACAATACCCCAGAAAAAGAGGTACCAAATCCCCTTCACGCACCAACGCGAGAGGACTCATCTTTTTACAGAGACAACAACCTCACCACCTACTCTTCCCCTAAAAACGAAGAATTGGATATCCGTCATAACTCATCAGATAAAACTGAACAAAGGGGAGTAGAAGGCCTCAATAGTCTCACCTTCGAGACTTTTGTTATGGGTGATTCTAATCGGATGGCTTATTCAATGGCTGTTGAAGTTGCTGAAAAACCAGGCTCTTCAGCACTTAATCCTTTGTTTATTTACGGACGAAGTGGTGTGGGCAAAACCCATTTACTTTGCGCAATCAAAAACTACATCAATGAGCAATACGAAGACTTTAAAGTGATTTATATTGACTCGATGGAGTTAGTGAATCGCTATTCAGATGCTGCAATAGAGAAAAATGTCGATAAGCAAAGTTTTAAGAATTTTGAAAATTTCTTCCAGCAAGCTGACGTATTACTTATCGACGATATCCAGGGATTACAAGGAAAGCCAGGGACTCTTGATACCTTATTTCGTATTTTCAACAAGATGATCCCTAAAGGAAAACAGTTTGTTTTCTCTGCTGACCGTGCCCCAAAAAATATTGACTTAGATGAACGATATGTTTCTCGTTTTAATTCTGGCGCAACGATTGATATCCAACCACCAGACGACGAAACCAAACGAAACATTATTAAAAGTTTCATTGCGGAATACAAAAATGAAGAAGAACTACCATTCACTATTTCAGATAGCATCCTCGACTATATCGTAGACAATTCAAGCTCAAACATCCGAGAATTAAAGAGCGCAATTACTAATGTTATCTTTGCGCTCAAAATGGACAAAGAGCATGAACTATCAGAAAGTCGTGTCAAGGAACTTCTAGGAAATCATTTTATTGGTGGCGGGAAAAAGCGTATTACCATCGAGATGATTCAGGGCGCCGTAGAAGACTTCTATGGTGTTGCGCACAAGGATTTAATAGGAAAAAAGAAAGAACGCCGAATAGTACATCCAAGACAGGTTGCAATATTCCTTTGTCGCGAGCTTTCTGAAACCACCCTTAAAAATATTGGTAATGCATTTAACCGTGACCACACAACAGTTATGCATTCATGCGATCTAATTTCCAACCAACTTCAGGAAGACCGAAATCTTCGCGAAGAACTCGAGGCTATTCGGGAAAAGATCCGTATCCAACAGTACTAAATGCAGGAATTTATACCAAACAAACACTACTAGTAATCTTTGTTTTAACCCTTATAAGGACGTGCATAAATACCGTAAAGTACTGGGGATAACTAGTAAATAATGTTAATAAGGTTTTCCCCACCTTTTCCACGGGGAAAACAAGAGGGATAATCCACATGATTTATACCCCATCTTTTATTAATACTGACCAGGTAAAAAAGAAGTTATCAACAAATCAACGCTGCTTATTACTTCTATGATTAGTATTTAATTAAGAAGAGTAAGAAGAAAAAATAAAGGGGAAATCCAAAAGAGTAAATCCTGAATTGATGGAAGGTTAAAACATCAAGAACGGGTATCATAAATTAACGCAACAGTTCTAAAGAGGTGTCAGAGGAGCTTTAATGAAATTCAGTATCAATCAATCAGAACTTCAAAATGCCCTATCGGTATGCGTAAAAGGTTCTTCTACTCGCTCAACGCTTTCTATCCTTGCTGGAGTTTATCTCAAAGCAGAAGAAGGAAGCTTGACGCTACAAACAACCAACTTAGAACTATCTATAAAAGTAACCTGCCCCGCCTTAGTGGAAGAGCAAGGTGAATCAGTTGTACCTGCAAAGCTCTTTTTGGATATCGTGAAAAACTTGCCAGATATGGCTGTAAGAATAGAATCGGATGATGCAACAGCTTCGGTCTTCTGTGATACAACCACTTTTTCACTTAAAGCGCTCAATCCTCTTGATTTTCCTGCATTTCCAGAGGTAGAAGCTGAACAGGAAGCACAATTTCCTTTCTCGGCATTTTCAACCATGGTAAAGAGGACCGCAAAAGTAGTTTCTCATGATGAAACTCGTGCGGTGCTAACCGGTGTGTTGGTTTCCTGCGTGGGAAATGAACTCAAAATGGTTGCAACTGACTCGTATCGTTTAGCGGTGAGTGAAACTCAACTTACTCAACCATGTCCAGAAGAATTTGAAGCAGTAATTGCAGGTTCATTTTTGAATGATATTGCCTCATTACCGCAGTCAGATCAGCCTATTACTTTAGCTTTAAGCGAGAATCAAATAATTGTTTCCTATCAAGACACGACTTTTATTAATCGTCGAATTGAAGGTGCTTTCCCTAATTACAAACAATTAATTGCAGATGGATTCTCTACCCGAGTTACCTTATCTACTCATGCGCTTACCGATGCGGTTCGTCGAGTCTCTCTTTTAAGTAACAAAGTTTCCCCTGTGCAGATAAAAGTTGATGCCGAATCTGGTGTTATGACTTTAGTTACTAATTCTCAAGATATTGGTAATGCGCAGGAGAATTTAATTTGCGAAATTGAGGGAGAATCAGTAGATATAGCCTTTAATTACTCTTTCTTGTTGGATGGCTTGAATTCTATAACTACTGATGCGGTTCATTTGGATCTTTTTGGCTCTATGAAACCAGGAATTCTTCGCGCTACAGAAGGAGAAAATTTCCTTTACTTGATTATGCCTGTGCGTGTATAGGGCAAGACTAAGTGTTGGATGATCTTTTATGGGGCTTATCTTAAGCGCGATAGATTGCAATAATTTTCGTTCGTATCATCAGTTAAAGCTTGATGAAATTGGAATGCTTACGTTAATTATTGGTCCTAATGCTACAGGCAAAACAAATCTCTTAGAAGGAATTCAGTACACTACAGCAGCTACTTCATTCCGTCATCCAACTCTTTTACATCTGATTCGTAGTGGAGAGAAAAACAGCTGGTTTAAAAGTGTGTTTGAAGGAGACGGCCGTAATTTAGAGGTCGAGCTTCGCTGTAGCTTAGACCGTAAAGATTTTTATCTTAATGGAAAAAAGAAGCAGGCTCATAAAATTCGTGGTATTTTACCCTCGGTTTTGTTTTGTCCTGATGATTTAAATCTTATTAAGGGATCGCAAAGTGTTAAACGTACACAGCTTGATCTACTTGGATCGCAGATTTCATCTGGTTATAACGCGGTTCGGAAAGACTACGAAAAAATATTGCGTCAAAAGAATAGCTGCCTTAAGCAGGAGATGCCGCACGAATACCTTTCAAGTATTAACGAGGTGTTAGCATCAATTGGCGCGCAGCTTTACCACTTACGTTCCCAGTTGGTAACATCGTTAATTCCTTATATCCAAGACTACTATCATGAATTATCACTTGGTCGTGAGGAGGTTTCGATAAGGTATATACCTTCCTGGGAACGAGCGGAAGCTAATCCGGAAGAGTACCAAGAAAACGCCTGGGTAGATCGTCATACTGCTCAAGAATTACTTTTACAGAAAATGGAAAACGATTACCCGAAAGAGCATGAGCGTCACATGTCGCTCTATGGTCCGCAAATAGATAGGATAGAGTTTTATTTAGATAAAAGAAACGCCTCATCTTTCGCTTCCCAAGGACAACAACGTTCACTGGTTTTGAGTTATAAAATGGCTGAAGTAGCTTTAATTAAGGAGAAATTAGGACAAAATCCCCTTCTCCTTCTCGATGATGTTATGAGTGAACTCGACAATGATCGCAGATCGGCCCTATTTTCACTTTTATCGGAGGGAATTCAGACCTTTATTACAGCTACAAATTCTGAAATGTTTGACGAGAGCTTAAAAAAACAGGCGCGGATTGTGGAACTTGGATTTGATGGAGTGGTTTCTTATGGTTGATCATCCTGAATGGGCTTCTTCTCGTGATCCACGTCATTTAGCTGATATTTACAACGAACGAACTAATTCATTAAAACCGGTTTCGAATTCTTTCAATGCGTTTTATCATTCCTTGCCTGAAAAGGTTAAGGAGAAAGTTTTAGTAAACCGAAGAATACAAAAAATTCATCAGCAATTTTCTCAAGTTGTTGATCCTTATATTTTAGATCACACGAATTCAGTTTATCTGCTTCGTCATAAGGATCCTTTAGGACAATCTGATAAGAACGGCAAAGAAAAAAATACCTATTTAGATCAAAACTCAACTGATTCATTAAGTTCGACAATCGTTTCGAATAGCGGAATATATAACGCTGATAAGAAAGTGCTCGGCAATCCCAATAAGTCACTTTCCAATAAGCCTCCTTATGAAGTTCAAGAGGTATTTGATCTTGTAGTGTATGTTGACAATTCTTTGGTAGCGGCGGAACTAAATGCTCGGAGAGAATTGATTCGTTTAAAATATCGCGAGCAATTCAAAGCGGTAATCGATATATTTGAAATACGTATTTCTCGCGGTGCCTATAAAAATAAATATCCTTTTAGGGAACTGAGAGATCGTAATGAGGAATACAGGCCAGCTCACACACTCACTCAAGAAGAATTGAATGAAATAGATGAACTTTTAAAAGATATTCCTGAGGGAAAATTGCGAGCATCGTTTAAAAAAGCAATTAAGGCCCAAAAACAAAATAGTGAGAAAAAATAATAAAAAACATCACAGGAATATGTTTTCTCCCGTCAGAAACGCTTAGAAACGCTGTAAACGCTAGAAATTTATAAAGTACTTTAGTTATCTGTTATAATAGACGTTTGGAAAACTGCCCTCTTATGCGCTTTTCTTCGAGAAGCGCTTTGAAATTTATGGAAGAGGAGGAATTTGTGGTAACAGAAAGTGGCCATTATAGTGGTCAGGATATCCAAGTCTTGGAAGGCTTGGAAGCTGTTCGTAAACGTCCTGGTATGTATATTGGTTCAACAGGTCCAAGAGGTTTACATCATCTTGTTTACGAGGTTGTAGATAATTCAGTTGATGAAGCGTTAGCTGGATTCTGTGACACTATTAATGTAACTATTCATGAGGACAATTCAATTACCGTTGTTGATAATGGCCGCGGTATTCCTATCGATAAACACCCTAAAGAGAAAATCCCTACTGTTGAGGTCGTTCTAACGATTCTCCATGCAGGTGGTAAATTTGGTGGCGAAGGCTATAAGGTTTCCGGTGGTCTTCATGGTGTTGGTGTTTCAGTAGTAAACGCGCTGTCTACTCGTGTAGTGGTTCAGGTTCGTCGTGATGGGAAAGAATATGAAATTTCTTTTGATCACGGTAAAACTAAAGAAAAGCTGCATGAAATAGGGAAAGCGAAACACACCGGAACTACGGTAACGTTCTGGCCTGATCCGGAAATATTCCGCGAGACAACAGTATTTGATTACCCTACCCTTCAAGCACGTTTTCGCGAAATGGCGTTCTTGAATAAAGGTTTAAAGATTACCCTTACTGACGAGCGTGATCTTGATAATGAGGGCAAGCCTCGTTATGAGGTATTTCATGCTCTAGGCGGATTGCAGGATTTTGTAAAATTCCTCAACCAAGGGAAAGAAACCCTCAATAAACCTATTTATTTTGAAGCGGAAAACGAAAACGGCATGGTTGAAGTAGCTATGCAGTGGACCACGTCTTACTCTTCAAATTCAGTGATGTCTTTTGCAAATAACATTCATACCATTGATGGCGGTACACACCTTGATGGATTCAAGCAAGGGGTAACACGTACGATCAATGATTACGCGCGCAGTAAAGGTATCCTAAAAGAAAAAGATAATAACCTTTCAGGTGATGACACTCGTGAGGGTCTAGCCGCAATTGTATCAGTGAAACTTCGCGAGCCTCAGTTTGAGGGTCAGACTAAAGGTAAGTTAGGAAATACTGAGATTCGAGGTCTTGTTCAGACGGCGGTCATGAAGGGGCTTGCAGAATATCTGGAAGAAAATCCTACCCCAGCAAAGCGCATTATCAATAAAGCATCCCAAGCAATGAAAGCTCGAGAGGCTGCTCGTAAAGCGCGTGATATGACGCGTCGTAAAGGTGTTCTCGATTCCTTTAGTCTTCCTGGCAAATTAGCTGACTGTTCTTCGAAAAATCCTGCTGAATCTGAAATTTTCATTGTAGAGGGTGACTCTGCAGGTGGTTCAGCAAAGCAGGCGCGTGACCGTAAGTATCAAGCGATCATGCCTTTACGAGGAAAGATTCTTAATGTTGAACGTGCGGGGCTTCATCGCTCTTTATCCTCGGACACTATTTCAAGTTTGATTACTGCAATCGGTACTAATATCGGCGAAGATTTTAACGCAGCTGCAGCCCGTTATCATCGCATTATTATCATGACAGACGCTGATGTTGACGGCGCTCATATTCGTTGCTTGCTTTTGACCTTCTTCTATCGATATATGCCTGAGCTTATTACGCGTGGTTATATTTATATTGCTCAGCCTCCTTTGTATGGCTTAAAGAAAAAGGGTGGCAAGAAACTGGAATATATCTTTAACGACCAAGCGCTTCAGGATCGCTTAGCAGAAATACCTGATCGCGATAGTATTTCTCTTCAGCGTTACAAGGGTCTTGGAGAAATGGATCCTGAACAGCTTTGGGAAACCACCATGGAACCCTCAAAGCGCACAATGCTTCAGGTAAGTATTGAAGATGCGGCTGAGGCGGAGCGTGTAGTGAGTGAATTAATGGGGGATCAGGTTGAGCCTCGTAAAGACTTTATTCAAAAGCACGCACATGATGTTCGTTTCCTAGACTTCTAGAAAGGATTTATTTCGTGGCTGAAAAGAAAGATGAAGGAAAGGATCTTACGGGATCTACCATCCTTCCTGCTGAACTCAGTAAGGAAATGAGAACTTCCTTTCTTGAGTATTCGATGAGTGTTATTGTTTCTCGTGCGCTTCCTGATGTGCGAGATGGCTTAAAACCAGTTCATCGTCGTATTCTTTACGCGATGAATGAAAGTGGTATTACCCCTAAGCGCCCCCATGCGAAGTCTGCTCGTACTGTTGGTGACGTAATTGGTAAGTATCACCCTCATGGTGATAGTGCGGTATACAATACTATGGTTCGTTTAGCGCAGCCGTTCTCTATGCGCGTGACGTTGGTAGATGGTCACGGTAACTTTGGTTCTATCGACGGTGACTCGGCAGCTGCTATGCGTTACACCGAAGCACGTCTCGATAAACCTGCCATGGAGCTTTTGCGAGATCTCGACAAAGAGACGGTTGATTTCCAGCCTAACTATGACGAGAGTTTGCAGGAGCCAGTAGTTTTACCTGCTCGCTTTCCTAACCTTCTTGTAAATGGTTCTTCAGGTATTGCAGTAGGTATGGCAACCAATATCCCTCCCCATAACCTTGGTGAGGCAATTGATGCTACTTGCCTCATGTTGGATAACCCTGACTGCACAGTTGATGACCTTTTGAAGGTAATGCCCGGTCCAGATTTTCCTACTGGTGGCATTATCATGGGTCGCAAGGGGATTCGCGAGGCTTATGAAACAGGTCGTGGTAGTTTAACGATTCGTTCAACCTGCCGTATTGAAGAAGGGAAGAATGGAAAGAAATCCATCGTAGTTTCCGAAATTCCCTATCAGGTAAATCGCACCAAGCTTCTCGAAAAAATAGCTGATTTAATTAGGGATAAAAAACTTCCTGAAATTTCCAATGTTCATGACGGCGCCGATCGTCATGGTATCGATATCATTATCGACCTGAAACAAAATGCGATTCCTCAGGTAGTACTCAATAAGCTCTATAAACATACTCAGCTCCAAGTGGGCTTTGGATGCAATATGGTTGCTTTGGTAAATGGCGTTCCTCGTACTCTTTCTCTGAAAGAAATGCTTCATTACTACATTCTCCATCAAGAGGAAGTAGTAGAGCGCCGTACTCGTTATGATCTCGCCAAGGCTGAAGCACGCGCTCATATTTTAGAGGGCTTTGTTATCGCGCTTGATAATATTGATGAAGTAATCCGCATTATTCGTGCTTCAAAAACTGACGCTGAAGCTAAAGCTTCCTTAATGGAATCGTTCTCGCTTTCTGAAAAGCAAAGTGAAGCAATTCTTGAAATGAAATTGCGCCGTTTAACTGGATTGGAGCGCGAAAAGATTGAACAAGAATTAGCCGAACTTCGCGAAAAGATCGAATACTTTAAACGCGTGCTTTCTGATAAAGAATTGCTTAAGCAAATTATTAAAGATGAATTGCTTGAAATTAAAGAAAAATACAATTCAAAGCGTTTAACAAAAATTACCGATGAGGTAAAAGAGCTGGATGTGGAAGACCTTATTGCAGAAGAGGAAGTTGCAGTAACGGTTACCAAAGCTGGTTACGTTAAGCGTCTTCCCGTAGCTACTTATCGCCAGCAGAAGCGTGGCGGAAAAGGTATGCAGGGTGTGAACTTGAAAGAAAGTGACTTTGTTGAGCACCTCTTTATTTCCTCTACCCATGCCTATATGTTGTTCTTCTCTTCGTTCGGTAAGGTGTATCGTCTTAAAGCGTACGAAATCCCTGAAGCATCACGTCATGCGCGAGGCACCGCGATTGTAAACTTACTGCCTTTGGAAAAAGGAGAAACGATTGCTGCGGTTATCGCAACGAAAGATTTCCCTGAAGATGAATACCTTATGTTTGCGACTGCTTCAGGTATGGTTAAAAAGACCTCTATGAAGCTTTATGATCGCACGCGCCGTGATGGTTTAATTGCTATCAACCTGAAAGAAAATGACAAGCTAATTTCCGTTAAGCGTGTGGCTGAAGGCGAAAAAGTTGTCATGGTTTCGTCAGCAGGCAAAGCAATCATGTGGGATGAATCAGAAGTACGCGCTATGGGACGTGACACAATGGGTGTTCGCGGAATGACGGTTAATGCGGATGCACGTGTCCTTGGTATGGAGATTGCTCACGAAGGAAGCGATTTGTTCGTTATTACTGAATTGGGGTATGGAAAGCGCACCCCAATTTCCGAGTATCCAGAACATCATCGAGGTGGTCAGGGTGTTTACACTATTACTATGACACCTAAGAAAGGCCTTCTGGCAGCAATGAAGATTGTGGATCCTGAAGACGAGATCATGATCATCACTGAAGAGGGTGTTGTGGTTCGTACCGCGGTATCGGGCGTTTCAGAACTTGGGCGTTCTACTCAAGGTGTTCATGTAATGAATGTAGCAGATAAAGATAAAGTAACGGCTGTTGCAATTGCTACTCCGAGGAATGTGATAACCATGCCCATTCCC
>ENA-OPSC01001242-OPSC01001242.1-human-gut-metagenome-genome-assembly--contig:-NODE-1242-length-12133-cov-3.139096_pt1 | contig 12133 bp, 7 predicted proteins | sample MGYA00241800_ERZ501891 | MGnify/ENA primary metagenome ERZ501891 (study PRJEB25962, sample SAMEA2042407) | human gut metagenome | biome: human gut; feature: human-associated habitat; material: faeces...
CGAGCGCGGGCACGATCACCGTGCCGCCGCCGATGCCGAACGTGCCCGACAGCACGCCCACCAGCAGCCCGACCACAATCAGCACGATGACGCTGCGCGCCGACCCATCAAGCGCCGTCTCCCCCGCTCGCGATTCCATCTTTTGCGATTCCGTTCGTACGGCATCCGCCCGATCCGCAGTTTCCCCTTCATCACACATGGCAGCTCCTTCCACGTCTTCCGCGCCCGATACTACCCACCTGCCGCGCGCAGCAATCAGCCGATTCCATAATTTTGCGATTTCGCCGCCGCAGCGCCCGGTTCACGCGCTTTCTCGCTTATAGATGGCGGATTCGCGGGATCGACGGATGGTATCTCGCTTATAGATGGCGGCCCCTTGCAGAAACAAGACATCTAGGGGGCATGCATGCTACCCCCTAACGACCTATTGCCCAAACCGACCCGCCACCTATAAGCGAGATACCACCGGACGCCCGGCCGAATCCGCCATCTATAAGCCAGATACCCAGCCAAAACCACGACCGCACGCCTACACCCACGCCTACACCGGCACACCCGCACGCCCACACCCACGCAAGCCCCATTGCCCGCACCCCCGTACGCACACGACCTCGCGCGGACCGACAAAATCGCAAGTCATGAGCGAAAAGGGGCATCAAAAGCACCCAAAACAGCCCGAATCACACCCCCATCCGCTCACAGACAAGCAAAACCAGCCCAACTCACAAGTCGTGAGCAAAAGGGGAGGCCACCCAACATCAAAACAGCCCAAAACATCCAGAATCGTACCCCCATCCGCTCACAACCGCGCCCAAACCGTCAAAATCGCAAGTCATGAGCAAAAGGGGCATCAAAAGCGTCCGAAACAGGCCGAATAATACCCCCATCCGCTCACAACCCATGCTTCAGCACGATTCAGGCCATATGCGCACCGCAACAACACCCCTGCGCAACATCAGACATGCACACGCACGCAAACACAAGTACACACACTGAAACGCAACACGTACCACAAGCACACAAACACCACGCACCACATACCGAGCACGACCAGACGCACACCCCCGCACACCGGAGAAGCGATGTCACCGGCCTGCGGCGGCGCTAGGCTAGACACTACCCCCGAACACCAGACGAATGGCGCGCACCGGCCCCGGCGCACAACCCGTGCCGCACAATCCAGGAGCGTCGCCATAGCCGCGCGAGCCCCACAAAAGCGCAGCCAGCCACAAACACGAGCAGTCCGATCACCGCAGCCGCCACGGCTGTCATTTCGCCCGGCTCGTCGTATTGCGTCTTGTCTGGCACTTTCGGATTCGGAATCCGGTGCCCGCGCACGAGCAGCCTGTGTGAGTTGACACCGTACGGCGTGCACGTGATCAGCGTCGCGTAATCGGCCCCGGACTCAATATTCAGCTTGCTGATTTCGCTCGGCAGCACCACTGAGATCTGGTCCACTTGGTACGTGTAGGTTTCGTCGAGCACGTGGAATGCGAACGTGTCGCCTTTTTGCAGCTCGTCCAAGCCGGTCAGCAACCGGGCTGACGGCAGTCCGGTGTGTCCGGAGACCACCGCGTGCGTGGTCGCTCCGCCTACGGGCAGCGATGTGCCGGCCAAATGTCCGGCGGCGATCTGCAATACGCCGTCACTGGTGCCGTGATAGACGGGCAGTTTCACTTTGATGCGCGGTATGGTCACGTACCCCATGATGCCGGTGCCGGTCACGTCGAGCGTTTCATCATATTCGCGCTTCTGTGCGTCGGTCATGTGCCACCGGTCGCCGTTCGCGGCGAGCCGTTCGTTGTATTCGTGCGCCGCTTTCAGCATGGCTTTGCGTTCGGCGCCGGACATGTCTTTGGTTTGTTCCACGTAGCCTGCTACGGCGTATGACTGGTGCATGCGGTTCCACCAGTCGCTGAATGTCGGATACGCGATGAGGCCCAGCGCGCCGATCATGGCGATTGCGGAAATGGCAATCATCACATTGAGCAGCGCATTCGATTTCTTATGCTTGGCAGCCGGTTTAACCTGCGCACCCGGTTTAACCTGCGCACCCAATTCGACTTGCGCAGCTGGCTTGGCGTCCGATTCATCCGTCACGTTATTTATGCTACGCCCGCTTCCGCAAAGCCGTCTTGGCAACGATCAGCAGCACCAAACCCGCGCCCAAGATGGCCACGGCAATCCAAGCGGCCTGCTGCACGTCGGCGCCGGTGTGCGGCTGGTCCGGCGTGGTGGGTGGCGTGTGCGTGTTGGTGATTTCAGTGGAGTCGCCTTCCACATCGGAGATGGTGGTGTAGCCGTCGGGCACCGCCGCTTCGACCACGGTCCATTCGTGGTCCGCGTCGAGATCCGTCCACGAATGCGTCCACTTGTTGGACTCGTCCAGTTTCACGTTTTCCACGGGCTCGCCGTCGCGCAGGAGTTTCACGGTGATGGATTCGGGGCGCTTGCCGTCGGAATTGTTCCGGTCATTCCAGATTTTGCGCACAGTGCGTTCCACGGTTTTCGGCGGTTGCGCCACACATTCGGTTTTCGGTTCGATACTCAGCACACGCGACCCGCCGGAGACGCCGTCTTCGGGCACTGCGACGAGCATACTGCCGGAAGAGCACGTCCATGTCTGGTTCTTTCCGGAGGCGTTGGCGACCTTCACGTCAACGCTGTCGGACACGGCCAAGTACAGGCCGTCGGACAGTCCGGTGAAGGTCAGATGCCCGGAGGCGTTGGTGACACCGGTTGCCGTGGCGTCGGGCTTGTTCACCGCGATGAGTCCGGCGAGCGTGTTGGCCATGTCTCGCCACACCTGCGCGTCCTTGCCGGTCATCTTCGACCAGTCGACGGGGTAGGCGGTGGAGTCGGTGAACGGTGCGACGGGCTCGAAGGTGGCACCGCCGCTTGCCGGGATCTGCCCGACTTTGTAGAGGTTGAAGCTGGCGTCCGAAATGGCGAAGTTGGTAGAATCGTCGGACGTTTCGGAATCCGAGCTCTTATGGTGGTACGAAATGGCGATGCTGCCGCTGGCAGAGTCTGTTGTTGGAGCCGCGACGGCATCGCGAGTAGTGAATGCACAGGCTGCCGCGGCGAATGTGGCGGCGATTGCGCAGCATGCGGCGATGACGCGGCTTGCGATCGTGCGTTCCTTCATTGCCGACCCCTCTTCTGTGGATTGGAAAGTAAGCATGTTTGATTCGCCCCCAACGGCAAACCGGAAAATATATGGAGCTAGGCTGGATACTCAAGAAAATTAGGCAGTGTACAAGGGATTGAGGTGGTCCAGCCCAGCATATGTGGGTTCAGTTATTATTTAATTTTCAGTTTTTAAATTATGTATTGCGATTCCCGTAAGCCGCTGCTGACTTGCGTCAACGCGGCTCACGGGTTTCGCATGGTTACTTCAGATTCTTATGGAATCCGGAGGATCAGGCATTGCGACGACGCAGAGCCATCACCAGGGTCGCGCCAGCAAGCACGAACACGGCGATGCCAGCCACGTACAGCAGCACGGTGCCCATGCCACCGGTGGAGGGGAGGGTGTTGCCCTTGACGTTCGCCACAGTAATGGCAGCAGTACCGGCCGCTGCATTTCCAGTTCCTTTAGTGCCATCAACCGTAACGTCAATCTTGGTAAGCGGGGTCTGATCGTAATTGGTCCATTCCTGGCCGTTAGTGGTATTTGCAGAGATAATCACTGCGACCGGATTGGTCAGCTTGTTGTATCCGTCAGGAGCAACAGTTTCTTCCAGATAGTAGGTGCCGTCATCCAGACCAGTGACCTTGAAGAGACCCTGTGCGTCAGAAGACAGCTCAGTGGCATTAGCTTCAGTGGTCCATCCAGACACTTTGCCGTCTGTAACCTGAGCATATTGCTTTTCCTCGCCACTGACACGGTACAGCTTGAACTTGGCACCCTCCAGCTTCTTGCTGGGGTCATTCTTATCAACCTTGGTGGTGTCGAGTTCATAGGTGAACACAACAACCTTGTCATCCGGAGTCCTACCAGTATTATCACTGTCACCCGTACCGGACTGGTTCGGATTGTTGGAATACTCAAGATAGACCGAGTTGCGATTACCGGCGCCACCAATCACAGCGCTGCTGTTCAGCTTTGCGGAGTATTCAACGATAATGTACTTGCCCTCGGCAACACCCTCAACCGTCTTCAGATTGCCGAAGGTAACAGTGATGTTATTATCGGCAACCTTGACAACAGCCTGCTCGGTGATGTCAGAATCAGTATCGTCCTTGATCTTGTCGGAGGAGAGATACACCTTGACGTCCGTATTCGCCGGTGCGTCAAAAGCGGCATCCAACGTATCGTGGAAGATGTACTTATAGGTGTCGTAGTTGGACATGTCCGGAACGGAACCAATCAGGTGGAACGGCACCTCGTCTCCGATATTGTAATCGGCGGTGTCATTGTACTGAGTACCGTAAGCTGTCTCAGTGGTGGCCTTGACGTTCTCCTTGACCTTCTTCTCGACCTCGGGAACATCCTTCTTGGCCTTCAGCTTAGTCGGTCCAACAACCTTGGTCAGATGCAGAGAAAGGGCATCTCCATTAGCCACTGCGGTTACATCTTTGAATACATAGTAACCAGCGACCAGCTGCTTAGGAGCATCCTTGGTGATTCCCTTTGCAGCTGCAGTGCCAGTGAAATCAACGTACTTGTTGACCTCATCCTGGATTTCCTTATTCGACTTATTGGCCAGACCTGTGAGTGCTTTCACCGTGGTCTCATCGACGCTGTCACCAACGTTCACGCCTTCGGCACGCTTCGAGTTAGCACCCCACTTGAGGTCAGACAGAGTGCTTCCATCCTTCGCCAGAGTGCCAGTGAACACCTGGTAGGCGTCATAGGCGTGGGAATCACTCTGGTCAACGGAAACCGTATAGGTATCCGCCGCCATAGCGGTGGAGGCACCGGCGAAACCGGCGACGGCCATTGCCGCGGTGGCTGCCACAGCTACGAGGCCTTTGAGAACCTTGTTCATTGTTCTCCCTTTCTTGTTTGAAATCTTGAATCTTCAGTTATGTGTGTTCAGTTATTGCCTAGTGGGCATTGGGTCGCTACGCTACGGTCCAGCCCCCTTTCCCCTAGACGAGTTCATCATTGCCGCCTCCTGACCTTGAGGGCCATTCCAGCCGCAACAACACCTATCAACGCAGCCACCAAAGCCGCCGCGTAAATCCAATAATCGCCAGCTCCACCGGTCCCCGGCAGAATCACACCCGGCTTGTTCTTGATGTTGCCACCATTGACAGTGAACGTGGTCTGCTCGTTGTAAGCGCTTGTACCTTCAGTATTGAAGTCGGTGTTCGCGTACCAATTGCCAGCGATGTTGTCGCCTTCCAGCGGGCCGATGCGGAACTTGTGCGGAGTGGTGTCGAGATCGTATCCGTCAGGAGCCTTGGATTCGATGAGCTGGTACTCACCCCAATCCAAGCCGCTGATCTTGAATTTGCCGGAGGCACCATCCAAATCGACGTATTGACCCTTTTGCACGGTTTGTGTAGAGCAATCACTAATACCGTTCTGACCGTTCACACAGTCGGTGATCGTGCCAAGTGTGGTGTCCGAAGTGACATCGGTGTACTTGGCTACGCCATTTTCCCAAGAGAAGGTCTTGGCCTGCTTGAGGGTCCATTCGGAACCGGAAAGCGGCTCAGAGTTGTTGGTATCCGAAGACACCTTGGTCCACGTCACGCTACCAGTCTTACGAGTGTTCGCAATCTTGGAATCCGTGACATCAGGGTTCCAAGTGACATTTCCGCCAGTGATGGTAATCGTGTACACCGTGTTGGAAAGATCGTAGCCGTTTGGAGCCTTGGTTTCCTGCAGGTGGTACGTACCGTCTGCGAGATCGGAAACCTTGAACTTGCCAGCAGCCGTGTCCTCATCCACCTTGGTGGAGACAGTCTCGTTCACCGCGTTCAGCACACTACCCTGAGCGCGCAGCACAGCCGAAACCGCACGATGCTCACCACTACGGGAGGTAACGCGACGGCTACTATATGCGGCAGTAGAGGTGACAGCACAGCCCGAAGGAGCCTTGTTCGAATACGACGGTCCGGCGGAAATCACCACAACATCGGGAAGTTCACTACCGTTGGTGAACTTGAAGTTGTTGCCTTCCTTTGGAACGCTGTCAGACGACCCGCTAGCCCCATACCACTTGCTGGTATCGCCGCTGATGTATTTGAATCCGAACTGGCTAGTCGAGTCAATCGCATTGTTGCCGGTCAACGGAATATTCGCATATGCATAATTGGAGCAAGAGCCACCCATTGGCGTCATGTTGAGGTCTGTCCAATTAGAGGAAGCCGCAATACGGTAATGCACTTTGACGTTGCTTGAAGGCCAGTCCGTCTGCGCTTGGAAATAGAGCGTAAGGTACTGCTTGGCGGTCACGCTCACCTTCAAAGTGAACGTTTTGTTGTGAGTCTCCGTGGCAGTGATGATAACGGGGCTTGAGGTCACGCGGTTCGCGGTCAACGTGACGCTTTCGCCAGTGGCGGCGCTCAGCGAGACGTTATCCGCATTATTGGAAGTGGACCATGTAACATGGTTGCCTTCAGGAGCCACAGAAGCAATCAGATTAAGGGTCTTGCCCTTCTCAAGACTGATTTCCTGACCATCGGTATAGCTGATTTTCTGACCATCGGTATAGCCGTTAATCGACACGGAAGTCTCTACGGTCACGCCGGAAACTTCGACAGTGAACGATGCGGTGACCTTACCATCAGCCGACTTCACGGTAATAGTGGTATTGCCGTTGCCAGTCGGAGTGACCAAACCGTTTTCGCTCACTGCAGCCACGGCGCTGTCGGCAGACGACCACGTCAACTTCGCATTGTCAATGGGCGTATCGTTCTGGTCATAGGCCACCGCGTGGAATTGCTGCGCAGTGCTGTTCGTAAACGACGCGGAAACCACTTCGTTATTATTCGCATCAAAGATCTTGACGGACTTGACCTCTGTGCCGGACTGGTCATCAGTAATGTTCCAAGACTGCTCAGTAGTATTGCCGTTCATCTTGGAGAGCGTCCACGTTGAACCGGCCAGCAACGTGCTGTTGTCGGTGCCATCGACCTTCTGCCATTCGATCGCCGAACCGGTCTTCTTATTGATGATCTTGCCGTCGGTCAACAGTTTGTCTGCATCCGTGCTGATTGCACCACCGGCACTGTCGAAAACGTTGGAGATGTTTGTCGCAGCCTCGGTAGTGCTGTTACCAGTATTGATCTGGTAAATGTTGGTGTTCTGCGCATAACCTTCAGCCGTACCCGATTCCTTTAGGAAATAGGTGCCGTTCTTGGCGAGGTTGCCCAGCTGAAACGAACCTTCCGCATCGGCATCATCGTTCCAGCCGCCATCGGCGATGGTGGCGAGAGCGTTCGTGCCGTTTACCGCATCTTCCTTCTTGCCGTACACAGTCCAGCTGGTTCCGCCGAGAGCATTGTGCCCAGCGGTGTCATCCACCTTGTTCCACGCGATCGCGGCGCAGGAGGTGGAGTACGAGCCGTTCCATGGCAGATTATGACGCTCCTGGTCCATATCCAGAATGGATGTGGTCTTCTCGCCGGACTCGTTGACGAACTCGTCTCCGACGTTATGCCCATCCGTGCTTTGACCCGCGACCCTCTTCACAGTCTCGTTGTTCAGCATTTCGAAATCGCCGCCGACCCACACGCGACCATTAGTAGAGACATGGCTCTGGAGGCTACCGTTAGGAACAAGAATACTGCCCATCCAAGCCGCAGAAGGGTCATCCGTGGCCCGCATGTCATGCGCACTGCCCCATGCGCCGTGATTGGTGCTGGTGTTCGTGTTGTGGTCAGTGACCTGAATCCAGCCCGTAGCCTGACCACCGCGAATCACCACATTCGACGCATCGGCGAAATTCCACATGATTTGCTGCGCGCGCTTCGCGTAATTCGTGTTCTTCGCTGCTTGCGTAGTATCCCCAGATGCAGCCGTGACGAAATCGTTGGCGATATTATTGTTATTCCACCAGAATCGCCAACCATTGTGGAAGTCAATGGTCTGCCCGTTCGCGCCAGTCACGTTAACCACAACGGAAGCGTTATCCGGCACGTTGACGAACTTGAAATCGATGCCCGTGTAATCGGTTCCGTTTAAATCTAAGTAAGAGGCAGGCAGGTTGAACACCTGCATGTTCTTGCTGACATCAGCGCTGGTAAAGGTAATCAGCTTTTCTTTTTCCAGCTTGTCATAGAACGTAAAAGAGTTACCCTTGTCCCCGTTCTTCTTGTAGTCGTATTTGTAAATCGTGTAAGAAGAACCTGCCGAAGGCGCAGTACCCGTAGCGACGGTACCGGTTGCCGGCAACTTCGTCCCGTTGTTCAAATCCGTGGAGAGCTTCGAAATCTTCTCCCTATACTTGGAATAGTCCGTTCCGTTCACACTGGACAGATTGTCGGACTGGTTCCATGTCACCAAGCCGGTATCGGTGCCAAGAGTAGGGGTAAAATCACCTTCAGTGACGTTGTTGCCGCTCAGTCCGCGTACGGAATCAATAGAATCATTACTGCCCCAAACGCCGGTTTTGCTGCCAGCCAAAGAAGCCTTGTACCTGTGGCTGTTTATATCATTAGCATCCGTCTTGCCCAGCCAGCCCGGCGCACCCCATGCGCCAACCTTGGAGCCCATCACGGACGTGTTAGTATTGCCGCCGACCACCAAAGCTGTCTTGTCATCGGCGGGACGGAACTGTGAACCGAAACCAACCACACCCCAGCGGAAGCCACGTGAAGTGTAATGCTTTCCACCGGTTGTACCAGTGTTCCACACCTTCCATGCGTCCTTCAACGGATGCATCGCAAGGCTGCCGTTGACCACGGTCAGACCTTCAGCTTCGACAGCGTACGTGCCAGTTGGACCGGTTTCACCATTCAAATTGGAGTTTTCTTTGCCGCCCACGTACATATCTCCGCCAACGTACGTAGCTACACCGGTATCGGAACCTTCCACGCTCATATCATCGCCCAAGCCAATAGAAGATGGCGTACAAGTAGAACCGTCTTTCAGCCCGCTTTCGTCAGCTTTGGCATCGTAGGTGGGGAGGAGGGAAGTTACTGCTACGGTGGCCATCATGGCTACCGCTATGGCGGCGGCGGTCAGGGAGCGGGTACGCGAAAGCACGCGACCGGTTGCCGATCGCGTTCCTGCATAGTGTCGTGGTGCGTTGCCGACACCATTACGCCATTGCCTCATCTTGTCCCCTATCCGCAAAGTGTTCACCCTTCTGAGTCCCTCAACTCGAGGGTTGATATCCTTTGCATAATGCCGTTATCACTTCTGTTTTACGTATAACTTCTGCGCTGTTCCCATCTCCGGCAACACAGCCGGAAACCTCTGTTTTCCCTTTTTCTCTGACCTACGGTTTACTATGATAACCTTTGCAGTTATGAAAACAAAATGAAACAAAAAGAACCCACACCCCCTCCCCCGATACGTTTTTTCGTCCCCTCTCACGGGGACAACGCTTTAAAGCCTGATATTCAACGGTTTGTCAACGATTGCAAAATCAAAAAACACATGCTGATCATTGAATGAAATTCATCATTCATCAGCCCCCGATTGGCGTGTCATGAAACACATCACTGCAAATTGTTTCATTTTTTTTCCTGAAAACGTATGCCACACACCGTGACTACAGTGGGGGTATCCCTTATCAATCCACCCCAGGCCATCACAATCAGCCCGTCGGCATTGACGGGCTGCGGAAGGGTAATGAGACTCGGCTCTCAGCGGCCAGTGCCGTACACGGAATCGGTGCCGCGTAGTACGAGCTGGGCGCGCACAATCTCATGCGCGTTCTCAAGCGGCTTGCCTTCGATAAGCTTCATGGCCTTTTGTGCGGCCGCGCGACCCATCGCATACGGATCCTGGCGCATGGTGGTCAGGTTCACAGTGTCGGCGTACGGCGAATCGTCGAAGCCGATAATCGAATAGTCACTCGGCGTGTGGTGGCCGTAACGTTCCAAACGCAACACCAGCGGAATCGCCATCATATCCATCTGGCAGCAGATCGCGTCCGGGAACTCGTCCAACGCAAGCAGCGCGGTCAACGCCGAGTCGGCGAAGGTCTTGCCACGCGGCACAGAGACGACGCGCCACTTGAAGTCATGGGAGGCCCCCATCGTCTTGCAGGCGCGGATGAAGCCCTGTCCTCGCGCATCGATGGAGGAATTAATGGAATCGACCGCATCGGAGCACACGTACACGATATTCTTGTGCCCCAGATTGATCAGATGCTGGGCGGCGGTGAACATGCCGTCCTCATCATCGATGGAGATGGTGGCGTCGAAGCCGTTTTGCGTCGGCGTATTGATGCCAATAATCGGTACGTGGATGCGCTTGAGCTGCTGGATTTCCTTCGGCTCCACGCCGAACGATGTCACGAATACTGCGTCCACGTTGCGGCGGACCGGCAGATTCGTGAAGAATTCCTTGCGATTTTCGGCGGTGTCGACATGCTGGAACAGCGATACGTCATACCCGGCATTATGCATGACGGATTCGATTCCAGCGAACACTTCCGTATTGAACCAGCTAGTGATCTCTTCATTCATCAGCATCGCCACACGGTACGATTGACCCGATTTCAACGATGTCGCGGAACGTGAGATGTTGAAATCAAGCTTGTCCGCCGTTTCCAGCACCTTGCGGCGCGTACGTTCGGACACCAGTTCCGGCCGCGTGAACGCGCGCGATACCGTGGAAATCGACACACCCGCGGCCTTGGCCACCTCGCGAATGCCTGCTCTATCCATCTCTCAACCCCTTTGCGGTTTCTGCATCATAATCACAAACGTTCCCAGCCTTGGAAACACTCGCTTGAGCGGCGATGCTCTCTCAATCTGTTTCTATCATACTGCGAACGTTGTCAAAAATCACGCCAGTGTTGCACAAATCGCACAAATTATCAAAATAACCGGGTAAACCGCGTAAAAAGCCCATTTCGTCCACTGATGCTTATAGCCCAGCTTGCCGTTGTAGTAGTGCACGAACGCCACGCCCACGCCCGGCGCGATCATCATCACGGCGCCGAACAGGCCGGCTGTGAACATCATCGAATTCTCATACTGGCGCATCAGAGCGAAAATCAGCACGAAGCCAAGCGTCACCGAACCGATGCTCATCATGTGCTGGCGTAGGCCGATACGCAGCAGCAGGTCCCACAGCAGACCAATCACCACCAGTCCGACCGACAACAGCACCTTCATGGCCTTCTGATAGCGCGACGCCACCCAGTCGAGCGCGGCAAGCACAACAAACGCAACGAACAGGCCGAAAACGGGATTCTGCGAGCCCAGGTCGAAAGCCTTATGCGATGTGGCGAGGTCGTACGGCACCTCGCACACCACGGCGAGAATGAACAGCTGCAGGCCGTACGCGACCCGGCTGTGCGTTTCACGGAAACCCTGCACCAGCAGCCACGCGTAGATCGGAATGGCGAACCAGGACACCACTTCGCTCAGGACCATCGCCGTCAGCGACGTCATATTGTTGGTATCGGAGCCGAAGAACAGCGGCACGATGGTGGTGCTGCCGGCGGACAAGGCCAACGCCACCGCGCCGATGACCTTAAGTTGGAACACCGTCAGTCCGCGACGCTTTTTCCTGTTGCGGCGAGCGCCGCCGAATCCGATTTGGTCGGTCGAATCGGTTCGAGCTCCCTGCTCGGCATAGCCTTCCATATGTCCTCCTATTGCGATTTTTCCGCGCGTCGCACGTGGCACGTGGCACGTGCACCTTACGCACGCCTTACGCACGTATGCCTTTTACGACTTGCGACTTTTCCTTGCGACTTTCCCGCACGCCACAGCGGCTTCCCGCACGTCCCATGCGATTTAAGCTCAGCGCCCACCGCGCGCCTTATGCGTCCAGCACGAATTTCAGCAGCCCGTCGTAGTCGGCTCCGGTAAACGAACATACCGCATGTGCCGAAACTTCCGGGTCGTCCGCCGGTGAAATTTCCGTGCGGAAGTATGCCGCGTCGAGGCCGGCGGAATTGGCGCCGATGATGTCGTTGCGCTCGTCGTTGCCGACCATGAGCGCGTGCTTGGCGGTCACGAATTCACGGTCGAGCGCCAGCATGTACAG
>ENA-OPSC01001243-OPSC01001243.1-human-gut-metagenome-genome-assembly--contig:-NODE-1243-length-12131-cov-3.325853_pt1 | contig 12131 bp, 4 predicted proteins | sample MGYA00241800_ERZ501891 | MGnify/ENA primary metagenome ERZ501891 (study PRJEB25962, sample SAMEA2042407) | human gut metagenome | biome: human gut; feature: human-associated habitat; material: faeces...
ATGGGCTGACGTTTTTTCCTTTAGAAGTTGTAGCGGTAGCCGATACTCCCGTTGATGGAGCTGGAACCGCTGCGGATATCCGCGTTGCCGTCCACAAAAATGACGCCCTGAGTGCCCACGGGAACGCTCAGCCCCGCGCCAATCTGGAAGGCCGTGCTTCCGACCTTGGCGCCATACACCGGACGCGTATAGGAGGGATCCGCCAGGAAGCCCACATTGGCCTGCCCGCGGCGGTCTCCCATATCCTGGGAAACGTTCACCCGTACTTCTCCCAGCGCTTCACGCCCGAAGACGTTGGACCCCATGAGTCCGGAGAGCCGGGCGCCCACAGCGACAGCAGCCGTAGTCAGTTCCTGGTCTTCCACCTTCAGTCCGGCATTTCCTGCAGAACCGCTTTCCCGATAGCCGTCCATACGGGTCGTCACGATGGAAGCGTTGAACAAAGGCTGGAGAATCACGCTCCTATCTTCATTGAGAGCGATGTCATACGCCAACTCGTACATGGCGCCGAAACCGGCTCCCGTCGTATTGCCGCGGGCCTGGTAAGACCCCGTACCGTAATCCACCGTGCGCGTCAGCGAGGCATCATTCCAGCCGCCCGTCAGAATCAGCAGATGGGACCATTTACGGTACTGGTAGCGGGCGAACAGATTGACATAGTAACTGTCCAGGTCTCCGTCCGCCGTATCCGCCGCGCTGGCCGTCAGGCTTCCGTAATTGGCCGTAAACGCAGCTCCCGCAGTGAAGCGGTCGTTGATATCCACGTCCATGCCTACCGTGCCTCCCCAGGTGGTGAGTTCGTAGCCGCTTTCATCCCCCCTGGTGTCCAGCTTGGCATAAGACCCGGTTCCCTGCATCCACATATGGAAGTAGGGCATGTCTTCATGGACATATGCAGGGTTAACGCCCATCTGCGCCACGCGGTTGCGTATCCAGCCCATCTGGTCGCGCAGGGAGTCGCGCTGGGCGATGCCCAGGCTGGTAACCGTGCTGCCGGCGGCAGCGGCCAGTTTGCGGGCGGCGCCGGAATAGTCGCCTGAATTCTGGGAAAGAAGAACAGAGGTATAGAAATCGCGCAAGGCAGTGCCTTCTTCCATGTGATAGCGGGAATTCCAAAGGATGTCCGCTCCAGTGGCGGCATTCCGCGTCAGGGAAGAGTCACGGAAAATGTTTTCCGTGCGCGCCGTACCGGTGAGGATGATGGCCGTCATGCTGTTATTGGTGGTCAGCTCCAGGTTTTCATACATGGAACCAAGAATCATATCCTGGAGGGTGACATTGTCACCCAGGGACACAAGCGCGCCGTCCGTTGTCTTGAACAATTCCATATTCAGCGTTTCCGAACTCCCGGAAACCAGGGTATCCAGATTGTTCATGACCAGCGTGACTTCCCCCGTCCCGTCTCCCAGCGTAATATTTCCGCTGGAGGTGACAAAGGGATTGCCCAGGCCGTCCACCGTTGTGGAGGAAGTGGTAATGGCCACCGTGCTGTCCCCCGTCACGCTCAAGCCGTCCGAGCCAAGCGTCAGCTGGGTTTTGGGATCGTCCGCGCTGCCGATATTGAGCGTGCCGCCATTCACGGTAATCCCCTGATAGGAAGCCTGGGCGGGATTGCCGCCCTCCCCTGCCGCTCCGGCCAGGGTCAGCACGCCGCCGTCACTCACATTCAGGTGATAACCTGCATTGCCTGCACCCTTGATAGTCTGGACGCTTCCGTTGCCGGATTTGACGTTGAGCGTTCCGGATGCCCCGTCCAGCGTACCGGTAAAGGCATGGGAAGCGGAAGAATTGATCGTCATTTCCGCACCGCTCAGCTTCAGAGCTCCACCGCCCGCCAGTCCGGAAACGGTATTCACGGAACCGGTTGCGGCGGACAGGGCGGACCCTTCACGGATATCCAGCAGGACACCGTTCAGGGAAGAGCCGTTGCCCAGTGTCAGGGAGGAGTCCGTTCCCGTACCTCCCAAGGTCAGCGTACCGTCCCCGGAGATAATCACCTCCGTGACATGGCTGCCGGCCTGCTGGCCGGTAAGAACCATCTGGGTTCCGTTACCCAAATTCAGGGTTCCCCCTCCCGCGCCGGCAGCCAGCGTCTCCACCGTGGTTACACGGGAGGCGCCGTCATTCCGTCCGCCCAGCGTTATGTCTCCGCCCGCGAGTTCCAGCGCAGTAAGGCTATTGCCTGCACCGTTCAGGACGATGTTTCCTTCCGCGGAACTGAGCATGGAATCATTCCCGGTGAAGTTGCCTTCCACGGTGAGGGTTTCCGCACCTTTCTTGACAAAATCCACATGGTCCCCGCTGATGGTTCCGCCGTAGCTGTTGCCGCCGGCGTCAACGTTCTGAACCAGATCCACCACGGCGTGGTTGGAGGCCGCATCATCCGCCGTATTCGTCACGACCAGCGCACCATCGCTGCCAACCAGGTTGCTGACTTTCAGGCCGTCCCCGTTCCGGGAGGCTTCCGGAGCCCCGTTCAGGCTCACATGAAGCGTGGTGCCATTAATGCCGACAGCCTTGTAGGGATCCAGCGCGGCGTAATCGCTGATATTGGGGTCGTCTGAATTGGGGGTGGTGTCCACCAGATAGACAAGGTCCGTATTGCCGCTGACCATCAGCGTCCCGTCCGCACCCAGGACTTCCGTCACGGTATAGCCGAGGGAAGCCAGGAGAGGAGAGAATCCGATTTGCTTGAAGTTGTCCACAGCGAGGGTTCCCGTTGTCAGTACAAGCCCTACGCCGTCAGTGGAATCCCGGTTGGCGGCAAGCAGGTCCAGAACGCCCTGGTTGCTGAGGTTGATGGTTGTGTCGGCGGCGGAAAGCGTCAGGCTGTCCGCATCAATGACGCCCTGTCCGGTTGTTCCGCCCGCGGTAAGGCTGCCGGAATCCAGTTTCAGCGTCACCGTCTTGCCCGTCATGTCCAGAGCCCCGGAAACGCCTGTAAGCCGGGAGTAATCCTCCATGACGATGGAGCCGACCAAGGAACCGGACAAACCGCCCAGGTTGATCGTATTCAGGTCTCCCTGCGTTCCGGCGGAAGCGGCCACTTCCACATTCCCGGCGGTTTTGGCTTCCGCGTTTTCCAGGCTGCCCTTCGTAATCAGAATGACGTTGGCCGCATCCAGAGAGGACAGATTGAGAACGCCGTTATTGACGGTGACCCGTCCGGCCCCCAGGGAGTCAGCCCCTCCCAAAGTAACGGTGCCCGTTCCCGCGAGGGTGGTGGAACCGGTGAACCCGGTGTTGCCGGCCGCCAGCGTTATCTCTCCGGCAGTATCGATGACCAGGGAACCGTCTCCGGAGAGGGACCCGGCCCAGGCGCTCCCGTCACCCAGACGCGCCGTAGCGCCGCCCACAATGGAGAGTGCGCCCAGGAAGGTGTTCGCTCCGGTGAGTTCCAGCGTTCCGGCGTTTACGGATACCGTGCTGCCGGCTGTGCCGCTGATGACGCCTCCGTAGGAGAAATCGCGGGCAAAGGCCAGCGTGGAGTTGTTCTGGATGTCAATGCTGTCCCCCAGTTTGGCCACATTGGCGGAATTCACGGTAACCGTGCCGCGGTGCACCTTAAGCTGACCGTCCAGGTTGACGCCGCCCGCCAGGGTAATATTGCCCGCGCCCTGGGTGGAGAACGCCGTTCCGCTCAAATCGCCGCTGAAGGTGAAATCCTTGGTGGCAAAGACCTGGTTGCCCGTAAAGACAACGTCATTGGCAAACGTTCCTCCGGCTGTTCCGTTCCATTCCGTACGGACGTTGGAATCCGCCAGTTTCAGCGTGCCGTCCGCACCCATCGTTACGTTGTTCAACTGGAAATAGCCGGACGTCACGGACAGGATCCCCTGGAATTCCGTACTCATGTTCAGAACATTGGCCCCATAGCTGGTTCCCAGGCCCACGGAAACGGTACCAGTGCCGGAAGCATTCAGGTTCAGCGCCGAGTTGTCATTAGCCCCGCTGACCGTCAGTACGGAACCGTCCGCCAGTTCCACAGTTTTTCCATTGGCCAGAGCCTTGGCGACGGTGGCGGTCACCTCCCCGCCCAGTATCATGGAACCGCCCGTCCAGGCCATGTTGTCTGCGGTAAACGCCGTGGCAAAAGAACCGGAAGCCAGATTGAGGCTGCCGCCCTGCAGGTTGATCATGCCCATTCCCGGCTGAACTTCCGCGGTAGCCAGCGTGAGCATGCCGTCCGTAACGGTAATGGCGCCGGACCCCAGGGAGTTGGCGACCTGAGCCACCAGTTCGCCCTGCTGAACGGAAATATCCCCGTTCCAGCCCGTGTTGTCCAAATTAAGGGTCAACTTCCCTTCGCCACGCTTGGTCAGCGTTCCCTGGGCGATTTTTCCGGAGCCGTCGGAAACGAAGACATAGTCGCTGCCGGCGGCGTTGTTGACCGTGATGGAGGCCGGATTCACCGCCCCGGACAGGGTGACGGTTCCCGCTCCGGCCGTGTTGAAGATCAGATCCTTCCCGGCAGCCGTTTCCGCGGAACCTTCAATGCCCCACATGGTGCCCGTGTTCGTATCGCTCCAGTTCACGCCTTCCGTTCCCTGCCAGATCCACACGTCCCCGGCGGAAGTCACTACCAGCTTAAGGGCAGTATTGGTCTGCTGCAGTTCGTAAATCAGCGTTTCGTCTCCGACATACCCGGCCCAGTTAAAGACGGCGCTGGCGGAATCAAGACCGCTGGCGGCGGAAATCAGGGTATATTCCCCGGCTTCCGTAATGCCTTCAAGCCCGTTCAGCGTAAGGTTGAACGTTCCGGAGCCGAAAGCCCCACCCACTCCGAGCGAGGAGCTGATATCCAGCGTCAGCGCGGCGTTGGCAGCCAGGTTTAAAGCGCCCGCAGTCGTCATCCGCGTATTGGCCGCCATCGTGATGTTCCGCAGGGAAGTAGCCCCTGAGGCAGTAAGGGCGAGCGTTCCCCCCTGAATATCCGTCAGCCCCGTGTAGCTGACCGGTCCTCCCAGCGTCAGCGTCTCATCGCCGACTTTGGTCAGGGACAAAACGCCGGATTCGTCATACGCAATGGAAGTGGCCCCGTACGCAAGAACAATACCGCGGTCTGTGAGCGTGCCGTTGTACGTGCCGGATCCCACCGTCAACGTACGCGCGCCGCCTACGGCTCCCACTTGGGAATTCGCCGTTCCGTCCAGAGAGGCAATCTCAACATCCCCCAGCACGCGCATGAAGGCAAATCCGGTAGTGTCCGTTCCGGATGTCAGAGTGACACCCCCCTGAGAAACGGAAGTGCGCAGATCCAGCCCGGCGCTGTAGCCGTTTGAGGCATTCATGGTGATCATTCCGGTAAATCCGGAAGCGTCTCCGCTGATGATGAGTTTGCCGTTGGCATTGTACCTGCCGTCGCCCGCTCCGCGGCTGTACGTCAGGGAACCGGCTCCGGTGAGCGTCCCGGTGAACCCCATTTCCTTGGCCCAGTTGTCCCTGCCCACCAGAGAGACTGCCCCGTTGACGGTAACGGTTCCCGTAAAGTCATGCTGATAATTGGTTGCGTTTGCCTGGGAAGCGTCCACCCATTTCAGAGAAACGGCATCAGACGCGTTTGTTCCTAAAATCAAATCGGAACCAATGGTGTGGTGGGAATTTCCCGAACTGTTGCCGGCAATAATCAGGGACGTGCCGTTCTCCAGGGTGACGGAAGAACCGGCGCCTCCCCAGCGGATGGACGCGGTTCCGTTCCCCACCTGGACAGACCCCTCCTGCACCACGATGTGGCCGGAGTTGCTCCCCGTCAGTTTCAACAAGCCCGTGCCGGTTTTCCGGACAGTTCCTTCCCCGATGATGGCATTGCCGAAAACGATGTCGGACGGAGTTGCCAGAGTGATGAAAGAGTTGGCATCCGGAGAAAGGGAGAATACCGGGTTAGTGACGGTTCCCAAATCCACCGTCACCGTCGCTCCATTGGCCGCACCCAAAAAGGAACCGGTATTCCAGGTTACTCCTGTGCCGGGAAGGGCCGTATCATAACCGAATGCCAGAATACCCTGCGATACAGCCACAGTAGTACCCGTGCCAAGTATGGAAGAGGTACCGAGAACCAACGTTCCCGTGCCTTCCTTGGTGATGGCCGTATTGGTAATTTCTCCCGTCCCCGTCAGTTCATAACGGGTGGTGGAGTTGCGAACAAGCATGGAGCTTGGAGAAACCTCAGAATCCAGATGTACGACAGAGTTAGCGACTCCAGCCTGGTCCGCAAAGGAAACCGCCAGACCGTCCTCATACGAGGCGGGGGCGTCGCCATCCGTCCAGACGTTTTCCGCGCTCCAGGTTCCGCTTTCACCGCCCGCCCACAAGAGGAGGGTTCCCGCCGTATAAACAAGGTCTTTGCCGTTGTCGGAAATGGTGATGGATCCCGCCACGCCGTCAGCAAAGGAAGCCTTAATGGAAGATATATTGGACAGGCCCGCAGTTGAAAGGACGGACATGCCGTCTGTCAGGGTGCCGAATCCGGAAAGATCCAGGGTCAGTTCTCCTTCAGCGGAAAGAGAGAACGAGCCGTCCAGATTGATTCCCGTTCCTGCCCCTCCCGCCAGCGCCAGCACGCTGGAACCGGTCATGTTCAGATTCCCCGTAAAGAAGGAATCCTGGAACATGGTCACGATGTCGAAACCGGTCACAGCCGTATTGGAGAAGGAAATGGCATGGTCCGCCGTATTGCCGTAACCGCCCAGAAGCAAGGAAGAGGTGCCGCCTACCGTACCCTCCGATGCATTCAGCGTGCTGCCCGTACGGAATACTGCTTTCTTAACGGTAAGGGTAGCGTCCCCGTTTACGGAGGATCCTGTTCCCCCGCCGCCCGCATAAAGAGCGCCCGCGTAAGCGCCCCCATCCAGCGTCAGGCTGGAATTGCCGCTGACGGTGGATGTTCCTGAAGAACTGTACCCGCCGCCGTAAACAGCCCCGGTAAAGACGGCGTCACTGGCAGCGGTGATGCTGACGTTGGAATCGCCTCCTATCGTATATGCCCCGGAACCGCCCGAATAGGAACCGCCCGAATAGGAACCGCCCACGATGCTCTTGACAAAATTGCCGGATGCCTCTCCCAAATCAATCGTCACATTGGTGCTTCCGGTAATGGCGGCGCGGGACGCGGAATTGGCTTCATAAGCGCTGCCGCCGATGATGAAGCCCCGGACAACGGAGTTGAGCGAAATGGTTTCATCCGTGACGCTCTGCATGCTGCGCACGACGACATGCGTGCTGCCGTCAAGGTTGTTTACGGAATTATGGGCCGCCGTGCCGCCGCCTATCAAACTGCCTTTGATCACGGCATTCCCGTCCACGGATACGTAAACGTCTCCCGTAATGCCTGCCGCCTGGCCGTCCTTGTAATTGCCACCCACTACCCAGTTGACGGAGGTGTCCCCCTGAATCTGGGTATGAACGTCCCCCGTAACGTTCCACTTGCCGGAACCGCTCCAGTTATTGGCATAGCTGCCGCCGATAATCAAATTGTAATTGCCCCCCAGCACATCCGTCCAGATGCCGGTGGTGATTTGCGTAGCCGTGGCATTGGTGGCTGTATTGTAGTAGCCGCCGGCCAGCGTCACTCCCGTCAGGTCTCCCGTTCCGGTGACGGCATTCACGGAACCGAATCCCTCCTGCATGGAAGAAGACCGGATACCGTACAGGGACAAAGACTGCTGGTTCGCCAGCGTACCTGTTGCGGAAGAGGGAGCTTCTTCCAGCCCCCAGGCAGGGTCCCAGACGGTCTCATGGGCGCCGGAAGCCGTAAACGTGATGACTGTTTTTCCGTCCACAGTGCTGATCGTGTACAGGGATTCGTCAACATCCGCCAGAGTAAAGCCAGTCCCCAGATCAACGCCCAGGTTATAGGAGGTGTTCACCAGGGCTTCAGAACCGAACAAGTCCTGGAATTCCTGAAAACCGGAGAAATCAATGAGGCCGGAAGTCAGCGTCACGTTCTGCAGCACGCTGCCGACATTGTCCATGGAGGTATAATACAGACGGCCCCCATCCACCGTAACATCTCCCGTGATCTCCCCGGAACCGTTGGCAAGGATACCCATCGTTTCCCCTACCGTGAAGGCGTCCTGGAAATGCATGGTTCCCGCAGAGGCGGAAAGGGTGCCGTTTCCCGACAGTCCCGTCACGGTCATGGTTCCGGAGCCGGCATCCAGTCGTCCTCCGGCAAGCGCGGCATTAATGGAACCGGTCCTGGAGAGGACGGCGCCGGAATTGACGGTATAGGTTCCCGTAAGCGCCACGTTCTCGGAAAGATGCACCCAGCCCGACTGGGCGACGAAGTTGCCTGCCCCGGTGATGGAATTGTCAATGACATCCGCCGCATCCCCCGCAGTGCCGTAATAGGTCAGGTACTGGGAGTTGGCCGAAGTAGTAACGGCAGCAGTCCCAAGGGAACCGGAAGCCCCGATGCCCAGAGAGGCAGAGCTGCGCGTAATGGCAATCGTTCCCCCAATTTCATTGGCGGTGTTGAGCAGGTTGTAATAGGCATATTCATTCGCGCCGCCGCCGATAGAAAAACCGCTTGCCGCCGTGAGTACACCGGAAAACTTTACATTCTTGCCCCAGCTGGATGTCAGGTTGACGCCAGTACCGAAAACCGCCGCTCCGGAAAAGTTAAAACCGCCGCTGTTGACGGAAGTGGCGTTATAGCCGGCATACCCCGTCACGGAAGGACCGTCCTGGATACTCAGTGTAGTGCCGTCACCCATCACCAGTTTCTGGGACCAGGTGACATTTCCGGAGAACCGGGCAAGAGTGCCTCAGTGAGCCAGTGCCTCTGCTGATTTTCAAGGTGGCGTTCGGAGATGCCGCGGGAGTAAGCGCCGTATTCTTGTCGGAATTGCCCAGGGTGAAGGTGCCTCCCCCCGTATAGTCCACCGTTACGGTGCCGCCGAAACTGCCGCCGTAAGAGGAAGAATCCCCCGTAATGGTCAGCGTGGTTCCCTCCCCGGTGATCAGAGCCGCGGTATTGTTGTGCTCCAGCTTGCTGATGGAAGTGTTCACGCCGGCTTTCAGGACGGAAGCGCCCGTCGTGTAACCGTAGCCGCCCAGTTTGATCGTGGCGTATTGGGCGGCCTGTGCGTGGTTGAGGTTCAGGATGTTGTTCTGAGATCCCCCCGTCGTGTTGGAATAAAGGGAAATGATTCCGTTGAAAGTGCCTGCCCCGTTCAACGTCAGGGTGGAAAGGCTGGCGCCCCCGCTGGCCACGCGGTTTACCGTCAGGATGGCTTCCGGAGCCGTCCCGTTCAAATTGGTGATAGCGGCCGTACCGGCTCCGGCAAAATTCAAGGTAGTAGAAGCCGTAACAGTACCGACATCATAGGAGGCCGAGCCTCCCGCCGCCACATTCACCTGGGTTCCGTCAAAGGCAACATCCGCCGCATAAGACTGTGATGCTGTCACCAGAAGACCAGAAACTCCTGCCAGCGTGGCGGTGCCAAGCGTTACTCCGGAAAAGGAGGTCATCAGGGCAGCCAATAAATTCAAAGGGAGGTGTAATTTCATGAAACGTTTGATAATTAGGTATTTAATAAACAAATAAGGCTCTTTCCCACAACACGGCAAGGGAAATATGATTGTGAATATAAATAAGGAATTCGCAATCCGCTGTCAAAGGAAAAGAATCAGTTACAACGGTTTTCCGGAATACCCGGAACGTTCTCTCCGTCAAAAAAATCCGGGATTCCCGCCAGCAGATTATGTTAAAAATATGTAACATATTAATTATTAATGTAATTATTCTGTTAAAAATTGAATAATATATGAATAAAAGCGAAGCGGATTGCGAATCCGTATTTTCGTTGTCCATTACCAGATAAAATAAAAAGGGCCTGCACAATAAGTTGTGCAGGCCCATCCTTAAAAGCCGCGGAAAAACGTGCAGTTCAACCTCTGGTCCATTTTTCCAAAAATTCCCCGGCGTCCTTCCCTTCTCCAATGTGCCTGAGCAGAGCGCTTCCAAGCACGGCGGCATCCGGACGGGCATCTTCAGGCAGCGTCTCCAGCTGGTCCGGCGTCTGAAGCCCGAAGCCCAGCGCCAGCGGCACATCAAAAACGGACCGGGCACGGCGCATGGTTTCCGTCACGCTCCGCTCCAGGTTGGCTTTCCCTCCGGTGGTTCCCAGCACGGAGACCACATAAACGAAGCCGGAAGTATAAGGCTTGTATTCCCGCATGCGTTCCACGGAAGTATTGGGAGCCACCAGAGTGACGAGCGTCAGGCCACGGGGGCTGAAAACTTCCCGGAACATTCCGGATTCCTCCAGCGGCATATCCGGTACGATGAAACCGCTGACGCCAGCCTCCTCCGCATCCCGGGCAAGCTGTTCCAGGCCATACTGGTAAAAGGGATTTACATATCCCATCAGCACCAGCTTGGCAGAAAAACAGCCCTTACGGGCTTTCAGGCCGTCCAGAATCCATTTCAGGCTGACGCCGCGGGCCAGGGCATCCCGGGATGCCTGTTCAATAACCGGGCCGTCCGCCACGGGGTCCGAGAAGGGAACTCCTATTTCAATAATATCCGCGCCGGATTCGTCAATGCGGGACAGGTGGGTCCAGAAAGAATCCTTGTCCGGAAATCCGGCGGTGATAAAAGGAATAACGGCGCGTCTGCCAAGGGCATGGGCCCTTTCCACGGCTTCCTGTAACGGTGTTTTCTGCATGTTGTTCATGGAAATGATGCGGCTTAAAGATTGATATATTTCCTGACGATTCCCAGGTCCTTGTCTCCGCGGCCGGAGAGATTGACCAGAACGTCCCCTCCCTGCGGCAATTCCTCCGCATGGTCCAGCACCCAGGCCACGGCATGGGAGGATTCCAGCGCAGGAATGATGCCTTCCTCCCTGGTGAGCGTCTGGAAAGCGTTTAAAGCGGAGGCGTCGCAAATCATACCGTAATGAACGCGCCCTGTTTCCGCCAGATAGGCGTGTTCCGGGCCTACCCCGGGATAGTCCAGCCCGGCGGAAATGGAATGGGACGGCTGTATTTGCCCGTCTTTATCCTGTAAAAGCATCGTCACATGGCCGTGCAGCACGCCGGGACTGCCCAGATTGATGGGGGCGGAGTTATAGCAGCCGGGCTCACCGGTGCCTCCCGCCTCGACACCCACCAGGCGGACGCCTTCATCCTCCACAAAGGGGTGAAGCATGCCGATGGCGTTGGAGCCGCCGCCCACGCATGCCACCACCACATCCGGCAGCCTGCCTGCGCGCTCCAGCATCTGGGCGCGGGCCTCCCGCCCAATGACGGATTGAAGCTGCCTGACCAATGTGGGGAACGGATGGGGGCCAGCCGCCGTACCGAAACAATACAGGGTATCCGCCTGATGGGAAATCCAGTAGCGCAAAGCCTCGTTAATGGCATCCTTCAACGTGCGGGAACCGCTCTCAATCGGGAAAACCGTCGCTCCCAGCAGTTTCATGCGCATGACGTTCATGGACTGGCGTTCTACATCCTCTGCGCCCATAAAAATGGCGCAGTCCATGTTAAGCCGGGCGGCCGCCGTAGCCGTAGCCACGCCGTGCTGCCCCGCCCCGGTTTCCGCAATCAGATGCGTTTTCCCCATCATTTTGGCCAGAAGGGCCTGGCCGAGGGCGTTGTTGATTTTGTGGGCTCCGGTGTGCAGCAGGTCCTCCCGTTTCAGCCACAGGCGGAAGCCCAGTTTTTCCGAAAGGTGGGGACAGAACGTGAGGGGAGTTTCACGCCCAGCGTAATGGACCAGCAGATCCTGAAGCGCATCCCGGTACTCGCGGGACGGCATGATGGAGTCCATGGCTTCCTCCAGCTCCATAAGCGGGGGGCGCAGCGCTTCCGGTACGAAGCGACCGCCGAAATTGCCGAAATATCCTTCTTTCTTCATGCGATGTGGTAAGGAGTGTAAGGGGTGAGTGGTTTGAGGGCCGCCAGCAGTTTTTGCGGGCTTTTCTGGCCGGGAATGGCTTCCACGCCGGAGTTCAGGTCTATGCCGTCCGGAGAGCATTGTTCCAGCGCCCTGTTCAGAGAGGCGGAGGAAAGGCCGCCCGCCAGGAACCAGGGCCGGGGGGAACTCAGAAACGCCAGGGAGGACCAGTCAAGGGAAACGCCGTGGCCGCCGCCGCGTTCCGTAATCTGGTCGCCTATCCACA
>ENA-OPSC01001244-OPSC01001244.1-human-gut-metagenome-genome-assembly--contig:-NODE-1244-length-12127-cov-3.192429_pt1 | contig 12127 bp, 11 predicted proteins | sample MGYA00241800_ERZ501891 | MGnify/ENA primary metagenome ERZ501891 (study PRJEB25962, sample SAMEA2042407) | human gut metagenome | biome: human gut; feature: human-associated habitat; material: faeces...
CTCTTTGTTTCTCAGTCTACACTTTCTGCTGCTGTAAAAGAGCTGGAATCTGATCTGGGTATTACTATTTTTAAACGGACAAATCGTGGCGTTTCCCTTACCTACGATGGAGAAGACTTTATTAAATATGCCAAAGAAATTGTAGAACAGTCTCAGTATCTTGAGCAGCGCTACCATGCAAGGAAATCGCTGCCTATGCGTTTTTCAGTATCCTGTCAGCATCTTCCATCTGCAGTGCGGGCCTTTACCAGCTTTTTAGCAGAAATTAACTCTCCAACCTATGATATTGCAATCCGCGAATGCGATACTAATTCAGTTATCCATGACGTAGCAGGAAGAAAAAGTGAACTGGGAGTTGTAGCAATACATGAACCTCATATGCGCAGCATGCAGACTTTATTTTCTTCTTATGATATTGAATTTCATGAAATCAAAAGTGTCAAAAATTATGTGTTTCTCCGTTTTGGTCATCCACTGGCTTCTCTTCCTGTCCTTTCTATAAAGGATCTGGAAAAATATCCTTTCGTTACTTACGACCAAGAATTGGAAACTTCCCATTTCTCAGAAGAACCGCTGTTTTACAAGCTTTTAAATAAAAATGTCCATGTCAGTGACCGCTGCACAAAGATTGCTCTTGTTCGAAAAACAGACTGTTTCAGTATCGGTCCGGATCTTCCTAACAGTAACGCAGATGCATTTCATAAGGGGATGGGAAATATTATCGCAAAGTCTCTGGAAAATGATATCGGACTGCTTCATATTGGTTACCTGACTATTGCTCAAATACCTTTAAGTAGTCTTGGTCAGTTATACCTGGAATATCTCTCAAAGGATATTGATACTCTGGAAATTCTTGGCACATCCATGGAAGATCATTAAAAATATTCTCCTCTTTGTACGAGATGGAATAATCTTATATAAATCAAGCCTTCAAAAACATGATTCCAGAGTATACCTCTTGTCAGGAGGATGCTCTGGAATTCCTTTATTTGACTACTATTACTTTGCATTTCTTTTTGTAAAATGCAATACCGTACTTCAAAATATGCTCTACTCCCTCTTCCAACAGTTGCTCCTCGTATCGTCTGTCTTCTATCTGTTTTAATGCGTCTTTACTGACAGCTTCCAGATTCCCTGTTTCGGCATATTTTATTTCTATAATGATTCCTGTTTCCTGATCTTCTGTTTCTATTAGAATATCACTGTATCCATCACCTGATTCTTTATTTGATGACACACTCCAGTTCTGCTGAAATCCAAGGATTCCAAGTAAAATCCCATGATAAAAATTCTCTTTCATCTGTTTTTTTACAAAGGTATCCCGAATACTGATGGTCCTTTTCAGATAATTGTTCAAACTTTGTTCTACCACTTCGGAATTTCCATCTTTTAGTGCATTACAGAATTTTTCAAGTGCTTCTCCATTCTCAGAAACAGTTTTCTTAAAATATTCCATAATCTGTGTCAGAAAAATATTACGTATTTCCATATTAGGAATGGTAAGCATGAACGTATTTGCATCTTTTCTTCCGGTCTGTGTGAGATATCCCGTAGTAAAAAGAACACTCCACAGGTTTTCAATCGAAGCATACATATCCTGATATGTCAGTTCCTGATGAATCTCCTTTACAATTGTTTCTCCTGCTATCAGTTTCTCAATTTCCTTTCTGACCGTTCCCTTATCAGTCTCCTGAATAAAGCGTTTCACCGCTTCATTACTGCTAGTATTAGACCAGTAATTCTGTGGCTGCGCCATATTGTTTATACGCAATTCATCACAATAATTTATCACATCCCAGGGACAGTAAACCTCTACATTTCCAAACCGATATCCGTCATACCACATTTTTATTTCATCATAATGCTCAGAAAGTTCATAATATTCCAATATATTCTTTACATCACTGTCCGTAAATCCAAAATATTCATCAAACTGTACATCTGCCACTGACAAAACTTTCAGATTATTTAATCCTGTAAAAATACTCTCCTTTGAGATACGCATGCAGCCTGTAAGCACAGCAAACTTCAGACTGTCATTTGTTTTTAATGCATTTTCAAACAAGTTACGGATCAGCAGAGTCATTGAATTGTAATATCCCAATTCAAATGCTTTCGCCAGAGGCACATCATATTCATCAATCAATAAGATAACTTTCTGACCATGATGTTTCTCCAGAAGTTCTGACAGAATCCTCAGACTGCTGCACAGAACAGATTCCTTCATATCCGGCAGAAGCAATGATTTGAACGCATCCTTATCATATTCCGTCAAACGTTCACTGTCCAATAAATACTGGAATCTACGCGCCTCACCATTTACAATCTGTATTGCCATATCACAGGCTTTTTCATAAGTTTGCGCGCTGATACTCTTCAGGGAAATAAAAATCACAGGGAACTTTCCCATGTATTGTTCGCAAAGATAAACTTCTCTGGAAATTCTTGTGTCTCTAAAGCAATTCTTATCACTGTTTAATTCAAAGAATGCTTTCAGCATACTCATATTCAGTGTTTTACCAAATCTTCTCGGACGTGTAAACAGATTCACCTCCGCCCAATTATCCAGAAGTTCTTTGATAAGCATCGTTTTATCTACATAGTAGAAATCTTCTGACTGAAGCTTTGCAAAATTTTCTATTCCTATTGGAAGTTTCTTTTTAATTTGTTTCAATAGACACACTTCCCTTTATATTTGATATATTAAACTCTAACTTTCATAAAGTGTAACATATTGTTATTGAATTCGTCTATCAAAATTTCTTTACATTCCATAATGTTTCTATTAATACAAAATCCAGAAGTGAATTCTTCTTATTATTTTACATACTTTACATTCCACAATGTTTCTATTAATACGGTAATGTAAAATATTTAACTGCGCATGCTATTACCTTTACATTCCACAATGTTTCTATTAATACTGAGTCTGATTCCAGTTTTGTGTAACCAGATGCCACTTTACATTCCACAATGTTTCTATTAATACGAAAAATATCTCTCCGGAACTGAATCCGGTAGATCCTCTTTACATTCCACAATGTTTCTATTAATACGGCAATGTTCGTAAAATGTACATCTGATGCAGTCATGCTTTACATTCCACAATGTTTCTATTAATACCCAGGACAAGGCCTACTGTCAGAAGGTCTAAATCCCTTTACATTCCACAATGTTTCTATTAATACAATACCGGCGCGATCTTGCTTCCGATCAGGAGCAGCTTTACATTCCACAATGTTTCTATTAATACGTGATCTACAGTGCTGGTCACGAGGTACTGTCCTTCTTTACATTCCACAATGTTTCTATTAATACCCGTGCTCCACATTCGCCTATAATACATCGTTTATTTTACCATTTTCTGTCGACCTTGTCATTTACAATTATTTTATACACAAAATAGATATTATAACACTCTATAAAACTTCCATTTTCCTTATAAATAAAGGCTTTGTCAACCTCCCGGGATTTTTCCCGTATCGTAGGTTGACAATTACAAAATAAAACTGGTTGCATCATCTTTCCGTCCCCAGAATTCCTTATCCAACCATTTTTCCTGCCTTGATTTAAAAATAATCACAGAATCCAATTCTTTATCTATACAGAACTTAAGTTCCTGTTGTAACTGTGCCAACTGAGCCTTAGAAATTTCACCTTCAAAAACAGAATTCTGGATATGCGTTAAATACCTTTTACAAATCTTAAAAATCCTCGACCAACGCTTCGAACCATTTTCCTGCTGACTTACATCATAAACCAAAACTACATACATAATTCACCACCATATCCTGAAACCTTCATATTCTTTTTCACCAAGCAGATGCTTTATCAACTTATAGCACTCCAACCGAAGTAAATACTGATAAGAAACCTGCCTTCCCAAATTCTTGTGCATCACAGTTTTTTTAAGATTCTTTTCAAGTTCAGATACAATCAGTTTAGAAGCATCTTTTTTCAAATGAAGAAAATTTAGTTCCTTCGTAAAACTATCCTCCGTAATCTGATTCCGATTTAACAACGAGAAAATCACCCTGTCACCAATCAATGGTTTAAACACTTCCGCAATATCCAGACTCAATGAAAACCGTCTTGCTCCAGGTTCATGCAGATAACTGATCGTAGGATTCAACTGTGTATGATAAATCTCGCTAAGCACTTTCGTATAAATTAGTGTATTTACAAAAGAAATCAAAGAATTAATCATGTTATCTGGTGGATGCATTACACGCTTTTCAAACTGAATCTCCTGATTAACAATCACATTCCACGCAGCATAATATCTTCTCCTGATGTTCCCCTCAATTCCCATCAGCTCTTCAATCGTTGTCACACTACTTAGCTGTTTACGAAGAGAATCCACATCTCTGAGATATTCCGACACATCTTTTCCCCGACCATTATAATACCGAAGATTCCGATAAATACTATCTGCTGCCGCCTCTATAAATTTTCTTGCAAGAACCAGCCTTTTCTCATAATCTGTATAATAGCTGACCTGCTTCACCAACAGCTGGCCCGCTAGCAGACTTTCTCTCGGATAATAACTTCCCATATAAAAATTATAATAATTGAAAAAATGCATCGGAATCCCATACTGAGATATGTAATCAATAAACTTCGTATTAAACGACATCTCAGACATAACATAAATATCTGAAATCCGCTCAATAGGAATATCCCTCTTTTCACCATCATAATTTGTAAACTGAAGCGTATTATCTTTCCGTTTCAAATCCCCGTTATTATAAACGTAAAAACTTTGCTTCATGCTTTTCCCCCGATACAAATCCAAAGTTTATATAGTACATAAATCATAATAAGCACATTTTTTGCATAATTTACTATTACCAGAAACCGACATAATCTCCTGATGTTTAATATCTGTAATCTCAGTAATAATCCGTTCCAGAATTTCCACATCTTTTTTCGACAATTCAACAATTATCGACTTCTTCAGCAACGGATAATCAATCTTCCCTTTAAGTCCGCTCACCCCTCGTTTCTGCAAATAATAAAGATAATACTTCACCTGCCAGATTCCAGCATCTTCCACCGCCTTACTCTTCTTAATCTCATGCAGTTCCTTATGCTCACTAATAAAATCAATATTTATAATATCATCGATATTTACATGTTTATCCTTTTTCTTATAACTGCTCTCATCCAGAATCTTACCAAGCATTACATCTTCATTCTCCGTTTCCATCCGAATATCATGACAAAAATACCATAATTTCCGCTTACAGACGAAATAATAGTAAATCATCACACCAGTGATTCTCTCATCCATATATTTTCTCCTACATAAAATATCCACACTGCTCAAGAATCTCAGATGTCAACAATCCCTGACCTTTTCCTGTTTTAGGATCAAATTCATATTTATATTCTGTACGATGAATATCTGTAACTTTTTTGCAATTTTTAAAACCAACAGAAACTCTATCTACATTTTCCGGATATTTATTCCTGTAAATACTTAAATTTAATGTCATATCCTCCAACTTAGATCTTATAAGACTTTTAGTTTCTTTACTCACATTGGATTTTCTCAGAAAATCTGTTCCACATTCAAACAAATCCATTTTTTCTTGATAAATCTCTTCCGGTACAACTGTTACACTATTGATTTTCCTTATTTCAGCATCCTTCAGTTTATAATCTACAGGATGAATCTCCGAAAGTTTGTTCAGACATTTCTCAATTTCTTCATAATAGCCTGTTCCCTTTATTTCGTCTGAATCATAAACCAGATTCATATATATCGTTTTCATGCTTTCTACAAACTCTAAATTTTCATACTGAGCAAGCAATTTAAGCGAACGATCATACATAACCGAATCATAAATGCCATTTTTTCCAACGCCATTTCTATTATCATATATGATAACATTTGCTTCTTCCGGAAAATATCTTCCTTTTCTGTTACAACGCCCCATTCTCTGTAAAAGACTATCTGCTGTACACATCTCCGTATGAAGTACATCAAAATCTATATCCAGACTCGCTTCCACAATCTGCGTTGTTATCCATATGCCAGCTTCTTCTGATTCCGCAAAATCCATAATCTGTTTTTCCAGAAAAGCTCTGTCTCTTCTTATATAACGCGAATGCAACAAATAAACATTTTCTGATTTTTCCTGCATTTCTTTATAAATCTTTTGTGCTCGGGAAACTGTATTACAGATAACCAAAATCTTTTTATTTCTGCCCTGCTCTAATATTTCATCAATATCCATTTCTGATTTTCTAATCCGAATCTTATGTCGCACAACCTGATTTGTTAAGTATTCTTCTCCTGTAAAATCCTTAAAAATATACTGTTTATTTTCTATCAAACCATTTTCTTCCATAAAATGCTTAAGAACTGGCGGAAATGTTGCCGTGATAATTGCAAAACGCCCTCCCATTTCCTGGATTGTCTTTAATCCATATATAATAATCGCAATAACTGCCGGTTCATATGATTGAATTTCATCCAAAATTAATTTAGAATACTTCAAAGTTGCTGCAAAAATTTCTGTTCCTAATGCTTTATAAACAAATTTAAAAAGCTGATCAACCGTACAAACGGTTAATGGCTGTGCAAGCATTCTTGCACGATCATATTTTTCATTAATGTCTAAATCATTTTCTTTATACTCTTTTAAGTACATTGCCATACTGTCAGAATGTAACAACGCAACATTCTCATAAGAATAATTATTTTTAATACGAGAATAAATCGCATTAGAAGATACCTTCAATGGAAGAGTATAAAATCCTTTTTCTCCATTAAGCCATAACAATGCTGCTTCTGTTTTACCAGAACCTGTAGGTGCTACAACAACCAAATTTTCATTTCTGTGTTCCATCATAAATTTCTGTGCAGGCCGCAATTCTTTATTCTGAAGATAAACTTCTATATTTTTTTTCAGTTTTTTCTCTCGCAAATCTGGCGCAATTTCTGCCCTCTCATACCCTGCACTTACTGTGTAATCAAATTTATTAAGCAAGCCCTTGATCAAAAGATACTCTTCCCACATCTTAGGTTCAATTGGAGTTTCACAGGCATAAGAATTATTGCGATACAACAATTTATTCTGGTTACTACAATATAATTTTTTGATATCCTTCTTTAAATATTCACTTATCTGTTCTGCATAGTATTTTGCTGCATATTCCTGGATTTCATCTCCCTCATAAATGTCTTCTCTATCGTGGTGATGATATACCGCTGTGATAAATGGTCTGAAATCTGCTTCTGAAAACAATTCCGATAATTTTTTAAATTCATTTCTTGATATGGTAGCTGCGCTTAAAAATCCATGCGGAATCTGTGTAATCCGTCCTATATCAGAATATTGTTCTTTAACCTGAGCTGAATTTACTAACCCCTGAAAAATCAGATTCGCTTTTCCCCAATCATGCATTCTACAAGCTTCTATAACCAAACATTTTTCTTTTTCTGTAAAATATTCGCCATATTCCTCAAAAAACAACTCTGCACATTTTACAATGTCATTCTGATGTTCCTTTAACGTTTTCTGTCCCTCTTCTTCTGTATCCTGCAAATGAGATATATTATTTCTGATAATTTTAAGATCTGTTTCTGTAAATTCACCTTCAAGATTCATTATAAGATCTTCTAATTCATTTTTGACTTTATCTATCTCTCCCTGAGTCAAGATCTTTTGTCTGGATTTTGCATAATACTCCATAGCTTTCTCCTTCCGGAGGCAGGATATTTGTCCTGCCTCCTTGTAAACCTATCCATAATCCACCGCATTTCCAAACCAATCTCATTGCTGATAACTTTCTTATTTGTTAATCAGCAAAATATCAGCGCTGCATCTTTCTCAAAATCATCCACATACGCTCCTTCGTCTATTACTACTCCTTCAGAACAATAATAAGCCTTTACTCTTCCATTTTCTTTTTTCCAGCGGCGCAACCCCTGTTTTGTAATTTCATATTCTTTTGTAAGATTATATATTGTTCCGCGTCTGGCCCCCAACTCACTTCCGTAACTCACCGGTATATACATATCTCTCTTTATTGCCACTTCATCTTCCTGATGAATATTCACAATATCCACCCGCTCAATATCCAGCAGATCTTCATATCGTCCAAGTGATAAATATCTTGGCGGATATTTCAGTGAATTATATACTTTCTCAAAATCTTCCTCTTCTGGAATTACATGTATCACCATATCATTGTCACAGACCAGTTCAACATTGGCAATTCCTCTGAAAATTCCATATTTTTCTCCATCTTCAACACAGATCTGATGTCGTCCTTCTTCATATTTCGTACCTGCTGAAAATGAATATCTTGTATAAAGTTCTGATACCGTCCCACTATTTGTTCCTTGTATGCAGAGCTTCATTGGATGAAATTCTGTATAACCACAAGCTGCATGGATCATCCCAAGAACTGTAGAATATGGCGGAAGAGGAAACGTCTCTTTAATAATAAAGCTTCCGGGTTTTCTATAATTTACAAGATTCTGGAAACACTTAATCCTGATTGCCCTCTCCATAATACTGCTCCACTTCCTTTTTCAGATGATTAAATACTGCACCTACTGATTCTGCTTTTAATACATCTTTTAATTTATCTTCATTATCAAAAATACCCGCTATAACACCTGCATACGTATAATTTCTGATATTATCATCCTCAAGTAATTCCTGCAGTGTACTTACATTAATCTTATTTGCATCTACTTTTACTCTGTTCTCAAAAAATGGATTTTTTCTGCTGTATCTGCCTCCAATTATAAATAATGGACTGAGATTTTCTCTTCTTCCTTTAATATCTCTGTACAAATAATGAACAGAGTCCAGGAGAACTTTCACTCTTTCCGCTTTATCCTCTTCTGCAATATTAATTTCACCATCTACACCTACTCTGTCCAGATCTATAGACATAGTATAAGAATAATAAGAACGATGTATCTCACTCTGAGCAATTCCATTCGGCAGATTTCCTCTCAAAGCAAGCCCCATATTTGTCAAAAATTCAAGATTTCCCTGAAATGGTTCCAGCGCAATAGCATTACTGAGTCTGGCAACTGCACTTCTTGTAGAAGCTCCACCATTCTGGTCTTCTCCTTTGGATGTTGTTTTCATATATCCAAACAGATCAATCTCCGGGTAATCTTCAATTGTTGCAGAGGGAGCAAACTGTACTACTCCACTTTTTCCATCTACAGGCGTAGTATCCCATTTTGCTTGCTGCACCATGTTGTATCTCAGTGCCTGTCTGGAAATATAAGAATACTCTTCATAGTTTCCTCTGGTCATTTTTTTCAGTGATGAAATATTTCCAATTCCTTCCCCATAGTTCGCACTTTCTGCCAGAAAAATTACTGTAAATGTTAAACCTTCTCTTTTCATAATCATGCTTCCTCCTTCTTAGGCTCGTAAGATCCTACTAATCCCATTACAAACGCATATCCATATTCTGTAAATTTCTGTTTATCATTTAACATCTGAACAAATCCAGTCGGTATCAAAAGTTCATGTCCATCCTCATTTCTCTTGGAACCATATGCACTGTACAAACGCATTACAACATCCATAAATTTACTTACGTTTCTTACAGCTAAAGCATTTAACAACTGATATTCAATACCTCTCAAGCCTTCACTGGAAGTCATACCCTTTGCAGCCATAATTGCTTTTCTCAAATCCGCTCCACTTTTTTTCATAGCTCCACAGCTCATAGAAATCTCCTTTCTTTTATCTCTATCCGAAGAATATGCTACTACAAGTTCCGTCCAAAGTTGCACCTCATATACCCAGAAAATATAAAAATTCTTCGATTCTTCTTTTATATTTTCTTTAAATAGACAATTTAACAACTGATACTGTTCCCGATGTTGTAAAAGATTCATAACCACTGTTTCATGTATATTTACAAAATTATCTCTAACTTTCGTAACCGGAGCTTTGGCTAAAGCAGTTAATGCATCAGATATTCTTGGTTCCCGGATAATTTCTATTATTCTTCTGTGAATAATGCTCAATACATATCTGTCATCTGCACTTACTCCACGTAAGATTACTTGGACATTTGATAATTCCTTCTGTTTCTCTTTCAGTAAAATATTGATTGTCTCTGCAAACCACTGAGAATATTTTTTATTTTCAGTTTTTTCTCCTTCTTCATCTATTCTTCCTTTTTTATGATTTGCATATAACAAAGTACTAATGCTATCATTTATATTTACAAAAACAAATTTGTTTGCATACAACCGGAATCCCAGAGGACTGAGCGCATATATAAAAGCACAACCCGGACAAAGAAAAGCATCTACTTTACAATTCCAAAACGCAGATCGTTTTCTTGTAAAATCATCTCCAACTTCATTCATAAATGCTATTGAAACCTTTTCTTTCGGTCCTATTGGATCACCACAATCAATACAGAGATCTTTTGACTTCTTATGATCCGCACTCAGATACTTTCGAAATGGTTCAGAAAAATCTTTTTCAAACACCTCTCGCATATCTTTTTTTGCATTAGGACGTAAAAGAAAACATTTTCCATTCCAGAACCGATTTATATAAGTATATATGATACTTTTCATTGCAAAAGTTTCGCTGCATTCCGGCTGATTTATAAAATCCAGAAGTTCTTCTAATCTGTTTTTCAGTTCTTCTGCTGACAGTTTATCACTAAGTTTATTCTTTTTTAATTTCTCATAGATTTCCGGATTTTCAATTTTCTTTTGAATATTTGCAAAACCAGCCTGATAGCTGTTTGACTGCAGCTTGTCATTGATAAATTTTAAATCATCTTTTTCCTGTTTTCCCGGATTCCAATTTTCAGCTTCTATTTTTTCAATACATATTTGAATTTTATCCTTAATTCCCTGATACGTGCTGAATGGTCCAAAATACCTGATAAAGGCTTTAAAATACATATCCGTCCAGTCAGCATTCTGTGCAAAATCCATGCTGACCCACAATGCCTGATCATCCTCGGAATGACCAAAATCAATATTTTCTCTCGCCCCTGCTGTTTCAAGCATGTAATAAAATCCCACAATTCCGGCATTCTTCAGGAAATCACCAAGAGTAATCACATATTTTTCCATGATAATTTACCTCCTAATATATGACTTCCCACATCCCTTTTCCAATCGATCTTCTTGTTCCCAATCCTGCCGCACGCAGAAAATTCAATAGTTCTAAATTTCCTGTTATCTTATATATCCCGATACTTCCATCTACTAAGCGACCCCATGTCCTTGTTACCACTTTTTTCCCTTTCAATGGGGTTATTGAAAAATCACTAATATCCATTTCCAAATTCAATTTTTCAAGAAAAATCCTCAGATTTTCCTTCACCATTTCTCCAAATTCCAGATCTTTACATGTGTAATACTTATCACTATTATTTATAGAATCATGCTTACGAACAATAAGTGCGCTCCTCATTTTTATAATAAGTTCTGTATCCTGTATTTCTGGAATGTTTCGTATCTTTACTGCCATCAATCGCATAGAGTTCTGATTCATAGAATATGTCTTATATTTCATAAGTATAAATGCATTATAAAATTCAATCAGTTCCCCTATGTCTGCATCTGAAAATGTCATAGTAAATCGCTTCTGGTTAAGTAATATTTTTTCCTGTGTAAATCTTGCCCCGGGCAGGCATGTTGCCCAGGTATATTTTTTTAATATGGACGAATTTTTATTATAAAGCTTTTCAAAAAGTGCCGGAGAATAATTCTCTATTGTTGCTTTCAGAAAACTAACTATAGTTTTGTCCAGCTCTGCTGGAATTTCAGTTGTTTCCAGCTGAAATTCCAATTTTAATTCATTCATCTTGTTCCTCCTCTCTGTATTTGAATAATTAACGATAGGTTTCTTTTTTCAAAATACTACATATTCTATACAAAGTCAATATAAAAATAATTAATGTTCCAATGGATTTCAATATATAAATAATGTACTAATAGTGAAAAAAATCACATATATATATTTAATTCTACCTATATATCATTTATAATATAAAAAAATACAAGCCATTTTGGAATGTAAACTTGGATCATTAATTATTGATTTATGATTTCCTTTAATAGCCCCATTTTGGATCAAAGAAAAAACCAGCCAACCCGAAACAA